>Ga0157376_10003778_pt1 | contig 10470 bp, 7 predicted proteins | sample M45metaG_FD_121801 | JGI IMG/M metagenome (GOLD analysis project Ga0157376, IMG submission 121801) | Miscanthus rhizosphere microbial communities from Kellogg Biological Station, Michigan, USA - M4-5 metaG | ecosystem: Host-associated > Plants > Roots > Rhizosphere > Soil | place: USA: Michigan... | reverse complement strand
TTCGCGCCGTCCGCTCCCGCCGCGGATTAACTCTGCAGCAACTCGGAAAACAATGCTCGCTCTCCGCCCGCTTTGTCGCCAACGTCGAACTCGGTCGCGGCAACATCTCTGTCACCGGATTGCGCGCCATCGCTTGCGCGCTCGATATGCCCATCGAAAGCCTGGCCGCCGATGGGCAGCCCGCTTCTCCGGCTTTCGACCAATCGACGGCATTTCTAAGGAAGCTGCCGCCAAGCCAATTGCGCGACGCTCATAAACTGTTGCTGGAAAAATTTGGCAGCACCGATGTCGCTGCGCGACGTTACCGCGTTGCGTTGATCGGATTGCGTGGCGCCGGCAAATCTACGCTAGGCTCACTACTTGCTCAAGTGCTTCGCGTTCCCTTCATCGAACTCGACAAACAGATCGAACGCGACACCGGACTAACCCTCTCCATCATTTTCGATCTTTACGGTGCCGGCGGTTATCGCCGCATGGAGCGCGAAGCGCTCGCCGCTGTTCTCGCCAACCATCCCCGCTTCGTGCTCGCTGCCGGAGGCAGCATCGTTTCCGATCCGGTCACTTACAATCAGCTCCTGGGCGACTGCTTCACCATCTGGCTTCGGGCGAAACCCGAAGTGCACATGGCGCGCGTCCTCAAGCAGGGCGATCGCCGACCCATTGCGCAAAGTCGCCAAGCCATGCGCGATCTTCGCCGTATTCTGTGGAGCAGGGAAGCGCTCTATCGCCAGGCCGACGCCGTGCTCGAAACCTCCGGCCAATCCATCAAGCAAAGCCTGCAAGCGCTGGCCATACTCCTCCGGCATTCATAAAGGATTGCGCGCCAAATCCTTGGCCACCAATTAGGAACTATAGTTCCTATTCGAAATTCACCCCGAGGCTATACTTGGAGTAGCGGCCCGCACCCGACCCGCCGCAACTGGCTCCGCACTGGCCCGAGGATTTGTGATGGAAAACACCGCCACCAAAGAACTGGTTCTCTTCAGCGCTGAATCTCGTGACTTTCGTCACTGGAAATTGTCGGTCGACGGACGCGTCGCCACGCTCGCCATGAACGTCGACGAAGACGGAGGCCTGCGCCCCGGCTACAAACTGAAGCTGAATTCCTACGATCTCGGCGTGGACATCGAACTCCACAACGCGCTGCAACGCATTCGCTTTAAGCATCCTGAAGTTGCCTGTGTCATCCTCACCAGCGCTAAGGAAAGGATGTTCTGCGCCGGAGCGAATATTTATATGCTGGCCGGCTCTTCGCACGGCTGGAAAGTGAATTTCTGCAAATTCACAAACGAAACCCGCAATGGAATGGAAGATTCCAGCCGCAACGACGGTCTGAAATTCATCGCCGCGCTGAACGGAACCACCGCCGGTGGCGGCTACGAACTCGCTCTCGCTTGCGATGAAATTATCTTGATTGACGATCGCTCCAGCGCGGTGAGCTTGCCGGAAACACCGTTGCTCGGCGTGCTACCCGGCACCGGTGGCCTCACTCGCGTGGTGGACAAACGCAAAGTACGCCGAGACCTGGCCGACATGTTTTGCACTAACCCCGACGGCGTAAAAGGCGAACGCGCAAAATCCTGGGGACTGGTGGACGAAATCGCCGGGCCTGCGAATTTTGCAAGAGTCGTTCAGGAACGCGCTGCCAAAGTGGTTGCAGCTTCCACACGCCCGTCTGCAGTGAAGGGAATTGAGCTTCGTTCGCTTACTCGAAAAATAGACGACGCCGGTTATCACTATTCGCAAGTAGATGTTGTATTCGACCGTGACACGCGAACCGCGGCCATCACCGTCCGCGGTCCAGTCGGTGCACAGCCGGAAACGATCGACGCCATTTACGCTGCCGGTGACTCCTGGTGGCCCCTCGCGATGGCTCGTGAACTTGACGACGCTATTCTGATGCTGCGTACCAACGAACCAGAACTCGGATTATTTCTTCTGAAAACCGCCGGCGACATTTCCGCGATTCTGAAAATGGACCTGTTCCTCGACAAATTTAAAGAAGATTGGCTGGTGAGAGAAACTGCTGGCCTGCTCCGTCGCACGCTGGCGCGTCTGGACGTTTCTTCGCGCAGCATGTTCGCCATTATCGATCCGGGTTCGTGTTTTGCCGGAACGCTGCTGGAACTTGCGCTCGCAGCCGACCGCTCCTACATGCTGGCCGACGCAGAGGCCGCCAAGACCGCCGACTCGCCCAGCGAAACCCCGAAGATTGCGCTCAGCGCCATGAACTTTGGAATTTTTCCGATGGTTAACGGCCGCGGGAGATTGGAAACGCGATTCCGCGGCGAATTGCAAAAACTCGCCAAGCTGCGGGCAAAAACCGGGATTTCTTTTTCCGCCGCCGACGCTATGGAGTTGGGATTGGTGACGCTTGCGCCAGACCATCTCGATTGGGAAGACGAGTTGCGTATGGCCATCGAAGAACGCGCCAGTCTTTCTCCTGACGCGCTGACGGGCATGGAAGCCAACTTGCGCTTTCCGGGGCCCGAAACCACCGACACAAAAATCTTCGGCCGGCTTTCCGCGTGGCAAAACTGGGTGTTCGTTCGTCCCAGCGCCACCGGCGAAAACGGCGCGCTGAAACTTTTTGGTAAGGGGTCTAAACCAAAATTCGACCGGGAGCGTGTGTGATGGAATCCAATTATCAGGACCGCATCCCCAACAACGTCAGCCTCGGATCGAATCGCACGCTCCAACGCGCCCTCGAACACTGGCAACCGGAATTTCTGAATTGGTGGCATGGTCTAGGTCCTAGCGATTTCAATGCTTCCAGCGTTTATCTGCGCACAGCGATCAGCGTGGACACCAAAGGCTGGGCCACTTTTGACTACGTGCGCATGCCGGATTATCGCTGGGGAATTTTTCTCGCACAGGAAGAAAACGATCGTCGCATCGGCTTTGGTGATCACTTTGGTCAGCCGGTCTGGCCGCAAGTCCCCGGCGAACATCGCTCCACCTTGCGGCGCTTGATCGTCACGCAGGGCGACACTGAACCTGCTTCCGTTGAACAGCAGCGCCTGCTCGGTCACACCGCACCGTCACTTTATGATTTGCGGAATCTTTTTCAAGTGAACGTGGAAGAAGGCCGCCACTTGTGGGCCATGGTTTACTTGCTTCATGCGTATTTCGGGCGCGATGGCCGCGAAGAAGCCGAGGAATTGTTGGAGCGCCACTCCGGTGACGCCGACAAACCGCGCATTCTTAGCACATTTAACGAACCGATCAGCGATTGGCTCAGTTTTTATATGTTCACGTATTTCACTGACCGCGACGGAAAATTTCAGCTTAAGTCACTGGCCGAATCGAGCTTCGATCCGCTTTCCCGCACCTGCAAATTCATGCTGACCGAAGAAGCCCACCACATGTTCGTCGGCGACACCGGAATCGGCCGGGTCATCAAGCGCACCATCGAAGTAATGAAGGAGTTGGGTAACGACGATCCGATCGCGCTGCGCAAAGCTGGCGCGATCGATCTTCCAACAATTCAAAAATATTTGAATTTCTGGTTCAGCTCGTCGCTCGATCTATTCGGTGGAGATTCTTCGTCAAACGCGGCCTCTTATTTCGCGAACGGGCTGAAAGGTCGCCCCGACGAAATCAAATACCAAGACCACATCGAAGCTGGATCCAGCTTCACGCTGGAATTGCCGGACGGCAAAGGCGGAGTGCGCCAGGAACAGATTCCCATGCGCAACGCGGTAAACGAAGTGGTACGCGAAGCCTACGTGCGCGACTGTGAAAGAGGTTTGGCTCGCTGGAACCGCCACCTGGAGGAAGCCGGCTATCCGCAGCGCATGACGTTGCCAAGTACGCGTTTCCGCCGCACTGTCGGAAGTTGGGCAAATGTCCCCACCAATCCTGAGGGCAAACCGATCGGCATCGAAGAGTTTAATGCGCGCCAGGATGAATGGCTGCCGACCGAAAGCGACCGCGCCTACGTTCACAGCCTAATGAAGGGCGTGTTTGAACGCGGCAAAATGGCCAGCTGGATCGCTCCACCCGAACGCGGCATCAACACTCAGCCGGTCGATTTCGAATACGTACGCTTCCAGTGACATTATTTCTAGAGCATTTCGCCTGTTTGCCGTCGCCTTGGGCGGAAAAGAGTCGCTGACAACAGTGCGGTGATATAAGCACAGATACGGCGCACTTGCTGCTCACTATGGACCATATTTCCAAGTTCTTGCTGCAAGCCAAGCATTGAAGCATTGCGGAAATCGTGGGAACCGGGGTGCGACCTCGGGCCAGGTGGATTCCTATTACTTGGTTTGAGCGCCTCAGATAATGCGCTGTCTTCTCGCCCGGCGCTGGGCGATGGGTTCATTCCTTAGTCACCTAGCTGAAACTTAAGAGTGGATACTTTCGGGTGGCATTGCTCTACCCCACTCTCTATGTGTTTGTTTTGGTCTCGGATTGGTTTATCGCAGGCCCGAATCCGGCACCCTTATTCTGGCGCTGGACTTCTTGGCGATGATTCGCATTTTCTACACCTTTATTTCGTCACTAAGAGCTGGTAATAGCGAATAAGCGCCAGAGAGTTGTCCTCCGGGACTCCGCACGAGAGTTCTTTCTCCTATCGTTCTTTCCGGCCGGGATATGGCTAATCCAACGGCGAATCGATCACCTTTTTGCGGAAAAAAGAACTCCGAGTTGCATCATCGAGTGATAGTCACCTAGGCCGGCTCTCTTCCAAGCAACCCGTCATTTGGCTCGGTGAAGTTCCTGGCGCACAATGTTCTTCAATGCTATCCAATGAAAAACTAAAAGCTGCGCTGAAGCGTTATTGGGGCTACGACGCATTTCGTCCGAAGCAGGAAGAGATTGTCCGCGATGTTCTAGATGGCCGCGACGTTTGTGTGGTGATGCCTACCGGCGGCGGAAAATCCTTGTGCTATCAATTGCCCGCGGTGCTGCAGCCCGGCAAGACAGCGATTGTGGTTTCGCCGCTAATCGCCCTTATGCAGGACCAAGTTGCGCAGCTTTCACAAATGGGGATTCCGGCGGCGATGTTGAACAGCACGCAATCGTGGAACGAGCAGCGCGAAACCGAACGTCGGGCCGAAGCCGGCGAATATCGGCTGCTGTATCTTTCGCCTGAGCGCCTGGCCAAGCAGGAAATGATTGCGTGGCTGGGCAAAGTGCCTGTTTCGTTTTTTGCGATTGATGAAGCGCATTGCATTTCCGAGTGGGGCCACGAATTTCGGCCGGACTACCGGCAACTGAAACTGCTGCGCAAGGAATTTTCAGCAAGACCAATCGCCGCGTTTACTGCCAGCGCGACCCGCCAGGTACGTCACGACATCATCGCCCAGCTGAAATTGAAAGATCCCGGAAAGTTCATCGCCAGCTTCCATCGCAAAAATCTCAACTACCAAGTGATTGCTTGCGATTCCAAAACGCAGAACCGAAAGCTACTCGGCATTTTGAGCAAACACGCCGGCTCCGCGGCCATTGTCTATTCTCCAACGATCAAACGAGTCGAATCGACGGTCGCAACGCTTCGTGAAAACGGAATTGCGGCCGTCGGCTATCACGCAGATATGGACGGCGCGGATCGCAAGAAAAACCAAGAGCGGTGGATGGCCGACGAAGTGAACGTGCTAGTCGGTACGGTTGCATTTGGATTGGGCATCAACAAGAGTGCGGTGCGAACGGTGATTCACCTGTCGCTGCCAAAATCGATCGACCAGTATTACCAGGAAGCTGGCCGCGCCGGGCGCGATGGAAAACCCTCCGACTGCTTCTTGTTGTGGCAGAAAAAAGACGTAGGGCTATTGGCTTATTTTATCGAACAGATTTCCGATGCGGCGGAAAAGCGGCGGTCGTGGGATCGCTACCACGAAGTGCGCGGGTTCGCGGAGTCCACAGAATGCCGGCACAAGATTATCTGCAACCATTTTGGTGAAAGAGTGGTGTGGGTAAATTGTGGCGCGTGCGATGTCTGTCTGCCGCATATCGAATGGAAAGAGTTAAGCCGCAGAACACCCGAACACGAAAAGAGAAAAACTATCCGTTCGACCACGCCGTCGGCGGGAATCGATTCTTCGTTACTCGCGGCGCTGAAACATTGGCGACTGGAGCGTTCGCGGTCGGACAAAGTGCCGGCATTTGTGATTTTGCATGACTCGACGCTAGAGCATCTTTGCGGCTCACGGCCAAAGACGTTGGCGGCATTGCGGCAGACGCCCGGTATCGGTGACCAAAAGCTGCAGCGGTATGGAGAAGAGATTCTTGAAGTGTTGAGAGCTTCATGAAATTTGATGTATTTGGCGCCTCAGCACCTCCTGAGAGCGAGATTCTCGTCCTCTGGAGTGGCCGGAGCGGGGGCTTGCTCGCTCTGTGGCTGTCTACAGGGGGAGTGCAATCAAATGCAAGATCCCAATTCCATGGGATCACCATTTTACTGTACATATGCTCCTTCTGGTCGCAAGCTATCCTACACAGACTTTGTTGCATTCATAGTGAGGGAAGCCTTTGCGGCCCGGGCCACTGAACGTAAGCAACCGTCGTTCCCGACGGATAAATGCACAGGGCGCTCGGTGTTCCCCGCCGAGCCTCGCGCAAAGCTTGCAACCAAGCAACGCGCTCTAGATCGTACATTTTGCGTGCCATCGCAAGAAGGACTATCACCAGTGCACACCTATCAAATCATTCAAGCATGGGGCAAGATTCTCAGGGGTGAGCAACCGTCTCTTTCGATAGAAATTACCCGTGAATGCCCCTTGAGATGTCCGGGCTGCTACGCCTATGACGACGCGCATCTGGGCGGCGGGAAGACCTTGCGCGACCTTAACGACCGAAAGGGCCAATCCCTAATAGACGGAGTACTCGAAGTTGTCGATCGACTGAAGCCATTGCATTTGTCCATCGTCGGGGGTGACCCGCTAGTCCGGTATCGCGAACTTGAGTTGCTCATTCCCCTGCTCTTGGAGCGCGGAATCCACGTGCAGATCGTTACCAGTGCCTTCCGAGCGATGAGTCCGACCTGGGCGAATCTGTCGCGCTTGCACGTAGTCGTATCCATCGATGGTTTGCAACCCGAACACGATGTCCGGCGGGCACCGGCGACCTACGATCGCATCCTTAAGAATATCAGTGACCAGCGCGTCACGGTCCATTGCACCGTCACTGGTCAAATGATGAAGCGGCCAGGATATTTAGCCGAATTCTTGGAATTCTGGACACCACGCCCCGAGATCAAGAAGGTATGGTTCAGTCTGTTCACACCTCAGGCCGGCGATCGAATGCCGGAAATATTGAGTTCTGAGGAGCGGGCCCGGGTCATTGCAGAGATGACGCAATTGCGAAAGCAATATCCGAAGCTGGACATGCCGGAAGCAGTGATTCGGCAATTCGCGTCGCCGCCGGCCAGCCCCCGGGAGTGTGTTTTTGCACTCACAACTCAGACGTTGTCGGCGGATCTACAAACTAAGATCACTCCATGCCAGTTTGGTGGCAATCCTGATTGCGCATCCTGCGGATGCATTGCATCAATGGCTCTGGGCTCTATTGCAGCGCACAAATTGGGAGGAATCCTCTCCGTCGGAACTATTTTCAAGACCTCCGTTAGGATTGGCCAAAACAGAGCTAAGCTCAGGGCAAGTCATCAAACCAAAGACCAATTTCAGATCTTGCAGGCACGGGAGAAAGCGCCTGGCAACCGGGAACACAGAAGGGATTAGTCGGTGACGAATGCAGCCCAATCCCAACTCTCTTCCACCCGACAAGGGAGCGATCTTGCGTCCCTTCGCGATCTATCCGCACTTAACGGCAGCGACCCGCTGCTGGATTCTAAGAGGCGGTGTTCTCTATCCATGCCAGGCCATTTTTCTGGGCCAGGCTATGCCCCTGATGCCGCCTACTGTGGTCGCTTCAAAATTCTCGGAGCCCTCGATCGCAAGCGACGGAACTCCGCCGTTTGTAGCTGTCGAGTAAAGCGGGGTGATGGTGCACGAGAGGATGAACAGTTCCGAGCGCGCCACGTTAATTGGTCTGGTGCAAGTGACGCAAAGAACCGCAGAATCTACGCCGCTCCGCTATCTGAAAAGCGCGGAAGTAGCGGACGTCCTAACCAAGGGCGCACATGGTTGCCATGAAGGGGTGGCAGAGAAGCAACTTTCCGTAAGACCCTGACGAATTGGATGACGAAGCACTCAATCCACAGGCCCGGTAGACGTCTATCAGGCACAGCCGCGACGGGATTGTATGCCCCGAGCGTCATGCGTATGTTGACTCGCTTCCGTAATGCGGCCTAATATGCCCACTTGAGTGCATAAACCAATTCTTGGCGCACGGTGCTGAAATGGAGATTTATAATTCCGCGTTAGGCACGTCTTCTATGACGATGAGTCTTGGAGCCAAACCCAAACTCTTATTTTTATTTCAGTGGTTCGCAGTCCTCATGGGTTTGGCAAGCGCGGTTGCCGCAATACCTGTGGCCGCGCTTTCCTTCGGATGCTATGGAGTGGCAATGTTCCTCCGGGGATTTCGTCCGTTTCGCGACGCGTATGAATTTCTCTCCGGGAGGTACGACTGGGTCCTCGAAAGGCTCGGCCAGAAAGTTCTGCGGGACTCTCGCGACACCCCCGCTTTGCGACTGATGGTCTCTCTCAGCCTTACCGCTATCCCAGTTCTCGTGATCCAACTCGTTTTAGGGAAACCTCGGCTGCTGCTGGCGATCGCTTTCTATCTTTCCCTTTACGGTCTTAGGTTCCAGCGGTTTGTTAGGATGTTTAGCGCCAGCCACTTGGAGGCGCACCGGCGCCAGGGCTATTTCTCGGAGAAATGCGATAAAGTCTTCGGACGCTACCTCGAATTCTTCCTGGGGTACTTCTATGGGAACATTCCGGAACTGGGTCGGACGGCTCATGTGAGTCTCCACCACAGAGAGAACAGTGGGCCCGACGACACTCGGAACACGATGGGTTACGATCGAACGAGCCGACTCGACTTCCTGTGGTATCTCTCTGACAACATTTGGACGGTTTTGGGGCTGGCTCCCTACGCCTACTTCAAAGCGAGAGGCGATGAAAAGAGCCGAAGACGCATGTTATGGGGAATGGTGCGCTACTATGCTTACTTCGGAGCTGTCTTTATTTACGATTGGAGAATTGGGACGATGTTCGTGTTGGTTCCTCTTCTCTGCATGAATTTCATCAACGCAATCACCGCATGGGTCCAACACGCTTTCTGTGACACGGAACGTCCCGAGGATTATTTCGCCAATTCCGTGACACTTGTGGATGAGGCGAACTTCATGAACGAAGGATACCACCTCTGCCATCACCACCGTGCCAGCCTTCACTGGACCGAGATGCCAGCCCATTTCGAGCGAATTCGCGACAGGATGAGAGAGGCTGGCTCGTTGGTCTTCCGGGACTTGGATTTTATGGGCCTTTTCTTCGAGTTGACCCTCTTTCGCAGAATGGATGTGCTCGCCGAGAAACTTGTCCCGTGGGAGCCCCTGAATCACCAGCAGAGATTGGCTTTGCTGGAGAAGAGGACCAGCCTCACGGCTCCCCGACTATGATGAATGCCCGGTCGACTCAGTACTGGCGGCCGACGTCATCATTCGGAGACTCTTGTTGGCGATTGGTTCGAAGACCTAGTCTGAGCGCTAATCAAGTGGATTTTTGGGTCACGGAAGAGCCCAGCCCCGGGGTTTAGCAATTTCCCCTCAGCGGGTAAAACCCCAATGCCATGCTGACGGGATAGTAAGCAGCGGCGTCGCTGCGACGTTCGCTGACGTGGGATCGCGGACTTCCAGGGACTCTGCGGATCGCAGAACTACAACAATGCCACCGAGGCACCTACTCGCGTAGAATTGCTGGATTGTGCCTTACTGGCCTGATCTCGCCGAACCCGGCCCAGTGAAGATCGACGCGCTCAGATCGAACCCACCTCGCATTGATACAAGAGCTAAAATCGCTCGCTAGGTTAGATCAACCGGAACACTACCCTGTATAGGTTTTTTGCCGAGTAAGGCTAAACAGATCGGTTCTCCGGAGGGGAAGTATTTTCGCATCAACTGATCAGATGGTGTTGCATCGACCACTTGAGCTCGCAGCGCTAATCCGACAAGTAGATCGGACGAAATTGTGAGAGTTAGTTGTCGGCGGAGGTTGCGTTGGGGCAGAGGACGCCAGAGGCACGGAGATTGTGGAGGCCGGTTAGATCGAGTTTGAAGACACTGTTTTGGGCGGGCGAGAATGTGAAGGTGGAAGCAGGAAAAATGTCCACGGCGAACGTGCCATTGTTGGCCCCGGTGGAAGCCGTGGCGCCAGCAAAGACTTGATCGGAGCATTGCGATTCCCTGCGGCAGAGACTGATGTTCCCGTAGAGGAGTTGGCCGGAGCCATCGGCTTCGAAAGCGCCACCGATGGAAAGAGGGCCTTCGTTGTCCGAGCCAGTGAGTAGGAAAGTGTAGGTACCGCGAAGCATGGCGGTGGCAGGGGCGGGTGCGGCGAT
>Ga0157376_10003776_pt1 | contig 10472 bp, 8 predicted proteins | sample M45metaG_FD_121801 | JGI IMG/M metagenome (GOLD analysis project Ga0157376, IMG submission 121801) | Miscanthus rhizosphere microbial communities from Kellogg Biological Station, Michigan, USA - M4-5 metaG | ecosystem: Host-associated > Plants > Roots > Rhizosphere > Soil | place: USA: Michigan... | reverse complement strand
TTTGCACCGGCAATATTTGCCGTATCATGGGCGGGAGAAACAACTTCACCCAACTGGTTTCATATAGCACGTGAGTACACAGAACGCTGGCATCACCAGCAACAGATACGTGATGCAGTTGGCAAACCCGGCATCATGACCAGGGAATTGTATTACCCGGTACTGGATACTTTTATGATGGCGCTCCCCTACGCTTACAGAGACATTGAAGCAAAGGAAAATACTGCAGTAAAAATTACCATCAGCGGCGATGCGGGCGGCGACTGGTTCCTGGTCAAAAAAGAAAAATGGGAATTGACCAAAATAAATAACTTTCCGGTAGCCGCGCATACCACCATTGATGGTAACATTGCCTGGAAATTATTTACAAAAAGCTGGAGACAAAAAGAAGCCATGGCTGGTATCTCTATTGAAGGTGATGAGCTACTGGGAAAGCCTGTACTGGACATGGTAACTGTAATGGCCTAAAAATTATTACTATGGAAAAAATAAACCTGGCCGAAAAATTTGATTTGTTTACTGAGCACTGGGCACCAAAAATTGCCGGCGAATTAAATGGCCAGCATGTAAAACTGGTAAAATTTAAAGGCCCTTTTACCTGGCATCATCATGACAATGAAGATGAATTATTTCTTGTGGTAAAAGGAAGTTTTGTAATGGAATTGCGCCATAAAAACATTGAACTAAACGCCGGTGAATTCCTGATTGTTCCGAGGGGTACCGAGCACCGGCCCAATGCCGCTGAAGAAGTGGAAGTGTTATTGTTTGAACCGGCGGGCACCCTCAATACCGGGAATAAAGAAAATGAGTTTACAAAAAAAACACTGACCGGTATCTAGTTACATTAAATATCTCCACAATGCCCTGGCGGCACAATGATTTGGCCGGTTGTGTCTTGTTTGCCCGTATTGATAAGTCAAACCGGCATTCTGCTCAATCAGACGGGCTTTTCACACAATAAAAGCTACATTCACTCATTGTAGAGAACCGGTAAATAACCGGGTGGTGACCAGACTATTAGGTTTTAGTAACCCCTAAAACAACATCATGCCGGCAAACACATTTAAAGTATTTGTAGTAGATGATGAATACCAGAGCAGGAACCTCTTATGCAGGTTACTGTCTGAATATTTCTCAACTATTACAATTACAGGCCAGGCTGCTACCGTTAAAGAGGGTGTTGAAGGCATCAGAGCACTAAACCCCGATCTGCTTTTCCTGGATATAGCAATGAATGGCGAATCAGGCTTTGACCTGCTGCAGCAACTGGACCGGCAGGACCTTAAAATTATTTTTGTAACCGCCCATGATGAATATGCATTAAAAGCATTCCGCTTCAACGCAGTTGATTACCTGCTGAAACCAATTGTACTGGCTGAATTACAGGATGCTGTTTCAAAAGCCACCAGGATATTGCCGGCACACTGGCCCACATCAAAAGAACAGTTGGAAAATCTTGTAAACGACATCCGCAATCCTAAAAAAGCGCACGATAAAATTGCCGTGCCAACACAGGAAGGCTTTGTGCTGGTGCCCCTGCACGAAATTATATTTTGCCAGGCCAATGGCAACTACACAGAATTTCACCTGCTAAATAAAAAAAAATTGTTGAGCAGCTATACACTGAAGCAATACCATGAACTGCTGATTGAACACAATTTTTTCAGGGCACACCGTTCCTACCTTATTAATCTCTCTTATGTACAAATGTATAAAAGAGGCGATGGCGGTATGATAGTGATGCAGGATGGAAATGAAATAGAATTATCACGGCAGAATAAAGAAGCTTTTCTTCAATTTTTTAATGCCTGAAGGTGAGAACTAACAAAATACTGAAATACTTTTTGCTGATTACAGCATGCGTGGCATGTCTGTATACAACCGGCCAGCAATATACTTTCAGAAGATATACACCCTCAGACGGACTGGCGGGTGAAGTGGTTCATTTTATCATGCAGGATTCTTATGGCTTTTTATGGGCGGCCACAGGCAATGGTCTTAGCAGGTTTGATGGCAAAACCTTCAGGAATTACGCTTATTCAGAAGGCCTCCGTGATCTGGCAGTTGTTACCGTTTACGAAGACCAGCGCCACAGACTCTGGGCTGGCACTACAAAAGGCATTGCAGAGTTAAAGAATGGAAGGTTTATTATGCACACCAACAAAGAAAATAACAATTTCTATGTTACTTCTTTTACTGAGGATCAAAGAAACGGACTACTTGCCCTCACCAGCAGGGGCGCTTACCACTTTAATGATACAAGCTGGGTAAAAATAAACTTGCTGCCCGAATACAAAGAAAGCGAATGCGTGGAAATTGCCGAAGCAAATGACGGTACATACTACAATTATGAAGATGCCCTTTTGTATAAAAAGAAAAACTTACCGGCTGTATTGCTGGCAAAGGACAGTACTGACAAAGCAGAATATTTTTGCGGCCAGCTTAGAAAAATTGGCAATAAGACTTATGCCGCAATTCACAATCAGTTATTTGAACTAAGTGAGGGAAAAATGCATTTGCTGATTGACAGCATACCCGTCACACGTTTTTTTAATTTTACGATAGATACCGGAAATGTCTGCTGGGTTAATATTGCAGGTAAAGGGTTGTACAAATACAGGATGTTGCCGGGAAATAAAAAAACGATCTCTGTATATGAATATGATTCCAATACAAATGGTTACCCATTTATAGACAATCAGCGAAATCTATGGATTACAAGCTATACAGGCCTAATAAAAGTTATTCCCAAAATATTTGAAGATGTTACACCCCCCGCAAAAACAGGCGTTGCTAAAAGATTAAATGCAATTCCCGCAGGCGACAATGAAATTATTGTTTCAGATGCAGACGGGCTATCTCTTTTAAAAAAGAATACAATCATACACCTGCCAAAGCCTGCATCTTACACAGATGATGCCAGTTACTGCCAGGACGTGGTAGAGGGTTTTGCAAAAGATAACAGAGATTTTACCTGGATGATAACACGACAGCGTAAAATACTTTGCTGGAATGGCAGGCAACTATTTGATTATTCCGCCTTACTAACTAAAAGATCATCTCAATATATCCGGAACCTTGCTGTAAACCCGGTAAACAATATGGTATTCATTTGCGATGACTCTACATTGATTTGCGGAAATGAAAATAAGTTTGGAGCCTTTACCGATAGAAATGGCAACAGGTTTAGCAGGACAAATACTGTCCTTTTTACCCATGATGGAGTCGGGTTGGTAAATGTAAATCAGAAAGGCATTTATTTTATTACCCGCGATAATGAAATAATCAAGGCCCCCGCAGAACTGGATATTATTGAAAAAAGCGGGTATACCTATTTTTTTGAAGACAAAGAAGGATGGATATGGATTAGCAATGCAGGCAAGGGACTGGTACATTTCTACATTGATAAAAATAGCTATAAAGTAAAAAACTTAACAATACTTACCACGGAACAGGGATTGTCAGCCAACAAGATCGCTGATATGACATTTGATACGGAAGGTAATAAATGGGTAAGCTGCAGCAATGGCCTGGCGGTATTAAAAAAAAATGCTGCGGATAGCAGTACCTGGGATGTGTATACCATTGGCAAAGAACAAAACATCAGTTTTGCTCCTCCTCTTTCAATGACAGCCGATAACGCCGGCAATGTGTGGCTGGCGTCGCTGGATAAACTAATCAGGATTGATTCCCGGGAATTAATATTAAAAAAAATACAACCCGGTATAGTGATTGAAAAGGTATTACTTGACATGAAGGAAACAAACTGGAAAAAATTAGATGATTCGGTTTATGGTTATTTTCAACTACCTGTCTTCCCCAGGCTTGATCATTCGCAAAATACTTTAGGTATCGAATTTTCGGGCATATCGGTTTCCAATGCCGACTACTTTGAATATTCTTACCGGCTTGAACCGCTGGACAAAATATGGAATGCACCTTCTGCCAACAGTTATATTACGCTTGTTAAATTAGCGCCCGGCACTTATACCTTTAAAGTAAGGGCAAGAGGAAGAGGAACTCCCTGGAGTACACCTGCGTTATTTAGTTTTACCATCAAGCCCCCTTTCTGGGAGACATGGCTGTTCCGGCTGTTGATCATTGCTCTTGCTGCATCAGCTATAATAAGTATCTATCACAACCGGGTTAAAAAAATACGCAAGAATGCTGAATTACAAAATCAGTTAAAGGAACTGGAAATGAAAGCATTTAAAGCACAAATGAACCCGCATTTTATTTACAATGCGCTTAATTCAATACAATCACTGATTGCAGACGACCGGAAGTCTGAAGCCATCAATTATATAGGCACCTTTTCCAGGCTCTTACGTCATGTGCTGGAGTATACAGAAAACAATGTAATTTCTCTTGAAAAGGAATTACAAACACTCAAACTTTATATTGAACTGGAGTCTTTACGGCTTAATATGAATCTTCATTACACAATTAACCTGGAAGATGATATAATTTGCGAACACGAAAAACTGCCTCCTCTTATCCTTCAGCCCTTTGTTGAAAATGCGCTCTGGCACGGCCTGAGCAGAAAAGAGGGAGACAAAGTATTAACCATCTCCGTTTCACAATCTGACTACCACCTGGTCTTTTCTATTGAAGACAATGGCATCGGACGCATGAATGCCGGACGTTATAAAAAACAGCTATCGGGAGATCTATATTCACCCAGGGGCATAGACATTACTGTAAAACGCCTCAAGACCTTTAACAAATCAACCGAAAGCCCCCTGGTGTTTCGAGATTTGAACGACTGCAACGGAGAAGCCACGGGTACACGTGTAATAGTACATGTTAAAAGGCAATCCCGTTAATCAACGGCGCGGGCCGGCCCAATCATTCAGTTTCACCTAACACTAAATGTAATGCAACATACCACGCATTGCTGGTAGTTTTACAAACAAAGAGATGACATGCACTTTATTGCGGGCGTCGCTTTGCTGATAGGTGTTGTTGTATGCGGTATCTGCTGGAAAGAGATCGTATCGGGTATAAAAAGATTGTACCGAAAACTAAACAGGTTCCGGTAGCATCCTCCGAAAAATGTTCTTCACTCAATGAAACACCGGTTCTGCTAAATGGCACTTGTAAATCCAATTATATTTTGTTGTTTTAAATAATAATATTCGACCCGATTGCTCCATTGACGGCTCCTCACTTAGTAGTCCCCATCGTGTAACCATCGTTTTTAACGTATACGGTATATCCTGTTTTCTGTAAAAAGTGTATATCGCCCATGATGCTGTTTGACAATTTTTTTCTATTGGCTGCCCTTTTACTGCCAGTTGTTGCCCAAGAATGTCAAATACCCGCTGGCGCTAACGGTAAACGACCACACCGGCTATTTTTGACTTGTTATAGTAAGCTGATAATTATTTATAAAATGCATACACTCCTTCGCCATTTCGCCCGTTGCCTGATATTTATGTTGCTGGCTAATACAGTAAACGCACAGCTACCATACAACAGCCTGGTTTTTAGCCGGCCAGTTTCTGCCAAACCGAAACCACCTGGCAACAATACCGATACAGGCAGCTACCCGATTGTATCAAGAACAGCCGTCAGCGTTAAAATAATGCGGGACTTTATGACATCATTCAAAAATGCTGATAACATACAATGGTATAAAATAAACGATGGCACGATGGCATATTTTACCGACAATGGCATAAAAGCAAGATCAGCTTATGATAACAGGGGGAAATGGCTCTATACGATGCGGTCTTACGACGAAACGCATCTTCCGAAAGAAATAAGAACGCAGGTGAAAATTACCTGGTATGATTATACCATAACCTGGGTAAACGAAATTACAAAAGAGCAAAAAAGACTGTACATAGTGCACATGAAAGATGGAAAGTACTGGAAAACAGTAGGGCTTTGCGATGGTGAGGAGATGGAAACAATCGAAGAATTTACTGAAAAAGAATAAAGTGCACCTATAGTCTATTTATGGGGGCCGGGATCATTCAATTCTTTTAAAGATCTGGCAAATGATATCAGCGCTGCAAGGTTTTATGCAGGCATCTATGCCGAAGTATTTTTAGATAAGCAATACAAAAACCCCGCTGTATTCTTACAGTGGGGTTTAACAATTGTATTCGTTATAAAACGATATTCTTTATTTCAGCTTAGCCAATGCATCTTTAATTCTTACCCAGGCCCTTTCAATGTTCTGCATACTGTTGGCAAAAGAAAAACGAACACAGTTGGGTTCGCCAAACGCGTCTCCCATAACAGAAGATACGTGAGCCGTATTTAAAAGATACATACAAAATTCAGCAGCATTTGCAACTGTTGTAGTACCATCACTTTTGCCGTAATAATAACTTACATCGGGGAAAATATAAAATGCACCTTCAGGTTCAAAACATTTTACGCCCGGAACTTCTTTTATAATTTCAAGTACCCGTTTCCTTCTGCGGGTAAATTCTTCAGTCATTTCTTCAGAAGGCCTTAAATCACCGGTGAGTGCAACAATAGCGGCTCTTTGTGTAACGGCAGTAGCACCACTTGTAAATTGTCCCTGTAATTTTTCACAACCTTTTGCTATTTCAGCATTCGCAGCAATATAACCCAGGCGCCAGCCAGTCATCGCAAAACCTTTGCTTAATCCATTAATGATAATGATGCGATCTTTTAAATCATTGAACTGGGCAATGCTTTCGTGGCTTCCCACAAAATTGATGTATTCATAAATTTCGTCGGAAATAATATAAATCTGCGGATGCTTGCGAAATACCATTGCCAACGCTTCCAGTTCCGCTTTGCTATACACAGCACCTGAAGGATTACAGGGTGAGGAAAACAAAAACATTTTTGTTTTTGGTGTAATAGCAGCTTCCAGCTCTGCCGGAGTTATCTTATACCCGTTTTCAACAGTTGTTCTTACCTCTACCACTTTACCGCGGGCTATTTTTACCAGCTCGCTATATGTAACCCAATAAGGTGTAGGAATGATTACTTCTTCATTGTCATCTACCACGGCAAGTATGGCGTTGGCCAGGCTTTGCTTGGCGCCGGTAGACACCACTATATTTTCTGGTTTGTATTCAAGATTGTTATCGCGTTTAAGCTTTGCGCAAACAGCTTCACGCAAATCAAGGTAGCCCGCCACAGGTGTGTAATGAGAATAGTTGTCATCAACCGCCTTTTTTGCGGCTTCTTTAATATGGGCGGGTGTATCAAAGTCTGGTTCACCCAAACTTAAATCAATTACGTCTATTCCTTTTGCCCTTAGTTCCCTTCCGAGCTTTGCCATTTTTAATGTCTCGGGCTCGTTAAATCGCTGAAGTACTGATGAAAGTGCCATTAATTATTTTTTTTGAGGGCACAAAAGTAATGATTAAAAGAATTAGTTTATAGTTCAAAGTCCAATAGTTCATAGTTCGTTTGCAATGCCATTTGACTGACCAGACAGTTTCTGGTCAGCTAACAGAACTATTAACTATCGAACTTTGAACCAAGAAAATGTTTGGGCAAAAAAAAAGCCCTCCTGGGAACAGGACGGCCTCTAACGATTGCTTGCCATATGAAAAATCGTGGAATTATTTTTTAACTGAGTCAACTTTAGCTTTAACAGTTGAATCAACTTTCTTAACAGTTGAATCAATTGCAGCTTTACCGCTATCAGCAACGGCCTTTACAGTTGAATCAACTGTAGCTTTTGTGCTATCTACAGCAGCAGCAGCAGAATCAGTTGAGTTATTGCAAGATGCTACGAAAGCGCCAATGGCCAGAACTAAAAGAAGTTTTTTCATTTGTTTGTGTTTTGTTTGTAAAATAATGGTTCAGTGCTTTATACTGTTAAAAAGAAAAGGTAACCCGGTTTTTAAAAAAGTTTTTTTGAACCTTTGTTTGGGTTACAATTTGTTAATTTGGGTATTAAATAATAGTGATAAGTGACTACAGCATTCCAGGAGAAAGAACTACTGAAAGGACTCGCAAAAAGCGATAAAAGAGCCGCCGAAACCATCTATAAGGACAATTATAATATGGTTCAAGCGTTGATTATCAACAACAATGGCTCTGCAGACGATGCAAGAGACATTTTTCAGGAGACTATGATAGTGCTGTATGAAAAGGCAAAAACGGGCACTTTTGAATTGAATTGTCAGCTTAAGACCTTTATCTATTCAGTTAGCAGGCGATTGTGGCTCAAACGGTTGCACCAGCTGCAGAAATACGGCGGGCAAATTGAGAATATGGTGGAGACCGTGCCTGTTGAAGAGGAAATTGAGGGTCATGAACAACGAAACGACCAGTTTCAGGCAATGGAGAAGTCTATGATGAGCCTGGGCGAGCCTTGTAAAAGCCTGATTGAGGCTTATTACCTGCAGAAACGGAATATGACAGAGATAGCAGGCAGTTTTGGTTACACCAATGCAGACAATGCAAAAAACCAAAAATATAAATGCCTGATGCGCCTCAAAAAATTATTTTTTGCTCAAAATAAAAACCGGGAGAAATGATAGAAGATATTCAATTATCAGATGCGGTGGAACGTTTTTTACAGGGCCAGATGGATGCAGAAGAGCTTTCACAATTTGAGCAGCTTCGCAAATCAAACCCCGAAGTAGACCAGTTTGTAGTAGAACACAGCCTTTTCCTAAGCCAGCTAAATGAATTTGGTAACCGGAAACAGTTCCGTTCTGCGCTACACGAAATCCATAATAATTTGCTGGATAATGGTGCTATTAAACCGCAGGCACCCAAAACCAAAGTAATTGATATTTTCAACCGGTATAAACGCGTTTGGGCGGTAGCTGCCTCTATTGCGGGCATAATAGCCATTACTGTAAGCGGCCTGGTGGCTTATTTCACCCCCAATCTTACCAAACCCCAGATAGAGGTATTAAGCCGCGAAGTTTCCAGGCTGAAAACACAGCAAACCGCATTAACCAATGAGGTAAGGGATAAAACCAAAGTGACCAGAGTACCCATAGGTGAAGATTTCAAATTTGGTGGTACCGGCTTTCTTATTGATCCCAAGGGATACCTGATTACCAATGCCCACGTTATCAAAAACGCCAAAACCATTATCGTACAAAGTAAGGGACAGGAATTTAAAGCCAACCTGATTAAGTTAGATACTGAACGGGATTTAGCTATCCTGAAAATAGACGACAATGAGTTTAAGCCGTTTGCCAGCCTGCCTTATGGATTCAAAAAAACTGGAGCTGATTTGGGCGAACAAATTTTTACACTTGGTTTCCCCCGCGATGAAATTGTATACGGCGAAGGCTATATGAGCGCCAGCACAGGTTTTAATGGAGACACCATGAGCTGCCAGATAGCAGTTGCAGCCAACCCGGGTAACAGTGGCGGCCCTGTATTTAATAAAAATGGAGAGGTAGTAGGTATACTAAGCACGCGTCAGTTGCAGGCACAGGGATTTGTTTTCGCTGTAACCGCCAAAAATATTTTTGAATCGCTGAGTGAATTGAAAAAAGATACCACCTATCAGAGTATCAGAATTAATACACTTTCTACTGTAAAAGGAATGGAAAGGCCCCAGCAAATTAAGAAAATTGAAGATTGCGTTTTCCTTGTTAAAACATATCAGTAAGAATCTGGCAGCCGGTGTATTTACAACAATCACACCATCAAGATTTTTCCTGATTAGTGCATAATGAAAAAGCCCCGTTTTGCGGGGCTTTTCTTATGACAGAACCTGCCACAAATCAATCTATGCATTTGTGGCGGGGGAATAAATCTACTATCGGCCCCACAAACTGGTGGGGTATTCTTTAGCATCAACCAATGCATCAAGACTTGCTTTTACGCCCGGTGCGTCTTCTTTATAAGTAACTCCAAACCATTGTGCTGAAGTAGGAATTACTTTTATGACCCCTGTACCACTATTGATAAATTCATCGGCAACAATGGGTATAAAAAATTCTGATTTTATATTAGAAAGATTTTTGGCCAGAAATTCATTGAATAACTTTTCAGAATAGGAAAAAATAGAGGGCGTGAAGCACCAGAAATTCATTGACACGCTTGAATGCAGCGGCAGCTCTTTTGGCTCCTGGTTATCATCGCAGATAATTTTACCATTTTGCCTTGATATATTAATGCGTTCGGCTATTGCAGTAAGATTACCCTTTGTATCTGCCTGGCATACACCACGGTTAACGGTACCATTATCAGAAAGGGTTTTCAGCAAGTCATATCCTATAATAGCATACACTTTCTCTCCTGCCTCTTTTGTAAGGAATGAATAGGCTTTCTCAAATGCATCGCGGCCATAAAAATCATCCGCATTAATTACTGCAAACGGTTCATCAATAGCAGCTTTTGCACACAATACGGCATGCGCTGTACCCCAGGGCTTTGTTCTGTCCGAAGGCACCTGATAGCCATCAGTAAACGCATTTAAATCCTGGAAAACATAATCTACCGCTATCCTGTCTTTAAGTTTTGGTTCAAATATTTCTTTAAAATCATTTAAAAACTCC
>Ga0157376_10003775_pt1 | contig 10473 bp, 7 predicted proteins | sample M45metaG_FD_121801 | JGI IMG/M metagenome (GOLD analysis project Ga0157376, IMG submission 121801) | Miscanthus rhizosphere microbial communities from Kellogg Biological Station, Michigan, USA - M4-5 metaG | ecosystem: Host-associated > Plants > Roots > Rhizosphere > Soil | place: USA: Michigan... | reverse complement strand
GACGGCTCTGGAAGGGCTAGAAACGGAAGTAGGGAGGCGTCAGCTAGACTAGGCCTGAGTGAGCCTGAGTAGGCTACAAATAGAGTGGTGAAAACGGCTTCCTAAGCCGTTTGCCGTACATGCAGTTCGTATCGAAGGCCTCAAGTTATCAATAGGTTGCAGCGTCCGACCGAGATACCACCCGCCCTGTGCTAGATTTGTGCTAACCGCCCGACCCTTTTACAACGGTTTGAGAGCTAGTCGGAAAGTCTTGTAATGTCTAATGGGAAGCCACGAATTTTGATTCTGGGCGGTGGGTTCGGCGGCATGTATGCCGCGCTGGAATTCGAACGAGCGCTTGCGCGGGGAGCCGACCTGGACGTCACCCTCGTCAACCGTGACAACTATTTCCTCTTCACCCCGATGCTGCACGAAGTCGCCGCGAGCGACCTCGATATCACCAATATCGTTAGCCCGATCCGAAAGCTGTTGCGTCGCGTGACGTTTTTTCATGGTGACATCGAATCCATCGATCTCGTGCATAAACGAGTCGGCTTGTCGCATGGGCACGAGGAGCATTGTCATTCGCTGCCGTACGACTATCTGGTCCTCGCCCTCGGGTCGACCACGAACTTCTTCAACATCCCCGGCTTGGCAGACCGCGCGCTCACGATGAAATCGTTGGATGACGCGATTTTCCTGCGCAACCGCCTGATCGCGAATCTGGAAGAGGCGGACTTTGAATGTTCTGCGCACCTCCGCGCGCCCTTACTGAATTTCGTCGTGGCCGGTGGAGGGTTCGCCGGTGTCGAAACCATCGCCGCGATGAATGACTTTCTGCGGGAGGCGGTGCGGTTCTTTCCGCATCTGCGGGAAGACATGCTGCGGATCATCCTGGTCAATTCAGGGAAGATCATTTTGCCGGAACTCGGGGAGAAGCTCGGCACCTATGCACAGCGAAAACTCATGGAGCAACATGTGGAAATCCATTCGAACTGTAAAGTCACCGCTGTGACGGACCGCGACGTCACGCTCAGCAATGGGACGACGGTGACGACCAATACGCTGGTCTGGACCGCCGGAATCTGTCCGAACTCCCTCATGGATACACTGCCTTGCACGAAATCGCGGGGCCGGGTACTCGTCAACGAGTACCTGGAAGTTCCCGAGTGGCCTGGCGTCTGGGCCTTTGGCGACTGTGCGCTCGTGCCGGACCGCAAAACCGGGGAATCCCACCCCCCGACCGCGCAACACGCGTTACGCGAAGGGAAGCTGGCGGCTCGGAATATACTTGCCACCGTCCGAGGCGACGAGATGAAGCCGTTCCTGTACTCGACGATCGGACTACTGGCTCCCATTGGGAAACGGACCGGCGTGGCCAACATACTCGGAGTGAATTTTTCAGGCTTCATTGCCTGGTGGCTGTGGCGCACGATTTACTTGCTGAAACTGCCCCGATTTGAGAAGAAAGTCCTCGTGGCCTTGGACTGGACGCTCGATCTACTCTTTTCGAAGGATCTTGTTCAGTTCAGGACCGTTCGCCCGACTATTCTGCCGCTAGCGGAAGAAGAACCGGAGAAGCAAGCCAGTCCGGCCTTGGTCGGCGCCGGCATCGACCAAGTGAAATGAACGCAAGAACAGTGTTCGTGTGTCTCTCGCTGACTGTTAGGCTCATCTGCAAGGCGACTCCATCCCCCTCTTTGCCAACAACACAATCGTGGGCATAGCGGTCGATCCAAAACTCTCCGCCCACAGCACGTTGACTTCATCGTCCTCGCCAAGTAGCCTGTCGCTGCACTTTCATTAGGGCTCAGACGGCTAAGATGGCGCAGGCAAACGGCTCTGACAAATCACTTGAATCGTGGATTTGGGACGCCGCCTGTTCGATTCGCGGCGCCAAAGACGCGCCGAAATACAAGGACTACATCCTCCCGCTAATCTTTGCCAAGCGCCTCTGCGATGTGTTCGATGACGAACTGAACCGGATCGCCAAAGAGGTCGGCTCGCGAGCGAAGGCCTTCAAGCTCGTCAGACACGACAAGAAGCTTGTCCGTTTCTATCTCCCGCTCAAACCAGCTGATCCAGACCAACCAGTCTGGACTGTCATCCGTAAGCTCGCCGACAAAATCGGCGAGCAGATCACGACTCATCTCCGCGCCATCGCCGACGAAAACCCGCTGCTCAAAGGGATCATCGATCGCGTGGACTTCAATGCCACAACCCACGGCGTGCGCGATCTGGCCGATGACAGGCTCAGCAACCTCATCGAGCGCATCAGCGAAAAACGTCTGGGCCTGGCCGACGTAGAGCCGGACATTATCGGACGAAGCTACGAATATTTGATCCGCAAGTTTGCCGAGGGGAGCGTCTCTAGCGCTGGCGAGTTCTATACGCCGGCCGAAGTCGGGATGGTCATGGCGCGGATTATGGACCCGGAGCCAGGCATGGAAATTTACGATCCCTGCTGCGGCTCAGCCGGTTTGCTCATCAAGTGCGAATTGGCGCTAGACGAGAAGATGAGTTTGCGCTCGAAGAAGAACTTCGCACCGCTCAAGCTCTATGGCCAGGAGTATATCGCCGAGACCTGGGCCATGGCGAACATGAACATGATCATCCACGACATGGAAGGCGAGATCGAAATCGGCGATACCTTCAAAAATCCCAAATTCCGCAAGAGGAACCGCCTCCGGACCTTCGACCAAGTCGTCACCAATCCCATGTGGAATCAGGACTGGTGGACCGAGAAGGATTACGACGCCGACGAGCTGGACCGCTTCCCAAAAGGCGTGGGTTTTCCTGGCAAACAATCAGCTGATTGGGGTTGGGTACAAATAGTGCTGGCGAGCTTGAATGAGAAAGGTCGGGCCGCTGTAGTGCTCGATACTGGCGCGGCATCAAGGGGATCTGGCGGGAAGAATCGAGACAAAGAAAGGGACGTGCGCCGCTGGTTCGTGGAGCAGGATTTGGTTGAAGGCGTCATCTACCTGCCGGAGAATCTCTTCTACAACACCACCGCACCGGGCATCATTCTGTTTCTGAGCAAGGCCAAGCCGAAGGAGCGGAAAGGGAAGCTGTTTCTCCTCAATGCCTCTCGTGACTTCACAAAAGGCGACCCCAAGAACTACCTTTCCGAAGAGAGCATCCGCCGCATTGCAGAAACATTTCAGAACTGGAAAGAGCACGAGAAGTTCAGCCGGATCGTCGGCAAGGACGAGATTGCGAAGAACGACTTCAATATCTCCCCGAGCCGCTACATTCACACAGGTGAAGGCGAGGAATATCGGCCGATTACGGAGATTGTGGAGGAATTAGAATCGTTGGAAGAAGATGCGAGTACAACCAATGTCGAGTTGAAGGGCATTTTGGATCGCCTTACCGCATGATGGCCATGGACTTCGCAAGTCTTGATCTTCCAAGAACGTGGAACGTGAAGCCGATTCGTGATGTCTTTACATTCACCATAAAGCCGCGCCATCTGAACATTCCCAAGGGTGCTTCTCTACCGTTCCTGCCGATGAACGCGATACCAATTGGTCGCGTTCATGTTTCAGCATTTGAGGAACGAGCCGCATCGAAACTCACTAGCGGAACCTATATCGAGAATGGTGATTTGCTTGTAGCCAAGATCACGCCGTCTTTCGAGAACGGGAAGCAGGCCATCGTGGACTGGGATAGGCCTTTTGGTTATGCAACGACCGAAGTCATTCCGCTTCAGGAGATCAAGGGCATCAGCGATAAACACTTTCTATTTCACCTCCTTCTTCACCCTGAAATTCGTTCTGGGCTTGCGGGGAAAATGGCTGGTACGACAGGACGCCAGCGGTTAAGCAAGGATGTTCTCGGTGGCTATGTGATTCCCGTTCCGCCTTTTCCCGAGCAGCAGAAGATTGCATCGGTGTTGGGGTTGGTACAGCGGGCGATCGAGCAGCAGGAGCGGCTGATCAAGCTGACCACGGAACTGAAAAAGACGCTGATGCACAAGCTCTTCACCGAAGGCCTCCGCGGCGAACGGCAGAAGCAGACCGAAATCGGACCCGTGCCGGAGAGTTGGGAGGTTGTGAAACTTATCGACATCTGTAAGTTCATGAGCGGAGGCACACCGTCGAAGCAAAACGGTGAATTCTGGATCGGGTCAATTCCGTGGGCCTCCCCGAAAGACATGAAGAAGCCACGTCTAGCTGATGTAGTGGATCACATTTCAGCACCGGCACTGGAAGATGGTAGCACCCTTGCTCCTGCTGGATCAGTCTTCGTTGTTGTTAGAGGCATGATCCTAGCCAAAGATATTCCGGTTGCGTTGGCAGAAGTACCTATGGCGTTCAATCAAGACATCAAAGCGGTTATCCCTGGGCCTCAAATTGTTCCGAGCTTTCTTCTTTACGCCGTGGTTGCGTTCAAACAAAGGCTTTTTCAGAAGGTTGGACGATCGGCGCATGGAACAATGACTTTGATGAGCACCGAGATCGAGCGATTTGTCATCCCGCTACCCGACAAGCGAATCCAAGAAGAAATCGCTGACGCGATTTCCATTGTCGAACGAAAGCACGAACATCATAGCCACAAGCGCGATTCCCTGACTGACCTTTTCCGAACCCTCCTTCATCAACTCATGACAGCGAAGATTCGCGTCCACGATCTGGGTCTCTCCTTCCTCGAACAGGAAGCCGTGGTGTCATGAGCTCATTTGATCAGGCCTACCTCGATAAGCTCGTCGTTCCGCAGCGGATCATCACGATGATTCGCAAGCTGGGCGAGCACAAGGGGCGGCAGGATCTCTACAAGAAGCAAGCGCCGGAGATGCTGGAGAATCTCCGGCAGGTGGCGTTGATCCAAAGCACCGAGTCCTCGAACCGTATCGAAGGGATCGTTGCGGACGAGAAGCGGTTGCACGCCATCGTGAAAGAAAAAGCCGAGCCTGCTAACCGGCCTGAGGCGGAAATTGCCGGCTATCGGGACGTGCTGAACACGATCCACCAGAGTCATGAGCACATACCATTTACCGAGCGCGTGGTGCGCAACTTCACCGCGACGTAATGAAATATGCCGGCGTAGATGGTGGAAAGTGGAAATCCGCGTCGAACGAAATTTCCGAGACCCTGCCGGATGGCACGAAGCACATCCGATTTACTCCTGTCGCGCCCCATCTGACTGACGAGGCCATGCGGAGCGTACATGCACGATTCAATGAACTCGAAGGAGCACACGAGTGGGACCCGCTCCTGCTCATCCCATTCTACGTGCTGGATTTCCTCTGCATCCATCCCTTCCTCGATGGCAACGGACGGTTGGCCCGATTGATCGCGCTGCTTCTTCTCTATCAACATGGCTATGAAGTTGGTCGCTACGTGAGTCTTGAACGTATTATCGAGCAGACAAAGCAGTCGTATTACGACACCCTCCATACTTCATCTCAGGGTTGGCACGAGAGCCGGCACGATGTGTTGCCATGGACCGAGTATTTTCTTTCGACGCTCTTGGCAGCCTACGATGAATTCGAGAACCGGTTCGGCAAGGTCAGCAAGGGAAGAGGTAGCAAGACCGACACGGTGAAGAACGCCATTGACCGGTTTGTCAGAGATTTCAGCCTGACCGATATCGAAAAGGCCTGCCCATTGGTCAGTCGGGATATGATCCGGCGCGTCTTATTCGATCTGAAGAAGGAAGGCCTGGTTATCTGTCTCGGTCGCGGACCCTCTGCCCGCTGGAGAAATAATGTAAAACCACGGAAAAGAGTGTAATAAGGAGCCAGTTATTACACTCTTTCGGGTCCGCATTACACTCTTTCCATACTCCATTGCTCCTTATGCCGTTACCCGGTGAGCATAAGACTGTCCAAGCTCGTATCTTAGCCTATGCCCAAGAGATCGGCTGGACAATTGTGCCGCGAGACGAAGCCGAGCGGCGGCGCAGGGTCGATCCGGACGCGGCTACCCCCGAAGGGCGGGCTCGTCATGCGTCTCTATTCTTCGGCGATCTGCTGTATGCCAAGGTCCGCGAGTTCAATCCCAAATACAAAGAGGCGGAAGGGGCGCTGATCGGTGAGCTTCAGCGTCTGCATTCGGACATCTACGGCAACCGCGACTTCCTCAGCTACCTCCGCAATCAGCGCACCTTCTTCTCTTCCGGCGACAACCGTGAACTGGATCTCGTTCTGATCGACTATGGCGATCTCGCCCGCTCTCAAAAGGATTGGCGTAACCGGTACGAAGTCACCGAGGAATTCTCCGTTCACAACGGCCGGTTTGGGACGCGAGAGGACGTGGTCTTCCTCGTCAATGGCATTCCTGTCCTGGTCATCGAATGCAAGAATGCAAACAAGGATGAGGCGATTGCGCTCGGGATCGATCAGATTCGTCGATACCATCTTGAGACGCCTGAAGTCATGGTGCCGGAGATGTTGTTCACCGCCACGGAGGCCATCGGCTTTTCCTACGGTGTGACGTGGAACACTGTGAGGCGGAATATCTTTCGGTGGAAGCACGAGGAGGCGGGGCAGCTTGAAGCGAAGGTGAAGAGCTTTTGTTCTGTCCCAATGGTGCTGCGTTTCCTGAAAGACTTTATTTTGTTCGCTGAGAAGGAGGAGGAGCTTCAGAAACTCATTCTGGCGCAGCATCAAACCATGGCCGTGGATCGTGTCGTAGACCGGGCGCTCGATGCGAAACGAACCCGCGGCCTCGTCTGGCACACGCAAGGCAGCGGCAAGACGTATACGATGATTAAGGCTGCCGAATTACTCTTCAAAGCGCCCAAGGCCGACAAGCCGACCATCCTCTTAATGATTGATCGGAACGAACTCGAAGATCAGATGCTCAAGAACCTGGCGGCGGTCGGGCTGAACAACGTGGCGCATGCGCATTCGATGGCAGAGCTGACACGGTTGCTGAAGCAAGACTATCGAGGTCTGATTGTGACGATGATCCACAAGTTCCGTGATATGCCGGCCAATCTCAATACACGGTCGAACATCTATGTACTGATCGACGAGGCGCATCGGACGACCGGTGGCGATCTCGGCAACTATCTGATGGCCGGACTGCCGAACGCCTCCTACCTCGGATTCACCGGCACGCCGATCGATAAAACGGCCTATGGCCGGGGAACGTTCAAGACCTTTGGCTGCGAAGACGACAAGGGATACCTGCACAAGTATTCGATCTCCGAGAGTATCGAAGACGGTACAACTTTGCCGCTCTACTATAACCTAGCGCCGAACGAGATGCTGGTGCCGCATGAGCTAATGGAGCGAGAATTTCTCTCGCTGGTCGAGACGGAGGGGATCGCCGACATCGAAGAACTGAACAAGGTCCTCGACCGTGCGGTCAATCTCAAAAACTTCCTCAAAGGGCAGGATCGCATCAAACAAGTGGCCGCCTATGTGACGGGGCACTACCGGACGAATGTGGAACCCCTGGGCTACAAGGCATTCCTGGTCGCGGTGGACAGGGAAGCCTGCAGCTTTTACAAGGAAGCTCTGGACAAGATTCTGCCGCCAGAATATTCAGCCATCGTTTACACCGGTAGCAATAACGATCCTGCCCACATGAAGAAGTGGCATCTGGACGAGCAGCGGGAAAAGCAGATTCGGAAAGCCTTCACCAAGTTCGGCGAGTTTCCCAAGATTCTTATCGTGACCGAAAAACTGCTGACCGGCTTTGATGCGCCGATTCTCTATGCGATGTATCTCGACAAGCCCATGCGCGACCATACCCTACTCCAGGCTATCGCCCGTGTGAATCGCCCCTATGAAAATGAAGCCCAGGAGATGGTGAAGCCGCACGGCTTCGTGCTGGATTTCGTCGGCATCTTCGACAAGCTGGAAAGGGCTCTGGCGTTCGACAGCGAAGAAATCAACGCCATCGTCAAAGACCTCGCTTTGCTCAAGCAGCTCTTCAAAGCCAAGATGGAGAGCAAGGCGCCGGACTATCTCCGGCTAGTGCAACGGAACTTCGATGACAAAGACGTGGATAACCTGATCGAACATTTCCGTGACAAGGACCGGCGGAAGGAGTTCTTCAAACAGTACAAGGAAATTGAGATGCTCTATGAGATCATCTCACCGGATGCTTTCCTCCGCCCGTTCCTCGACGGCTACACGACCGTATCAGCCATCTACCAGGTAGTGAGCAATGCCTACGCCCGGCGAGTCTATGTTGATCGGGCATTCCAGAAGAAGACAAACCAGCTGGTCCAACAACACATTGGCGCATTGTTTGCGGGGGAGCCCTCGGCGCCTCGTGTCCACCTTGACCCACAGGCAATTGAAACCATCAAGCAGCGGCAGGGGGGCAAGGCAACCAAGATCATTAACTTGGTGAAGGCGATTCAGAAGGCGGCAGAGGAGAACAGCGATGATCCGTTCCTGATCGCGATGGCCGAACGGGCAAAGGCAGTTCAGGAAAGCTTTGAGGACCGTCAGACCGGCACTGAGGAAACACTGACTGCGCTCCTTGCCGCAATTGAGCGGGATGAGCAACGCAAGCGTGAACAGATGGCGCGAGGACTCGATACCGTGACATTTTTCGCCTTCACCACTTTACGGGACAAAGGTGTGCCGCAAGCAGAGGACATCGGAAAGAAGATCGGAAAGGCGTTTACCCACTATCCCAACTGGCGTCGCAGCGAAAGAGACCTTCGGGAATTGCGGAAGCAAGTTACGTTCGCCATTGTGGCTCATGAGGAAGACTTGAATAAAGTCACCACCATCGTGGATGATCTCTTTACCATACTGCAAAAGAAAGCCATGGCCTGACATGAACGGCTGGCGTAATAAGGAAGAATTCAAGCGCTATGTCTTGGAATGGGCCGACAAGCTGGACATCGAAGTCCGCGCATTGAGCGTCCGCCCAATGCGTAACAAGTGGGCCTCGTGTTCCCTACAAGGCAACCTCAGCTTCAATTCCGAGCTCGTGGATCTCGATCGTGAACTTGGAAATTATGTGATTGTTCACGAATTGCTCCATTTCTTTGTCCCGAACCACGGCAAACTTTGGAAGAGCCTGATGCGAGTACATCTCGGAGAGTATGAAACAGTGCGAGACCGATTACCGGTCAAGAAGTCTACTCCTCGCGAAGTCCCTCAATGACCGGCTGCCTTGCTGACCAGTGCGTCAGTGCCCAAGACATCGAGCAGATAGGGGTCTTTGAAAACTTGCACTTCCATGTCGGAGTCGGTCGGCGGTAACGTGGCTGGGAAATTGGTTTGTGCCTTTCCGCACCGACGGTGGGCTTGGCAGGGTAGAAATTCAATGGTTCGTATGCCTAGAGCAACACAAATTCAGCACAACACTTTGTTGCTTCGCGTCCAACTCTGCCAGCTTCATGTTGTCGAGATGTCGCACTAGACCACACTCTTGACTTTCACTGCTCCGGTATTACTCGCACTTCCAGATTGGCACGCTGGACCGGGTGGACTTGGTGAAGGGCCCACTATCTGGAATGGCTGTCAGATTCCTGTAGTTTTCTCAGACCCTTCTCTCCCGTCTTCTCACTCCAGCGTATCTGTAACCTAAGCGTAACGCCGCGTATAAAAGGGAGGGCAATACGATGAAAGATATGCGCTCACTAGTTGCTGCAAGTCTGGTATTTGCTGGAGTCCTAGCTATCGGCGCCTGGGCTACGTGGATCACGTTGGTCTCTTAGCCCACCACTGCGTTCGCTGCTCAGAATCCACGTGAAGAGGCTAGGGGTGGTGAATACGATCAGATACAGGAGGGCCTTGGAAAGGAGGCCCCTCTTTTCCAAGAGGGCTATTAGTACATGATGGAGGGTTACTGACCGAGTGAATTCGGTTAGCCCTCGAGTGAGTTACTACCCTCACTCACGAGTTAGCCCCCGTATTCTCCAGCAGGATGCTCAAAAAGGCCAGGCTTCTCACCCGCCCAACCCTGACGCGCCAAGACTCGCCTTGACCCAGGCAAGGCCGCAACGAACTATCACTTTCTAAGGGGTGGCTGGGATGATTCCAACTGCGCGCATCGGACGAGCACCGTTTTATCGTGCGCGTTCTGCGAGCACTGGGATCGTCCCAGCTACCCCACCCCCTTTTTCAGCATCCTGACGTTATTGAATGCCTGCCTGGCGCTGTAGCCATCTGACATACTTCACGATCTGATCGACATCTGCCGGAGTGACGGCGTCGATCTTCGGCATATTGCCAAATTGCCAATGGTGCGCCTGGACGCCGTTGGCCGCAGCCCGTTGGAAGGCCTGATCTCCGTGATGGTTCGGCTCGTAGACCTTATGCACTAACGGAGGTCCGTGGTCTGTGCCCACCGCTTGTTTCCCATGACAGGCTGCACAGTTCGTGTTGAACGTGGTTTCGCCCGTTTGGAACTCGGCCGGCACAGCGCTGCTCACGGCCGCTTGTGTCGGTTGTGTGGGTTGTGTGGAGTCGCAGGCCGCGAGGAAGGTCAGTCCCAGCAAACACGCTCCAATCTGAAGTTTTGACGTCATCATGATTTTCATGGAATTAGGACCGCTGGTTCTGACCGTTGT
>Ga0157376_10003772_pt1 | contig 10474 bp, 7 predicted proteins | sample M45metaG_FD_121801 | JGI IMG/M metagenome (GOLD analysis project Ga0157376, IMG submission 121801) | Miscanthus rhizosphere microbial communities from Kellogg Biological Station, Michigan, USA - M4-5 metaG | ecosystem: Host-associated > Plants > Roots > Rhizosphere > Soil | place: USA: Michigan... | reverse complement strand
CAACGGCGCCGATCAGCGACGACATCAGCACTACCGGCAGCAGCGCCACCGGACCCATCCACGCGCCCAGTGCGGCGAGCAGCTTGAAGTCGCCATAGCCCATGCCTTCCTTGCCGGTGATCAGCTTGAACGCCCAGTACACCGACCACAGGCTCAGATATCCGGCAGCGGCACCGATGATGCTCTCGCGCGCGTCGACGAACAGCGGCAGCAAGGCAAGGCACATGCCCAGCCACAACAACGGAACTGTAAGTTGGTCAGGCAACAGCTGCGTACGGACATCGATTCCAGCCAGCGCGATCAACAGCCACGTCAGCACCAGACCTGCCGCGGCAGGCCAATCCGCGCCGAACTTCCAGACAATCGCCGCCGAGCAAAGGCCGGTGAGCAATTCAACGAGCGGGTATTGGAACGAGATGCGCGTGCCGCAGTGACGGCAGCGGCCACGCAATGCCAGCCAGCTCAGCACGGGAATGTTTTCCAGCACACCGAGCGGATGCTTGCAGCTCGGACAATGCGATGCCTCCCATACAATGCCCGGTGGCGCGGTCGCGGAATCCTGGGGCAGTTCGAGCAACTCGCGACTTTGTTCGCGCCAGGAATGCATCAGGCGCTGCGGCAGGCGCAGGATCACGACGTTGAGAAAACTGCCGACGATGAGCCCAAGCACGCCGCCGAGCGCGATCACGGCGCCCGGGATACTGAAGAGATCGAACACGTCGTGGTTGCGGGTTATCCGACCACTGCGGCGAGCTTGAAGATCGGCAGGTACATGCCGACCACCATGCCGCCGACGAGCACGCCGATGATCACCATGATGAACGGCTCGAGCAGGCTCGACAACGCATCGACCGCGTTGTTGACTTCCTGCTCGTAGAATTCGGCGACCTTGAACAGCATCTTGTCGAGCGCGCCGGATTCCTCACCGATCGCGACCATCTGCACGACCATGTTCGGGAACAGGTTTGTCTGGCGCATGGCGAGCTGCAGCTGGTGGCCCACGGCGACGTCCTCGCGGATGCGTTTGACCGCATCGTTGTAGACCGGACTGCCGGTGGCGCCGGCGACGGAATCGAGCGCTTCGACCAGTGGCACGCCGGCCGCGAAGGTCACGCCGAGCGTGCGCGAGAAGCGCGCGATCGCGGACTGGTGAAGGATCTGGCCCACTACCGGCAGCTTGAGCACGGCGCGCGCGCAGAAATGCGCGAATTTCGGCGAGCGCCTGTACAGGAATATCAGTCCGGCGAATATGCCGACGATGACTATGAGTACAAAAAACCAGTACTGCGTCAGGAAGCGCGACATGTTCACGATCATCTGCGTGAACGCCGGAAGTTCCGCGCCGAAGTTCTTGAACACGTCTTCGAATTGCGGCACCACGAAAATCAGCAGGACCGCCGACACCAGGATCGCGACCGCGAAAACGATCGCGGGGTAGAACATCGCCTTCTTGATCTTGCCCTTGATCGCTTCGATGTTTTCCTTGTACGTCGCGACCGTGTCGAGCACGGTGTCGAGCACGCCCGCCGTCTCGCCGGCGCGCACCAGATTGACGAACAATTCGTCGAACTGCACCGGATGCTTGGCGAACGATTCGGCGAGGGTCGAGCCGCCTTCGATGTTGGTCTTGATGTCCGTCAGCATGGCCTTCATGCGCGGGTTGGCCTGGCCGCTGGCGATGATTTCGATCGCCTGGACCATCGGCACGCCGGCGGCCATCATCACCGCGATCTGGCGGCTGAACACCGCAATGTCGCGCGCCTTGATGGTCTTGCCGGCGGAGCCAAACAGCGGTTTGCCCTTGAGCTTCACGCTTTGCGGGTTGATACCCTGGCGGCGTAGTTCGGCCTTGACCAGAGTGGCGTTCTTGGCGGCGTACTCGCCCTTGATCTTGACGCCGCGCTTGTCGATGCCGACCCAGTGGAAATTCTGCATCTGGCTGATTTGCGCGCGCGCTTGCCCGAGGGCAGCGTTCTTGGCGGCGGTGGCAGTCGCAGTGGCCATGATTAATCCTTGGTTACGCGGTTGATTTCTGAAAGGCTGGTAACGCCGTTCTTGAATTTCATCAGTGCCGAGGCGCGCAAATCGCGAACACCCGATTTGATTGCGGTCTCGGCGATCTGCAGTGCGTTGCCGCCAGCCAGAATGATCTTCTGGATGTCTTCGCTCATCGGCATCACCTGATAGATGCCGGTGCGTCCCTTGTATCCTTCGTTGCAGCCGGAACAGCCGACGGCCTCGAACAGCTGCATGCCGGCGTCGATTTCCTTCTGCGAAAATCCTTCCGCGAGCAGCGCCGCCGGAGGCAGCGCTGGTGTCATCGGGCGCTTGCAGTCGTGCAGGCGCCGCGCCAGGCGTTGCGCGATGACCAGCGTTACCGACGAGGTGATGTTGAACGGCGCGATACCCATGTTCATCAGGCGCGCGATGGTCTGCGGCGCATCGTTGGTATGCAGCGTCGACAGCACCATATGGCCGGTCTGCGCCGCCTTGATGGCGATTTCCGCAGTTTCCAGGTCGCGGATTTCGCCGACCATGATCACATCCGGATCCTGGCGCAGGAACGAGCGCAGCGCTGCCGAGAACGTCATGCCGCGCTTCTGGTTCTGCTGCACCTGGTTGACGCCGGGCAGGCGGATTTCGACCGGATCTTCGACCGTGGAGATATTGCGCCCTTCGGTGTTGAGGATGTTGAGCGCGGTATACAACGACACCGTCTTGCCGGAACCGGTGGGGCCGGTCACCAGCACCATGCCGTAGGGCTTCTCTATCGCCTCGAGGAAAAGCTTCTGCTGATCGTCCTCGTAGCCGAGTTTTTCGATGCCGAGTTTCGCCGCCGAGCCATCCAGGATACGCAGCACGACCTTTTCGCCGAACAGCGTCGGGCAGGTGCTCACGCGGAAGTCGACCGACTTGGTCTTGGACAGATTCAGCTTGATGCGGCCGTCCTGCGGCACGCGCCGTTCGGCGATGTCGAGACCGGACATGACCTTCAGGCGCGACGAGATGCGCGGCGTGAGTTTCACCGGCGGCGAAGCGACCGAGCGCAGGATGCCGTCCATGCGGAAGCGCACGCGATAATTCTGCTCGTAAGGCTCGAAATGGATGTCGGAGGCGCCGCGCTTGATCGCGTCGACCAGCACCTTGTTGACGAACTTCACCACCGGCGCATCGTCGGTGCTGTTGGCGTCGACGCCGCCCGAGCCGGCATCATCGTCGATGTCGCCGCCCTCGGTCATGTCGAGCGACTCGAGACCCTCGGCGTCGTCGAGCCCTTCGATGTTCGTTCCGGTTGCCGCAAGCGCCTGTTCGATGGCGCGGCCGAGCTGCTCCTCACTGATCAGGATCGGCTCGATCGTGTGGTTCGACTGGAACTTGATCTCATCCAGCGCGCGCAGGTTGGTAGGATCGGAGACGCCGACGAACAAGCGGTTGCCGCGCTTGAACAGCGGCAACGCCTTGTGTTGCGTGATCAGCTTCTCACTGATCAGCTTGATCGGCGCCTGCATCAGGTCGAGCGCTTCGACATCGAACAGGGGTACGCCGAATTCGGCCGACGAGGCCATCGCAACCTGCGTGCCGTTGGCCAGCGCATGTTCGATCAGATAAGTGCCGAGCGGAATCTTCTGCTTCGAGGACGCATCGACGGCCTTGCGCGCATCCGCGTCCGCAAGCGTGCCTTCGATCACGAGCCGGCGTGCGATCCCGGTAAGCCCCGCGAGCGCGGCAGGATTCATCTGCGTCGCCATAAGAATCCTCGGTAAATCCCCGAAACTATTGCCGAATGTACCGCAAAACGGTGGCCGAAAGAACCCTTTTTCGATTCTGGCTCCGCTGCGGGCTTCTGGTACGCTAAGGCGAGCCGCCGCGCCGGCCACCCGATGTCCGGCGCAGCGCATCAGCCTACGGGGAAACAGTGCAAGAAAACGTGATTGTCATCGTACTGCCCGCCGGTAGCGCGCCAAGGCGGCGGGCAAGCTGCTGTCCGTACTGGCCGGTGCGCAGCCGTCGGGAGCCGGCGACGGACCAGATGGCACGCCAATGTGCTCGCTGAGCGCGCCTGCCCGCACGGCATGAGCGGGTTGGAACCGAGCCAGGGCGACAACACGGCGCCGCCGCAGCCCGGCACCTTCATGCGCTCCCATCCCTTGTGGCGCTTCGCCATGATCCTGGTCAGCGCGGCCTCGCTTGCCTGGGTTTTGTGGCTGCTGGCGGATGTTTGGCCGCAGCTGGCGGCACAGCGCGGCCGGCTGCAGGTGTCATGGCTGCTGGAGGGGTTTGTGCTGTCCTTGCTCGCGTCGGGTTTTTCCGGGGCGGCGTTCGTTGTGCTGGCACCTTTGTTCGGCGTACACGGCCTGCGCGGAATCGAGCTGGCGCATTTCTATTTTTCCGGACAAGTACTGAAGCACCTTCCCGGGCGCGTCTGGGGCATTGGCTACCAATGGGCGTCGTCTCCCGCCATCGGCGGCTTCCGGGGCTGGCTGCTGGCCAACGTCACGCATCTGTTGCTGGGGATGTTCTTCGTGTTGTGGTGCGCGGCAAGCGTGCTGGCTTTTGTGCGCGCGCCGCCGCTCGGCGTGGTCGCGGTCGCAGTCGGATTGGCCTTGTATGCCGCAGGTTGGAGCATGGCGCGGTTCGCCACGCAGCGCCGCTGGCCAAGATGGTTGCCGGAACGCGTACGCAGCTTGCGCGATGGAATGGGCGAAGCGTTGCATGTCGCGACACCCGCACTGCGCGCGCGCGTCTTGTGCTTGTTCCTCATCAGTTCGGTGTGCTTCTATCTGTCATGGTATTGCTACGGTGAATCGTGGCCGCCGCTCGGTGGCAGCGCCGGCGTGCGCATGTGCGCCTACTATCTGGTTGCCTGGCTGATCGGCTACCTGTCGTTGCTGACGCCATCGGGCCTGGGCGTGCGTGAACTGGCATTCGCCTGGCTGGCGCAGGATTTCCCGGGCGATTCGATCGCCTACATGGCGGCGATCGGGCGGGGCAGTCTGCTCGGCGTGGATCTGCTGCTGGGTGTCGCGTTTCTGCCGTTCGCGCCGCGCAGGCGCTGAGGTTACTCCGCGCGCGCCGCTGTGCGGCAGCGGAAGAACAGATTCTGCGGCGCAAGAATTCCGCCGAGCCACAACACGGCCGCGGCGAATGGCGCGAGCAAACCAAGCGGCAGCAGCAGCAACCGCGCCGCACCCAAGCGCGCGCCTTTGTGCCAGCCGGTCGCCACGAGTTTCGACAAGACCGTGCCGTAAGACATGCCGCCGGCGCCGTCGATGTTGATATCGGTCAGTCCGGCGTGCTCCAGCAAGCGGCGTAACGCGGCTTTGGAAAACCACAGGAAATGGTGCGGAGGCAAGTCGCCGTCGCTGAGCATGCGCTGCAACGGCGCGAGAAAGCGCGCGCGATTCGGCACGCTTCCCGCGACCATCGCAGCGGGCACGCCGAGTGCGATGACATCGGCGAGAAACGCCAGTGGTGCTTCCTGGTGTTCGAGTACTTCAAAGAACGTGATCAGGTCGAAGCGTGTACCGCTTGCATCACAGCGTTGCTTCCACTCGGTCAGTGTCAACGCGAACACGTTTTCCAGACCGTATTTGTCGCGCGCGATCGCCACGCTTTTCGGATCGAGATCGATGCCGTACGCAGCGAATCCCTGTGCCGCCAGGCGACGCAGCACTGAACCATCGCCACAGCCGATGTCGAGCGCCGCGCCGCGCCGTTCGGGCAAGGCATCAAATAGCGGTTCGGCCCAGCGCGGAAATGGTCGCGTGCCGCTGTGGTAGTCCTTGTAGGCGTCGAAGCCTTCGTCGATGTAGATGCTCGGGTCAGCCTGCAGCGGCCACCAGAAACCGATCTCGCAATGCGGACACGAGTACAACGTGTAGCGCTTGCCATTGCTGTGCGCGAGCAGCGACTTGCGCGCCGATGCCGACGCCATCGAGCCGCCGCACGCCGCACACTGCCCCGGGTCTTCCGGCAAGTCCGCAGTCATCCGTTTGCTCCAGGCTCATGCAGCAGATCGTGATAGATGCCCGCGTAGCGTGCCGCGCAATCGTCCCACGTGCCGACCGTGTCGCGCGCCCACGCGCGCGCGCGCGCGCCGACCTGCTTGTTCGTGACGGCGTCTTCGAGCGCCTCCAGCGCGCGTTCGAGATCGGCGCCCGAGCCGCACAGCCAGCCGGTCTGGCCGTGCTGCAGCATGTCTTCGTGCGCGGCGATGCGTGAGGCAATTATCGGCAGTCCCGCCGCCATCGCTTCGAGCATTACCTGCGGCCAGCCCTCGCTGTGCTGGCTCATCGTGATCAGTCCGGCGGCGCGCGGAAACCACTGCGTATACAAAGCCTCGGTGGTAACGGCGCCGTGATAGCGCACCCACGGCGGGATGCGCACCGGTTCCTGCATCGGACCGAACAAGTGCAGTTCGCGTTGCTGGCCTTCGAAGAACGGCGCGCACGCTTCGAACAGACTGCCCATCTTGCCGTGCGTTACGCGCGACACGCACAGCCATGTCGCCGGCATGTCCGATGCGCGCTGCATGTCGAACCAGCGCGGCTCGATGCCGAACGGCACGAAATCGACTTTTGCGACATTGCCGAACCGCTGGCGCAGCAGCGGCACCATCCAGCGCGCGTTCGGACAGATCGCGACGCGCCGGCGCCGGAAGACACGCCGCAGCGCCATCGCAACCCCGGGCAGCTTGAGCAGGCGCATGTCGGTGCCGAGTACGGTCACCAGCAGTGGGCGCCGATTGCGTTCGAGCGCGAGCGCGTTCTGCAGCCAGTTGACATGGTAGACGTCGATGTCGATTTCGCGCCGGTACAGAGCACGCAGCAGCAGCAGCAGTCGAAATCCAGCGAACACGCCGCGCGCACCGGCATTGCGCAGCAGGTGCGCTATGCCGCCAGCCTGCATCAGCCGCGCGAGCCAATGCTGTTCCGGTTCTGTTGCGACGTAGATGACATCGGCTGGAATCTCGCCAGGAGGCGCCCAGAGGCGCAGGCTAAGGTCGCTGCGCGCGGCCAGCGCATGCGTGATGCGCCGGATGAACAGGCCCGGCCAATCATCCCCCCTGGCGGGATAGGACGTGCTGACCAGCAAGACCTGTGTCGGCGCACTCAAGATTACGTGGTCCGGTTGTTTGCTTCCGGCGCCTGCTTGTCGTGCCTGTCTCGCGCCGGCTGTTGCAAGAGTTCGAGGCGGCGAATGCGCCACTCGACCCGCTCCAGCAGGCGGCGATTGGTCGCCATCAAATCGGCGAGGAAACCGAGCATGAAAAGCAGGAAGCCGAGCGTGACGCTGGTCGCCGCGAAGATCACCGACTGCACGTGGCCGCTGCCGGCGCCGCTCGCCAGGTAGACGATAAAGCGTATTCCGGCGGCGACACCAGCCAGTGTGAACAGGCCGCCGAGCAGCCAGAAAAACATCATGGGCTTGTACGTGGCGAAAATGCGCACGATGGTGGTGATCGAGCGGAATACGTAATTGCCCATGCTCTTGACCAGACGCGACGGACGCAGATCTGGGTTCGTGCGCACCGGCACCGAGACGACGCGAATGTTGCTGCGTCCGGCCTGGATGATCGTTTCCAGCGTGTAGGTATAGGAGTTGAACACGTTCAGGCGCAGAGCGACATCGCGCGTCATCGCGCGAAATCCGCTGGGTGCGTCGGCCACGCTCGTGTTCGACGCCATGCGCACGACTTGGCTGCCCATCGCCTGCAGGCGCCGCTTCAGCCAGGAAAAGTGCAGCGTCGATTCGATCGGCCGCGCACCAATCACGAATTCGGCGCGATCCTCGATGATCGGGCGCACGAGTGCTTCGATATCGCGTGCGTCGTACTGGTTGTCGGCGTCGGTATTGACGATGATGTCTGCGCCGAGTGCGACGGCGGCATCCAGACCGGTCATGAATGCAGCAGCGAGTCCGCGATTGCTGGCGTGGCGGATCACGTGCTGCACACCGTGCTGGCGCGCCACGGCGGCGGTTTCGTCGCGCGATCCGTCATCGATCACCAACCACTCGACGCAGTCGCAACCCGGCACGCTGCGCGGCAGTGCCGCCAACGTCACCGGCAGCGATTCGGCTTCGTTGAAACAGGGAATCTGGATTATCAGTTTCGGTGCGTTCATCGTGTGTCGCCGTTCGCGGGTGGGTCGGTGCGCGGCTGCGTTGCGTCGGTGCCGCTGCGCGCCTGCTGCAGCTTTTCCTCGAGTCGCGCGATCGACGGGTCCAAGGCGCCGAGATGGTTCATTGCGCGCAACTCGTCCAGCGTCTTGCTGGCTTCGTCGAAGCGGCTTGTCGCGATGAGGAATTCGACCAGATTGGCGCGGTACACCGCAACCTGCGGGCGTATCGCCACGACGTCGCGATACATGTGCTCGGCCAGCGTTGCATCGTGCAGCTCGAGCAGCGCAAATTCGCCGTATGCCTCCATGAGGTTCACGTTGCCTTGCGATTTGGCCAGACCGGCGACGAATGCATCGAGCAACTCCGCCGGTTGGCGCGGGCAGTCGCCGCGCCTCTGGCAACGGTACAGGTAGATCAGTGAATCGATGTCGGTTTGCGATGGCGCGTGCTCGCGCAACTCGGCGCTGATGCGCTCCCACCAGACATGCTCGATCGGCTGGTGCAGGCGCGCGGACAGATAGATCAGCGCCTGCAGCGGCGCGATGCCTTGGCCGGGCCGCATGGCGTCGCGGCGCAGAATCGCCATGGACTTCTCGAGCAACGGCGATGCATCGTCGCGCGCCCCTTCGATGAGCGTATGCGCGAGCATGTATTGCGCGCGCGCGGAATCAGGCCGCTTCAACGCTTCGCTGTAGGCCAAGCGCAGCGGATGCGACCATTCCTCGGCGCGCAGGTAAGTTGTGAACGTAAACAGCGCGAGCAGGCACAGTGCCGTAGCCGGTGCGGCGAGACGCATGCGCAGGACCGGCTCGATCTCGAGCAACGAGGCAAGCACGAGCAGCAATCCGATCGATGGAAAGTAGTTGCGGTGCTCGAACACCAGCTCGAGCGGCACGATCGTGGCGGTCATCGAATGGCCGGCGAAAAACCACATCACCCCGAGGCAGAACAACGGGCGGCGCGCGCGCTGCCAGAGCGCGAGCAGGCCGGCGGCGAGCAGGGCAAGGATGGAGAGCAGCGTGGTCGGCGGCTGCAGCAGTCCCTGCGAGGCTGCAATGTCGTCGTGGTAGAACGTCAGCACGTCGAGGTTCGGCAGCAGCGTCCAGTACACGTAATCGATCAGCACGCGCGCCTCGGTGTACAGGCGTTGCAGCGTGGAGAACTGCCGAAAATTCGTCACGCCGGTGAACGCCCACGTGGACAGCCACAGCATGCCGGCGACGAACGGCAACAGCAGCAATACGACGTGGATCGACACGGCAGACCGGCTGTAGCGTCCGTTGCGATCGCGGAAACCGGTCAGCGCGAACTCGGCGCAGGCCGTATACAAAGGCAGCAGGGCGGCTGATTCCTTGGCAGCCAACCCAAGCAGAGTGCAGATGACAAGGCTCGCCCACAGCTTGCCGGAGCCGTCGCCGGCGTACACGCGCAGGCGGAAACGCAGGTAAAGCCACAAGCCGAGCAGCACGAACAGGTTCGCCAGCGCTTCCAGGCGCTGCGACACATAGGCCACCGCGGTGAGATTGATCGGTAGCAGCAACCACGCGCCGGTGATCAGCGCAGCGATCAGCGCGGCCGACGCGGCGCTCGCGCGCGAGTCGTCGCGCACTGTGCGGCGCAGTTCAAAAAGCGCACGCAACGCGAGAAACAGGAAAAGGCCGTTGCCGAGGTGAATGGCGAGATTGGTTGCCTTGAGCCAGTACGGATCCAGGCCGGTGAAGTAGTAGTTCGCGGCGAAGCTCAGCATGCTCAGCGCGCGGAATTGATTCATGCCGGCTTGCGAGATCGCTGCGCGCGTCCAATCGCCGATCTCGAGTGTGCTGACATGCACGTCCTGGTTGTTGACGAAGTAGTAGCTGTCGTCGAACAGGTATCCGCCGCGCAGCGATGGCGCGTAGACAAGCACCGTGACGACCATGAATGCGGCCAGTAGCAGCCATGCCGCATATTTGCGCGAAGGTTGTGGCGGCGCCGGGCTCATCATCGGCGTCGGGCACGCCATTGCAGAGCGTTTCGATTCAGCAGCACGGATTCTCCGATGCACGCATTGCGTTGTGTTTGCCGTTGGCCGAAGGGTCAGCCGATCTTAGTACACTCTGCATGCGTTTTACTGATCGACAGGGGGCTGCGAAGGGTGCGCCATTGCAGCCGTAGACGAATCCCGAGCGAAAAGAAAAAGGGCCGCAATGCGGCCCTTTTTGAATGCGTGCGCTGAGAAAATCAGTTGGAACCGGTGCGGCAGATCGTCGGCAGCCACTTGTTCTGGATACCCGAAGCACAGGTCCACACCGTGCTGCCGGCGCTCGCGCCGAAGATCGGCGTGAAGGTCAGCGTCGAGCCGGTGATGGCT
>Ga0157376_10003771_pt1 | contig 10476 bp, 11 predicted proteins | sample M45metaG_FD_121801 | JGI IMG/M metagenome (GOLD analysis project Ga0157376, IMG submission 121801) | Miscanthus rhizosphere microbial communities from Kellogg Biological Station, Michigan, USA - M4-5 metaG | ecosystem: Host-associated > Plants > Roots > Rhizosphere > Soil | place: USA: Michigan... | reverse complement strand
TGGCGCTCCTCGCCGCGGTGTCGGGCGCTGCGATCACCGGCCGTCCCGATTCCTGATTTTGATGGGCTTGCCCGGCCCGGGTGAGCTTTGTACGCTACGCTGGCGCGAGGATTCCCGGAGGGCGAGATGCGAATGGCTGCGAGTGTGATGGCGCTGCTGGCGGTGATGGCCGCCCAGGAACGTGCGGTAATGGTCGTTCAGGCCCCCGACTCGCCGGTGCGGATGGAACACGCCACGGTGCTCTCGGCCGCCGAAGGCCCCCCGGTTCTCGTGTACGCTGCCACCAACCTGAAGGACGACCCTCTCGAGCAGTTCACCGTCATGGCGTTCGTCTTCAAAGCCGATGGCACCCTGAAGGCGCGACAGGTCGCGCCCGGCCGGCGTTCGCTTGATCCGCACGAAACCAAGTATTCCGCCATGGTCCTCGACGGCTCCCCCGTGGAACCTGGCGACGTCATCGTCGCCGGCATCAACCAGGCGCAGCGTGCGAACTCCGAGGCCTGGTGGCGCGCGGATCTTCAAGCCGCAGCCGAAGCGAAGGTTCCCAGAAAGCCCTGATTCCCGCGTCGAAGTACGATGGCGTGATGGCGATGCGCATCCGCTCCGTTCGCCGCGTGACGACGGCCGTGCTGGCCATCGTCCTCGCGACGGGCGGCGTCGCCCTGGCGCAGTTCGGCCTGGGCGGCTTTCGCGATCTGTATCAGCCGCTGCCCAACAGCCCGTACGACGGCCGGTTCACGTTCGCGCGCGTGCGCTACAGACCGGCTCCCGGCGGCTTCTGGCCCGGCCGGCGTCCCTCCTGGATTCACGGCTATCCGCTCGCCGAGAAGAACCTGATCAGGATCATGAACGAGGTGAGCCTGCTCGGCGCGCGTGAAGACATCAACACCGTGACGCTGGACGATCCGGAGCTGTTCAAGTATCCGATCGCATACCTCATCGAGGTCGGCTGGTGGACGGTCAACTCCCGCGAGGCCGCGGGGCTGCGGGCCTACCTCCAGAAGGGCGGGTTCCTGTTCGTGGACGACTTCAAGCCGGCCGGGTGGCGCGGCGTCCCCGGCGGCGGGTGGGAACCGTTTGCCGACACGATGCGGAAGGTGCTGCCGGACGTGGAGTTTCTGGACATGTCGCCGGACGATCCCGTGTTCCACGCCTTCTTCGAGATCAACGATCTCAAGCACTTCCCGCAGGCGTATGTCGGCGGCGACCCGGTCTTCAAGGGCATCTTCGAGGACAACGATCGCAGCAAGCGGCTGATGGCCATCATCAACTACAACACCGACGTGTCGCAGTTCTGGGAGTGGTCGGGCCGGGGCTTTCGCCCGTTCGATCAGACCAACGAAGCGTACAAGCTGGGCGTGAACTACCTCATCTACGGTCTCACCCACTGACACCTGAAACGCCTGGCGGCCTGCCGACACCAGACAAGCATGATCGCGGCTGCGCCGGTGATCCCTGTAATCCCGCTAATTGACGTTGAACGGGTACGACAGCACTTCCTCTTTCCCGGGACGGGACGCGTGGTGACGAACAACGCCGCCAGCACGCAACCGCCGAGGGAGCTGGTCGATCTCTTTCGAACGCTGGCGCCGGACTACGAAAACGTGCATCGCGGCCAGTCGGCGGCCTCGCAACTGACCACGGCGCTGTTCGAGGACGCGTACGACACCATCGCCGGGTTCATCAACGCGCCGTCGCGTTCGAATATCGTCATCACGAAGAACACCACCGAAGCGCACAACATCGTCATGTATTCGCTGCTGACCGAGTTCCAGTCAGGCGACAACGTGGTCATGACGATGATGGAGCACAACTCGAACTACGTGCCCTGGTACGGACTGTGCCGCGAAATCCTGCCGAAGCTGGGGCGGCAGGTCGAGTATCGCCTGGCGCGATTCGACCCCGAGACCGGCGAGCTCGACTACGCGCATCTCGCTTCGCTGATTGATCGGCGCACGAAGCTGGTCTGCTGCACCGGCGCATCGAACTTCCTGGGAACGAAGAATCGACTCGCGTGCGTGCGCGAGCTTGCGTCGCTCAGCGGCTACGTCCAGCCCGACGGCCGGGCCGGATCGTATCTGCTCGTCGATGCCGCTCAGCTGGTACCTTCGACGTTCGTGGATGTCCGGGAGCTGGATGCGGACTTCGTGTCGTTCTCGTTTCACAAGCTGCTCGCGCCGTTCGGCGTCGGCGTGCTGTACGGGAAGAAACACCTGCTGGAGTCGATGCGCCCGTGCCTGTACGGCGGCGACATGGTGGCGCAGGGCGGCGTGGCGGAGGATCACGTCGAGTACAACGAGCTGCCCTGGAAATTCGCCGCCGGCACACCCAACATCCTCGGCACCGTGGTGTCCGCGCAGGCGTTGAGGCTGCTGATCGACCTTGTGCTGACGCCGGACGGGCCGCGGTATTTCCGGCAGGATCGGCCGCTCGAGCGTCGCGACATTCGCGACGCCATGAACCATGTCACGGACTACACGCGCACCCTCACCGAGCGCGCGCTCGCCTCGCTCGCGCGAATACCCGGACTGCGGGTCTACGGGCCGGCCGATCCGCGCCGCCGCACGTCGCTCGTCGCCTTCAACATCGCCGGATGGGATCCGATCGCGCTCGCCGAGGCATTGAGCCGGCAGGGCGTGGAGTCGCGCGCCGGCTGTCACTGCGCGACGCTCGCGCACCGCTTTCTCGGCCTGGACCCGCCCGCGAGTTGCCGGCTCAGCTTTTATTTCTACAACACACCCGCAGAAGTCGACCGCGCGACTGCCGCAGTCGCCTCGCTGGCGCGAAGGGCGTGAGCGCTATTTTCCGTCCCAGCTGAGGGGCCTGCCGTCGCGAAACCACGGTGCGCGGCCGTTCGCGATGTTGGAAAGCATGCGTCCGGGGGTGTCGGCCGTCCTCAGGCCTCCGCGCACGAACTTGTTCGTCGTACGCCTCTCGACCCACTTCAGAAACGATCGATCGATCGCGTCCTCGCCCACCATCAGCGCGAACGCGCCGACCGGCGTGATGACGTGGTCCACCCATCCCCTCGAGACCGGATTCAAGCCGACGTTGCCAATCGACGCCTCGCTGAGCGGCCCGAACTCGAACTGCAGGCTGAAGGCCGCGCTCCACGCTGCCGCGCGGCCGCGGCTGGCCCAGTAGCCTCCACTGAAGAGCTTCTCGTCCCAGCCATGAGGATCGTGATCGATCCACATGTATCCGGCCGCTGCACCATGAATCGGGTGGCCGACATAGTTCACGAACCATCCATCGCCATCCGCCCAGTGGTCGGGCATGTGAACAGAACGAGCGTAGTCGCTGAAAAACGGTCCGCTCAGCTCGCGGCGTGTCTTTTCCTGAAACGCGATCCGGCCGAGATGCTCCAGCATCAGGAGCCTCAGAGAGCCCTCGATCGCCCCTTTGACATCGGTGTGTGCCCGGCTGGTGGTGGCCTGGCGCGAGGTCGAGTCCTGGGATTCGGAGGCCGGGGGCGTCCCGGTGTCCACCGAGGTTTCTGCGGCAACGCCAATGCAGAGGGTAACTAGGAGAGCCGCCGCGGTGAGTGCCGTTCGCGTCATCGATACGCCGCCGATTGAGCAGTCCGAGCAAGCGGCGGGCCAGTTCTCCCGCCGCTGAATGCAGGCCGGGAGTCTGTTTCGCGGCTTGCGTGGGATTCAAGGTATTTCAAACGGCGGCCCGTGTCCACCTGCGGCCGGGAAGGCATGACATCATGGCGGCATGAGGGCGGTCCTGCGGCGCGCAAGTGTCATGGCCGTGGTCCTGACGGCCGGGGTACCCCTGGCCTCGGCCCAGGAGTGGTCGGTCCGCGGGGCCGCCGCCACCTACGTCCTGCCGGACGAAGAAAACTACGTGCAGCCGACCGTCGCGGTCGACCGCAACGCCCTGCACCTCGAAGCCCGCTACAACTACGAGGACCGGAACTCGTTCTCGGCCTTCATCGGCTGGAACTTCTCCGCCGGGAGCAAAGTCAAGCTCGAGTTGACGCCGATGTTCGGCGGCGTAGCCGGCGACACCAACGGGGTGATTCCTGCTTTGGAGTTCACGCTGAGCTTCCGCCGCTTCGAGCTGTACTCGGAGGGCGAGTACGTCATCGACGTCGATGATTCGCGCAACAAATTCCTCTACAACTGGTCGGAGGCCAGCTGGTGGGCAACCGAATGGCTTCGGGCGGGCATCGTGGCGCAGCGAACCCGGACGCTCCGGCTGCCGAAAGCATTCGAACGCGACATCCAGCGCGGCGTCCTCGTGGGCGTCAGCGTCCGGAAGATCGAGGGCGGCTTCTACCTCTTCAACCCCGGGTCCGACGACTCCTACATCGTCGCGTCGGTCGGCGTGTCGTTCTAGTGCCTGTCGTTACGGAATCATCGAGTAAGGATCACTAGTTGACCCAGGCATAGTTGTAGGCGAAGGCAATGGACGTGAAGTCCGCGCCGATCGTCGTGTACGCGCCCCGGCTCACCGCCGCCCTGATCGCGTGACCGCCGCCGAGCCCCTTCGAGAAGGTGGCGCCGATGCGCGAGTTCTTCTGGAGATCGAGGTTCTCCGTTCCACCCACTGTCGTCTGGCCGCCCTGGTAGAAGTTGGCGTCGGCGGCCAGCCACATGGCGGACGAGAACCTGCGCGTGAAGTGAAATTGCGTCGCGACGATCCGATCCTGCTCGCGTGTCCGTCCGCCGAAGAAGTCCGTGTTGTCAGTGAAGAACCACGCGCCGATCATGAACTCGACGACCCATTTGCCGTACGTCTGTGACAACCCTAGCTCGGGTTTGAACGACCAGCGATTGGTTCCAAGATTGATGACCTTCGTGGAATCGTATTGTCCGAGGGGCGGCACCGCCACGAAGCTCACGCCGACGATGAATCGCTGGCGATAGGACGCGAACTCGCGAGGCGTCATCGTCGGCGCGCCGTACAGGTTCACCGCGAGCCTGATTCGGGGATCGCCGAGCCCGAACCGATCGACTTCGGCGTGCTCGCCCAGGTACAGGCCCTCGACGTGACCGCCGACGACGGGCAGCGACACGCCGGCGTTGGCGGAGCGCCCGGCAAGATTGAAGGCCCGCGTGAACGAGAAGGCGGTCGTCGTGATCCTCGCGCTCGCGTCCTCCACAGGCAACGCGGGGTCGAACGTCACGTCGCCCCAGTTGAAGCCGCCGACGCCAGTGACGATGTTCAAGCCCCTGGGGAGGGGCCAGAAGGCGCCCGGCTCGAGCTCCTGGGCCGACGCAAGAGCCGGCCACAACAGGAGCACGAACGCGGCGGCAATCCGGCTCAACGCGCGATTTCCATCGGCGCGAGTCTACTTCAATCCGTACGGGCGTTTGCAAACCTGCTAGGCTGACGACGATGGCACCGGTCGTTCCCGATCCCGCGAAGATCAGAAGTTTCCGCACGGAAGCGGCGTTCGCCGCGTGGATGAAAGCCAACCATGCCCGCGAGACCGAGATCTGGCTGAAGATACACAAGAAAGGGTCCGGCCTGGCGACGGTGACCAATGCACAGGCGATCGACGTGGTCCTGTGCTGGGGCTGGATCGACGGGATCCGCAAATCGTTCGACGAACACTCCTTCCTGCAGCGCTTTACACCGCGGCGGGCGCGAAGCATCTGGAGCCAGATCAATCGTGATCATGTTGCGCGGCTGACCGCTGCCGGCCGCATGACGCCCCACGGGCAGCGGCAGGTGGATGCCGCGAAGGCCGACGGCCGCTGGGAGGCCGCCTATGCACCGATGCGCGCGGCCAGCCACGCGACCATTCCCGCGGATCTGCGCGCCGCCATCATGGCCAGCCCGCGGGCGCGCAAGGCCTTCCGCACGCTCAACCGCCTGAACCTGTTCGCGCTGGCATTCCGGACCAACAACATGAAAACGCCGGCGGGGCGCGCGAAGAAGATCGCCGCGCTGGTCGCCATGCTCGCACGGGGCGAGACCATCATTCCTCAGCGGGCGCCCAGTGCCGGGAAGCGGCGGCGAGCGGAAAAAGCGGAGGCTGGTCCATGACACCTCGCGTCGTGCGGACGCTCGAAGCACAGCTTCCGGGAACTCCCGTGCGGCTCATCGTGGCCGCGGCTGCACTCGTCGCGGTCACGTCGGCCTGGTTCAATCAGGGCTTCTTCAGCCACGACGAGCATTTCCAGATCCTCGAGTTCGCCTGGTACAAGCTGGGCCGGACTCCAGGGGACGCGCTCGCCTGGGAATTCGCCGCGCGCATGCGGCCCGCGCTTCAGCCCTGGCTCGCGGCCGGTCTGTTCAAGGGTCTCGAGGCGCTGGGAGTGTTCACGCCGATCTTTGCGGCATTCGTGCTCCGCGTCGTGTCGGGCCTGCTGGCTATCTGGATCTCGCTCGAACTCTGTCTCCGAACGATCCCGTGGGTGCGTGATGTCTCGCTGAGGCGACTGCTGCTCCCCGGCATGCTCTTCTTGTGGTTTCTCCCGTACGTGCACGGACGGTTCGCGTCCGAGAACTGGGGAGGCCTGCTCTTCTTCGGCGGCCTGTGCTTGTTGCTGAAGACCGGGGATTCGCCGCAGGTGCGGCCTTCGAGCGTCCGCTTCGCGCTCGCGGGCCTGCTCTGGGGCGCCGCCTTCTACTGCCGCTTCCAGGTCGGATTCGCCATCGCCGGCGCCGGCGCGTGGCTGCTGATTGTCGAGCGCACCCCGCTGGGCAGGATCGCCCTGCTGGCCGCGTCGTTCCTGGCGGCGTGCGCGCTGAACGTGGCGCTCGATCACTGGCACTACGGGGAGTGGGTGTTCACGCCGTACAACTACGTCTACACGAACCTCGTCGAGGGAAAAGCGGCGACGTTCGGAACCCAGCCCTGGTGGTTCTATATCGCGCAGATGCTCGCGCTGCTGGTGCCGCCGTTCAGTGTGTTGCTCGTCGGCCTGCTGTTCGCGAGCGTCTGGCTGTACCCGAAGAACGTGTTCGTGTGGGTCGTGGTTCCGTTTCTGGTCGGGCACAACCTGCTGGGCCACAAGGAAACGCGATTCCTGGTTCCGATCACCTACGCCCTCGTGCCGCTCCTCGTGCTCGGCGCCGACCGGCTGCCGGAAACGCTCCGCGCGAAGATCGCCCGTTGGCCGAACCCGCGGGCCGCGAGGGCTGCAGGCCGGGCATTCGTCGCGTTGAACCTGCTCGCCCTGGCGGTGATGATGTTCAAGCCGTCGAGCGAAACAGCGATCGTGTACGAACGGTTGTACGAGGAAAGCCGGAAAGGGCCGATGGTGCTCTACTCAGGATCACTCCTGCCCTATTCCATGGCCGGCAACGCGGTCAATTTCTACCGCCCGGAGAACGTGACGGTGAAGATGCTGGGTGATGCCTCCGAAATGAGCATGGCGATGGCCGCGAACCCAGGACGCGTGTTCTTCTTTCAGCAGTCGCTCCAACCGCCCGATTGGATGGCCGCGCGGCACATCGCCTGCACACCGGTGGCGCGAACGCTGCCACTCTGGGCACGCCGATTCAACCTGAACAACTGGATGTCGAAGATGTACCAGTGGAGCGTGTTCTCGGTCACCACGGCCGAAACGGGCGGGTGCTAGGCAGCAATGGGCACAGAGAGGATCGCACTCGTGACCGGCGCGGGCACCGGCATCGGCCGCGGCGCCTCGCTGGCGCTGGCCCGGGCCGGCTACTCCGTCGTGCTGGCGGGGCGGCGCCGCGAGCCGCTCGAGGAGACGGCATCGCAGGCGTCGGCGTTCGGAGCCACCACGCTCGTGGCCCCGACCGATATCCGCGATGGCGATGCCGTGCGGGCGATGTTCGCGCGCACGAGGGAGAGGTTCGGCCGTCTTGATCTGCTGTTCAACAACGCCGGCATCGCGGTCCGCGGCGCCCCAATCGAAGAATTGACGCTGGACGAATGGCGGGCCGCCGTCGATGTGAACCTGACCGGCACGTTCCTGTGCACCCAGGAAGCGGTGCGATTGATGAAGAGCCAGCAGCCGCGCGGCGGACGGATCATCAACAACGGGTCCATCTCCGCGCACACGCCGCGGCCGAACTCGGCCCCGTATACGGCGACCAAGCACGCCATCACGGGACTGACCAAATCGACCGCGCTCGACGGCCGCCCGCACGATATCGCCTGCGGGCAGATCGACATCGGCAATGCCGACACGGAGCTGGCGGCCGCAATGGCCCGCGGCGTCCCTCAAAGCGACGGCCGTCTTGCGGTCGAGCCGCTCATGGACGTCGAGCACGCGGCCCAGGCCGTGGTGTACATGGCGGGACTGCCACTCGACGTCAACGTGCTCTTCATGACGGTGATGGCGACGAAGATGCCCTACGTCGGCCGCGGCTGAGCCTCCACCGGCGGCGGCGCGTCGATGGTGCGAAGGAGAAGCTCGGCGAAGTGCTGCACCATCCAGACGATGCGCTCGAACAGGACGGTGAGGCCGAGCAGGAGCGCGCGCTCCGCGGCCGTCAGCGACAGGTCCGGCGAGAGATAGCGATTGCGCACGCCGGACATCATCTCGCTCCGGTCGCCGGACAGCGAATGCAGGAACCTGGCGCGCTCGAGCTCGGGTTCGGCGGCGGTCTCGCAGGCACAGATCAGCAGGAAGTCGAGCGTTTCGATCACGTCTTCGATGAGCGGTTCCAGGCGGCCGCCCCGCCAGCCGTCGCCGAGCTTGCCCACCAGCTGGTGGAGTGAGCTCTCCAGCATTTCCAGCACCTTCTGCCGCCCCTGCACGTTTCCGAGGCGCGCGGACGTCGCCTCGTCGAGCTGCTTGCTGACGAGCGCGGTCTGAAAATATTCGATGTGATGGAACAGGCGCGCGAAGCGGCGGTGCAGCGCGATGCTGGCGGCGTCGGCCCGGGTCCCGCCGGACGTCCGCGCCATCGCCGGATACTCACGCATGCTGGTCAGCATCCGCGTCTGCTCCTTCTCGAGCAGATCGGTGGCGGTCGCCGCGTCGGCGACCGCTTCAGGCACGGCATACATCGGCGTGCCGAGGTCCTCGCCCAGATCGGACGGCCACCGGCGCGCGACGAACCGCTCGAGCGGTCCGACAAACAGCGTCGCGGCGAGCGCCGTCACCCCGTTGAACGCGAGATTCGCCGTCGCGAGAGCCGTCGGCAGGCTCACGGGTAAAAGGCCGAAGGCTGTATAGACACCCGGAAGGTGCAGCCGCTCTTCGACGGCGAAGAGCAGGACGAAAACGCCGGCACCCGCAGCCTTGAAGAGATCCTGGAATCGCGACACCTGGCGGGATGCCCCGGACGCGCGACGCGTCAGGAGCATTCTCATCAGGGTCGACCCCAGGTTGGCGCCGTAGATCATCGCGAGCGCCGGCGGGCCGCCGACCAGCCCGGCGTTCGCCACGGCCACGGTCATCAGGGCGATCGCGGTCGTCGATTGGGTGAGAAACGACGCCAGGCATCCCAGCGTGAAGGCCATCGCCGCCGAGTCGTGCCAGGTCTGGAGAAAGGCGGCGAACCATCCCGCGCTCTGCACGCCGCCGGCGGCGGTGCCCATCAGATCGCTGCCGTACAACAGCAGCGCCACGCCGAGCGCCACCGCCGCGATCGCTTTCCGGCGGAATTCGTGCGATAGCGCGAAGCCGACCCCCGACATACCGACGGCCATCAGGACCGCGACGCGGATGTTGATGGCGCCGGCAAACACCAGCGCCGTCGTACCCACGTTGGCAAACGCCACAATCGCGAGCGCCTGCCGTAGTGTGGTCATCCCCGCGGAGGTCGTGCTGCCCACCACGGTAACGACAGCCGACGTGCTCTGGACGAGCGCACCGGCCAGCAGGCCCACCAGGGCGCACCCGGGAATACTCCGCGTCGAGCGTTTGACGAGCGAGCGAACCGTTCGCGACGTGCTTTCCTGAAGCGCGTTGGTCAGGAGTTCGAGGCCGAGAAATGACAGGCCGACTCCGGCCACCAGCAGCGCGGGCGCGTCGATCATCGCGTGTGTGGCACGGGAATGGGAGGGACGTTATGATGACATAACTTCGAGCCGGCACCGATCGCACATTGATGTCGTGTGGACATGAGATCCGACATTCCTGTCTTCCGCGTGCGTGTCCTGGCAGCTGGATAGGGAGAGCGATGACGATTCAGGAACGGTCGGTAGCCTCGGTCCCGGTGCTCGATCTCGATGGCCGGCTGTGCCTCGGTGAGGGAGACGCGCTCCTCAAAGAAACGGTGCGGAGGCTGATGCGCGACGGACATCAGCGCGTCGTGCTGAACCTCACGAACCTCTCGTATGCGGACAGCTCCGGGCTCGGCGCGTTGCTGGGAATCTTCCTCGAAGCGAAGAAACACGGCGCCGCTCTCCGGCTTCACAGCCCTTCGCGGCGGCTGCACGACCTGCTGGTCATGTCCAGGCTGCGCGATGTGCTGGAGATCAGCGACTCCGAATCGCAGGCCCTCGCGGGATTCGGCGCCAGCTGACACATCTCGGTAGAACTTTCCTCCCCGGTGGGGGATTTCCCGCACGCCCGGGACGGGTCCGATCGC
>Ga0157376_10003769_pt1 | contig 10476 bp, 9 predicted proteins | sample M45metaG_FD_121801 | JGI IMG/M metagenome (GOLD analysis project Ga0157376, IMG submission 121801) | Miscanthus rhizosphere microbial communities from Kellogg Biological Station, Michigan, USA - M4-5 metaG | ecosystem: Host-associated > Plants > Roots > Rhizosphere > Soil | place: USA: Michigan... | reverse complement strand
GTGATGGATCGCCGCGCACGACACTACCGCAGCAATCTTCGTATCGAGCGCGACAACGCCGCGCTTTACGAGCACCTGTCTGAACTCGCCGCTGATGAGCGCCTGCGCCGCGCCTACCGGCGCATCGCCGAGGGCGAACAAGCCAATGCCGCCTTCTGGGAAGCGCAGCTGACGCAGATGGGCGTGCAGGTGCCGCCTGCGCGCATCGGTGCACGCGTGAAGGTGCTCACCTGGTTTGCGCGTCGCTTCGGCACCGAGTTCGTGATGCCGACCGTGGTGCGCCTGGAACATGCCGACCATCTGCCGACACCGGTGGATCGGGAAGGGCATCGCAATCACTTCCTCGAAACGCAAGCGCCAACCGCACGCAGCGGCCGCCATCGCACGCAAAGCGGCAACACATTGCGCGCCGCGGTACTGGGCGCCAACGACGGACTCGTTTCCAACGGCAGCCTGGTGATGGGCATGGCCGGTGCGGCCTCGGGCGATCACGCCATCCTGCTCGCGGGTTTTGCAGGTCTGGTGGCCGGCGCTTGTTCGATGGCGCTGGGCGAATGGTTGTCGGTCAACAGCTCGCGCGAGTTCTATCAGGCGCAGATCGCCGCACGTGCCGAGCGCCTGGCCGTATCGCCGGAAGACGGCAAGCGCAGCCTCGTTGGCCTCTATCGACAGAAAGGCATGGACGCCAAAGTCGCCGAAGAGTTGGCCGCGCAGATGGCCGAACACCCGCGCACGGCGCTGGATACCCTGGTGCGCGAAGACCTCGGCATCGATCCGGATGAATTGGGCGGCTCCGCTTACGGCGCCGCCATTTCCTCGTTCTGCCTGTTCGCATTGGGCGCGCTCTTTCCCGTGGCACCGTATCTGTTCCTGCACGGCCACTCCGCCTTCATCGCCAGCATTGCCTCGACCATCGTCGGATTGGTACTGATCGGCATGGGCACCGCGCTGTTCACCGGACGCAGCATGCTGTTCTCCATCGCGCGCCAGCTGGGCATCACGGTGGCTGCGGCCGGTATTACGTACGTGGTGGGGCATGCGCTGGGGACGGCGTTGGCGGGGTAAGGGCGCGTTTGCATATTCACCGTGTTTTCGTGGTTTGAGGCATCTCATGTCCAAGGTTCTCGATCTAGCCATTGATCTCATTCATCGCCGCTCCGTCACGCCGGACGACGGCGGCTGCCAGGCTTCCCTTGGCGAACGTCTGCAGCGGGCGGGCTTCGCGGTGCAGCACCTGCGCTATGGCGAGGTCGACAACCTGTGGGCCACGCATGGGCAGGGCGGGCCGCTGCTGGTGTTCCTCGGTCACACCGATGTGGTGCCGTCCGGTCCGGCCGAGAGCTGGACCAGCGATCCGTTCGAGCCGGTGATTCGCGATGGCCTTCTATACGGCCGCGGTGCGGCGGACATGAAAGGCTCGGTGGCGGCGATGGTGGTGGCGCTGGAAGCGTTCGTCGCGGCGCATCCCGATCATCGCGGTCGCGTCGGTTTGTTGTTGACCAGCGACGAGGAGGGGCCGACCAACCTCGATGGCGTGCGTCGTGTGGCCGAGCATTTCCGCGCCACGGGCGAGCGCATCGACTGGTGCGTGGTGGGCGAGCCGTCGTCGAAGGAGAAACTCGGCGACCTGATTCGTGTAGGCCGCCGTGGTTCGTTGTCGGGAACGCTGCAGGTGCGTGGCATCCAGGGACATGTGGCGTATCCGGAGAAGGCGCGCAATCCGATCCACGCGTTTGCACCGGCGCTGGCGGAACTGGCGGCGGAGCGCTGGGACGAGGGCAACCAGGATTTCCCGCCCACGTCGTTCCAGGTATCCAACCTCAATGCAGGTACCGGTGCGAACAACGTGATTCCCGGCGCGCTCACGGCCTTGATCAATTTCCGCTACAGCACGGCCAGCAGCGCCGAGGATCTACGCAAGCGCACCGAGGCCATCCTCGACAAGCACGGCTTGGACTGGCAGGTCGATTGGTCGTTGTCGGGCGAACCGTTCCTCACGCCGCCGGGCGGCGCCGTGCGCGAGGCGGTGGTGTCGGTGTGCCGCGAGCTGTGCGGCATCTCGCCGGAGGAGAGCACGGGCGGCGGCACCTCGGACGGCCGCTTCATCGCGCCGCTGGGCGCCGAGGTGGTGGAGCTGGGGCCGGTGAACGCCACCATCCACAAGGTGGACGAATGCGTGTCGGTGGCCGATCTGGAAAAACTGCCATCGCTGTACGAGGCGATCTGCAGCCGCTTGCTGGGCTGATCTGGCGCCACAAAAAAAAGCCGCCCGAAGGCGGCTTTTTTTGCTTATGACTTGGCGGGAAGCAGTGTCAGCGTGTGCTGGTCGGGTCCGGGCAGCAGTGGCGTGGGCCGGCCGTTCACCCAGTCTTCCTGGCCTGCACCGTGATACGGCGATAGCGGGTTGTCGCTCTGGCCGCCGGGCATGTGCAGGATGCTTTGTGCTTCCTGGCCGGGCATTGCGTCGAGTCGTTCCGATGCACCGAAGCCCGGCGATACGACGCGCGGCATGTTGTGGTCGCCGGCCACCGGTTCGTCCGGCATGTCGAGGAAGCGGCCGATGAAAGCGGGCAGGGCGCGCGACAGCGGGTGATGGATGTCGGTGCGGTTGTGTTCGCCCCAGGTGCGTGCGGCGAGGCCGCCCGGCTGCTTGCCCAGTTCGTCGACCACCTCATGCGCTGCTGCATTCAGCAACGCATTCCAGTTGTCGTACTTGGGATCGAGCAGGTTCATCGGGCGATCGCGCACCAGCGTCCACACGGCGGCCTCGGCGTCGACCAGGCCGGGCCAGGCGAAGTCGTCGTGCTTGGCCTTCACCTGCGCCACGAAGGGCGCGAGCACCTTTTCCTTCACCTTGTCGCGGAAGGCACGCACCAATCGATAGTCGACGCTGTCGGTGGAGGCGCGGCCTGCCCAGGTGGCGGTGAGCTGGCGCAATTGCTCCAGCTCCGGATCGTGCGTGCCCGCCAGCGTGTCCTGCAGCAGCCGCTGCCAGCGCGTGAGCAGCACGGCGCGATTGTCCAACTGCACGTCGAGCATATTGCCGGGCGTGAAGCTGTTGCGGGCGCGCAGGTCGTCGCGAATCTGCTGTGCGCGCGCGCCCAGGTCGTGGCCGCCGTTACCGAGCAGTTCGAGTTCGCTGCCGTCCACCGTGCGGTTGTTGGCCGTCCACAGGCGGCCGTCGGTGGGATCTTCCACGCGTGGATACTGCGATGCCTCCGCGCAACCCAGCCAGCCGGTATCGGCGACCGACCAGTCAGCCGGCAGCTGCGGATCGAAGCCTTTGCGTAGCGGAATACAGGTGCCGGTGACGGTCCAGCCGATATGGCCGGCGCTGTCGCCCGCGAGCAAGTTCTGCGGCGGCATGCCCATGCCCGGCGCGAGATCGAGCGCCGCATGCGCGCTGTCGATGTGTTCCAGCTGCATCACGCCCAGGTTGTAGCCGCCGGGACGATCGCCGATCCATGCCAGTGCCAGCGGCGTGCCGTCCACGTCCTTGCCCATGATCGGCCCCCAGCGCGTGGCTTCCACTTTCAGCGTGTGGTCGGGAGCGTCCTTGATGTGGATGATCTCGTCGTGCGTCTCGATGGCGGCCCAGCCTTCGGGCACCTTGTAACGCGAGGCATCGCTGGGATCGCGCAGCACGCGTACCCAGTCGGTCCAGTCGCCGTAGCTGTTGGTGAAACCCCAGGCGACCTGGCCGTTCGAGCCGACCACCAGCGCGGGTGTGCCGGGCAGCGATACGCCGTTGGCGTCGCGTTGTCCGCCCGGTGCCGACGCATCCGGATAGCGCAGGCGTACGCGAAACCAGATGTTGGGCACGCGCAGCGTCAGGTGCATGTCGTTGGCCACGATGGCGGCGCCCGATTCGGTGAGGCTGCCCGCGACGGCAAAGCTGTTGCTGCCCGGTCGTGCGGCATCCAGCGCGGGAAGCAGGGCGGCGGTCATGGCGCTCTGGTCACCCGATGCGGTTGGCGCGAGCTTGCGCAAGTCGAAGGTCTCGGCGCTGGGGATCACCGGCGGATGCGAAAGATCGCCCTGCAGCGGCGCCTCCCAATCCGGGTCGGGCGAGAGCAGGAAGTCGGCCACCGGCGCGGGCAAGGCCGAGCGCAGTTCGGCCATGTGCAGTTCGCGATCGTTGCGGCCGTCGCCGTTGAGATCCAGGTACATCGCCGCGATGACCAGGAAGGTGTCTTCGGCACGCCATGGCTGCGGCTTGGCATTCAGCAGCAGGTATTCCCAAGGCTTCACGTGCAGGTGTGCAAGCCCCGCGTTGACGCCGGCCGCATACAGATCGAGCGTGCGCTTTTGCTCGGGCGGCAGCGCCGCATAGGCGGCCTGAGCCACGCTGCGCAGGCGATGGCGACGATGGTTGATGTCGGTGTCCAGCGCCTTGGCGCCCACCAGTTCGGAAAGCTCGCCCGCGGGCAGGCGACGCATCAGATCCATCGCGAAGAAACGCTCCTGCGCATGCACGAAGCCCATCGCGTAGGTGAGGTCGTCGCGGTTCTTGCCCTGCAGCGTGGTGGTGCCGAGTGCGTCGCGCGTGATCGAGACCGCATCGCTGAGGCTGCCGAGCTTCACCTCGCCATCGAGTTGCGCGCGGCTGCCGGCCAGCATGAACCAGCCGGCGACAAAGACGCCCAGCAGCAGGACCAGCAAGGTTCCGAGCAGATAGCGAAGCCAGCGAAAACGTCGGAGTTGATTCATGGCGCGAGTGGCTCGATCCGGAGGGAGGGTGACCGTCGACATGCACGGTCAAGGCGTGGTTTGCGAGAACACCGCGAAAATGCCGGCATACGGCTTGACCATGAAGGTGGGCGCGCCGGCATAGCCTTCGCCGTCCACGTAGAACTGGGAAATGGTGCCGTCCAGGTAGAGCGCATCGCGGCAACCGAGTTCTTCCTTGAACAACCGCGCGAAGGTATGGAAATTCACCGGCGCCTCGCTCACCGCGAACACGACGTGGTGCGGTGTCCTGGCGCACACGCCGCTGCGCCATTTGAGGCTGTTGGAGTCGTCGATGAACTGATCGTTGAGCTTGCCGTCGATGACCAGCATGGGGCCGGACTGGCTGGCCCATTCCGTCGGCTTGGCGGCGGCCTTGAAGGAGGCGCTGGTCTGCACGGCGGCGTGGCCGTCGGGATAGATGGCAAACACGCCATTGGGCAGCAGCGAGAAATTGCCTGACGCCGGATTGCCGTGCGACAAGTTCAGCGGCACCGTGGTCTTGCCGTTTTCCACGTAGAGGCCGAGCGGCGCGAACTGGCGGTCGTAGATGCCGGCGTTCGCGGCGAACAGCATGCGGCGGTTGTGCGTCATGCCCCATTGGCGCAACGCGTTGATGGTGCCGAAGGGTTCGCCGCTTTCCGGATCCTTCCAGTGCAGGCTCAGGGTTTCGCGTTTCAGATCGATGCTGACCACGCGGAAGTTCTGGTTGTCGAACACCTGCTCCTTGCTGGACACCGCCTGCGCCTGGCGGTCGCAGCCAGCCACCAGCACCAGGGCCAGCAGTAGCCAGCACAGGGAGAGGCGCAGTCGGGATAGCGGGCGGTCTGGAGCCATGGACATACCACGATGGTCGCCGCCCTGACCGTGCTGGCGCAAGTCCAGCGAGACGTATGGGGAAAGTTCATCGCCACCTATACTGGCCGCTTTCCTCCTCGACCCGCAGCGTACCGATGCCTTACACCCCCATCGTCGCCACTCTCGGCTATGTGCTGTCGCCGGATCGTCGACAAGTCCTGATGATCCACCGCAACTCGCGGCCCGACGACATGCACCTGGGCAAATACAACGGCCTGGGCGGCAAGATGGAGCCGGACGAAGACATCGCCGCCTGCATGCGCCGGGAGATCCTTGAAGAGGCGGGTATTACCTGCGAGTCGATGTCGCTGCGCGGCACCCTCAACTGGCCGGGTTTCGGCAAGCAGGGCGAAGACTGGCTCGGTTTCATCTTCGTCATCGACGGTTTCAGCGGCACGCCGCTGACCTCCAACCCCGAAGGCACCCTGGAATGGGTCCCCCTGGACCGCCTGATGGATCTGCCGATGTGGGAAGGCGACCGCCATTTCCTGCCGCTGGTATTCGATCAGGATCCCCGTCCGTTCCACGGCGTGATGCCGTACAAGGACGGCCGCATGCAATCGTGGTCGTTCTCGCGGCTGTGAACGGCGAGAAGATCATCCGCATCGTTGCCGCGGTGATACGCGATGCGCAGGGCAGGGTGCTGATGGTGCGCAAACGCGGTGCCGAGGTATGGCAGCAGCCAGGCGGCAAACGCGATGCGGACGACCGCAACGATCTGCACACGTTGGCGCGCGAACTGCACGAGGAACTCGGTTGCACGATGCATGAGGAAGGCGCCCGTTGGATCGGCCGCTTCAGTGCGCCTGCCGCCAACGAGCCGGGCCACGTCGTCGAGGCCGAGGTCTATGAAGTAAAGGCCGATGGACCGTTTGTGGCGCAGGCGGAAATCGAGGGCGTGTGCTGGATCGATCCGGCTGTGCTTGGTGATACGCCGATTGCCCGTCTGAGTCGTGAGTTTATTTTGCCGGCAGTCAGAGCGACGCTTGTTGCGGCGCATCCGCAAGATTGACCCCTCACCCCAACCCTCTCCCCGGAGGGGAGAGGGAGAAGTCACATCACCCCATCCGCTTCACCGCCACCACCGCATTCAACCCGCCAAACGCAAACGAATTGCTGATCGCCGCGTCGATCTTCTTCTCGCGCGCCACATTCGGCACATAGTCGAGATCGCAGGCCGGGTCGGGTTCGAGGTAGTGGAGCGTTGGCGGCACGATGCCGTCACGCAGGGCGCCGATCGTGCCGACCAATTCGAGCGCACCGCCCGCGCCCAGCGCGTGGCCGTGCATGGGCTTGGTCGAGGAAATCGCCAGCGCCTTCGCATGCGTGCCGAACACACTGTGCAGCGCGCGTGTTTCCGTGCTGTCGTTGGCGACCGTTCCCGTGCCGTGCGCGTTGACATAGCCGATGGCCTCGGGCGCCAGGCCGGCGTCACGCAGCGCCATGCTCATGGCGGCGGCCGCGCCCACGGCCGACGGCGCGGCGATGTCGCCCGCGTCGGCGCTCATGCCCGTGCCTGCCAGTTCGCACAGGATGGTGGCCCCGCGCGCCTGCGCCGACTCCAACGTTTCGATCACGAACATGGCGCTGCCTTCGCCCAGTACCAGTCCCTTGCGTCCCGCGCTGAACGGGCGGCAGGTGTCGGGCGCCAGCACGCGCATGGATTCCCATGCGCGCATCAATCCCAGCGTGAGGCTGGCTTCCGCGCCGCCGACCACCGCCGCGTCCACCAGGCCGGCGCGAATCATCAACGCGGCCTGCGCAATGGCATGGTTGGACGAAGCGCACGCGCTCGCTACCGCGAAGGTAGGGCCGGTGATGCCGTGTGCCATGCTGATCTGGCTGGCCGGCGCGTTGGTCATGATGCGCACGATGCCCAACGGGTGAAAACGCGTGGCGCGTTCCTCGTAGAGGCGCTTGTACAGTCCTTCGCGCGTTTCCTCGCCGGCGACACCCACGCCCACCAGCACGGCCGTGCGCGAGGCGCGCTCACCGTCGAAGGAGATGCCCGATTGCTCGACCGCTTCGCGCGCCGCGACCAGCGCGTACTGGCTCAACGGATCGAGAAAGGCCAGACGCGCCTCGTCGAAATACCGGCTCGGATCGAACTGCTTGATCTCTGCGGCGATGCCGCCGCTGCGCAGCGCCGAGGCGTCGAAGCGCGTCAACGGGCCGATGCCCGAGACGCCTTCCGTCATGGCCTTCCACACGGAAGGCGCGTCGTGGCCGAGCGCGCAGATCGCGCCCATGCCGGTGATCACGATACGGCGCATGGATTATTCGCTGGTCTTCAGGGCGAGCTGGCGCTCGATGGCTTCCACCAGCTGACCGACCGTGCCGCCGTCGAAGTCGGTGTCTTCGTTGGGCAGGTTGATGTTGAAGTGCTCTTCGATGTCGAAGATCACCTCGATGGCGTCCAGCGAGGCGATGCCTAGGTCTTTCAGGGTCGACTCCGGCTTGATCGTGTCAAGCTCGATCTTGGCCTGCTTGGCGATGATGTCGAAGGTTTCCTGCTGAACGTTGCTCATGTGCGATTTCCTAAGTTCCTTGGCGCCTGATCACGTGGCATCCCCCGATGCCTTTACGCAAGCCTGACGAAGCGTCAGGCCAAAGTCCAGAACGCCACCGTATTGGGCCTTCAGACTGAGCTTCTTCCTAGTGCCTTTCGGCAGCCTTATCGGCCGAAAGCCGGCGGCGGCCGTGCCAGGGCGGGGTGGGAGTCGTATCCTATGGCCTTGTGACTCGTGGGCTTGTGGCGTGCGGTATCTTAATCAGCTCGAGCCGGACGCACTGATCGCCCGGTTCGCCGAACATCCCCCCATCGATTTCAGCGTGCTTCAGGTCGCCCATACGCCGGCCTTCGTGGCGCCGTTCGACTTGCTCACCACCGCCGATGACGAGGCGCGCGCCAAGGTCATGGGCGCGCCCGGTTATCGCTGGTGGGGACGCCTGTTGCGTTGGCGTACGGCCTTCGTGGGCACCACGGTGTCCGAATACGCCCTGTTTCCCCGTGATGCCCAGCCCGACACGCTGGCCAAGGCCCTGCGCGACCAGTTGGGCCGCCGTCAGCGACTGCTGGTGGTGAAGGACATCCCGCAGGCCTCGCCACTGTTCGATGCCGCCACCGGCGAATGGTGCCGGCAGTTTGCCGATGCCTGCGAGGCGGCCGGTTTCGTGCTGCTGGAAGGGCAGGCGCTGGCGTACGTGACGATCGACTTCGCCAGCGAGGACGACTACCTCGCGCGGCTTTCCTCCGGCCGCCGAAAGGACATCCGTCGCAAGCTGCGCAAGCGCGACGAGACGGCGGTGACCTCGATCCCTTGCGGCGACCCCGTGTTCAACGATGATGCCGTGATCGATGCGTATTACGCGCTGTACGAGAACGTCTACGCGCAAAGCGAGATCCACTTCGACAAGTTGAGTCGCGATTTTTTCGCCGCGGTGCTACGCGACGCCAGCAACGGCGGCGTGGTGTTCGTCTATCGCCATCGGGATCAGATGATCGGCTGGAACCTGTGCTTCGTGGTCGACGGCAAGCTGATCGACAAGTACGTGGGCTTTGCCTATCCGCAGGCACGTGAGCAGAATCTGTATTTCACCAGTTGGTTCCACAACCTGGCCTTTGCGCGCACACAGCAGCTGACCCATTACGTGGCCGGCTGGACCGATCCGCAGGTGAAGGCGTCTTTGGGTGCACAATTCACCCTCACGCGGCATGCGATCTACCTGCGCAATCCACTCCTGCGCATGCTGGCACGCCGCCTGAGCCGATTCTTCGAGAGTGACAGCCAATGGGCGACGCATGAGCAGGCGTGAACCACTGATCCTGGACTTCGACAGCTCGATCGGCGAGATAGCAGGCGCGACCTCGCTGGCGCTGACCGACTGGCAGGAAGCCATCCGCTTCGGCTGCACGCTGCGCACGTTCAACCGTCTGCGCGACTATCTCGATACGCGCCTGCCGGAAAACTACGGCACCGTGCTGATGGGCTCGGGCGACTACCACCATCTCACCTGGCCGCTGGTGCAGCGTCAGCGCGCGCGCGGACCGTTCCAGGTGGTGGTGTTCGACAATCATCCGGACAATATGCGTTTTCCCTGGGGCATCCATTGCGGTTCGTGGGTGCGCCGGGTGGCGATGCTGCCGTTCGTCACGCACGTGCATGTGGTCGGCATCACCTCGGGCGATATCGGCGCCAAGCATGCGTGGGAGAACTACCTGCGCCCCCTGCAGGCCGGCAAGCTCAGCTACTGGTGCATGGATGTGAACGTGGATTGGGCGGCCAGGCTGGGCCTGGGCGACGCGTTCCGGCGTTTCGAGGATCCCGACGAACTCACCAGCGCGTTCGTGCGGCAGTTGAAGCAGGCGCCGCAGCCGACCTATCTGTCCATCGACAAGGATGCCTTCAGCGTCGATACCGCGCGCACCAACTGGGATCAGGGGCGGCTGGAGGAATCGCATGCGATGGCGATCATCGAGGCGTTGCGCGGACGTATCGTCGCCAGCGACATCAACGGCGAAGTCTCCGCCTACCGGTACCGTACATGGTGGAAGCGCCTGCTCAGCGGCATGGACGGGCAGGAGCCGGTGCCGCAAAGTGAGCTGGATGCCTGGCAGGCGCAACAGCGGGCGTTCAATGCACGCCTGCTCGCGGCGATTGCCGAAAGCAGCGTATAAGGCGACGCAGCGACGATCGCATGGTCGTTGTTGTCGAGGCAGCACTGAACGGGCAGGGAGTTGCACGCAAGTCGAGAGCCGGCTCGTTCCGGCGACGCACGAGGCGATGCCGTGACATGACCGAACATTTTTTTCCTAGCAGCCGCCGCACGCTGATCTTTCTGGCCAGCGCCTTCGGCATCACCTGGATCGCCTGGGGCGTGCTGGTCGCG
>Ga0157376_10003767_pt1 | contig 10477 bp, 7 predicted proteins | sample M45metaG_FD_121801 | JGI IMG/M metagenome (GOLD analysis project Ga0157376, IMG submission 121801) | Miscanthus rhizosphere microbial communities from Kellogg Biological Station, Michigan, USA - M4-5 metaG | ecosystem: Host-associated > Plants > Roots > Rhizosphere > Soil | place: USA: Michigan... | reverse complement strand
GCACGAAGCCACGCGCAAATGGGTGATGGTCACAGTGCTTGCGGGCCAGCACAAAGTTCGCTTCTTTGGTTCCACAGATCTGAAACAATGGACCGCGCTCAGCGACTTCGGTCCGGCAGGCGCGACCGGCGGTGCGTGGGAGTGTCCTGACTTGTTTCAGCTTCCGGTCGAAAATGAAGCGGGAAAGACAAAGTGGGTATTGAGCATCAACATTTTCCCAGGTGGATTGACCGGCGGTTCCGGCAATCAATATTTCGTAGGCAAATTTGATGGAACCACATTTTCCAGTGACGCTCCACCCGAGCAAACTCTGTGGGCCGATTACGGGCGGGATTTCTATGCGTCCACGTCGTTCTCCGACATACCGCAGTCGGACGGCAGACGTATTTGGATGGGATGGCTGAACAACTGGGAGTACGCTCCCAAAGTGCTGACATCGCCCTGGCGTGGGGCGCAGTCGATTCCCCGTGAGCTGATACTCAGGAAGTCTGCGGACGGGCTGCGTCTGGTTCAGCGCCCTGTCACCGAACTCCGTTGCCTGCGCAAGCAGCACGTGTACCTGGAAAATCAGGATATCGAGTCGGCAAATCGCTTGCTGCAAGCGAAAAGGATCGGTGGCGAAACATTAGAGATTATTGCCGAGATTGAGCTGGGCAGCGCCGATGAAGTCGGCTTTAAAGTTCGCAAGGGACCGGACCAGGAAACGCTCATTGGAATAGATACGGGACGGTCTCAATTGTTTGTGGACCGAACCAGGTCGGGCAACGTCACATTCGATGAACATTTTTCCGGCCGTCATGCCGCCCCCGTCGGACTCGCGGAAAAGCGTGTGCAGCTGCATATTTTCCTCGACCGGTCATCGGTCGAGATCTTTGGGAATCACGGGGAAACTGTGATCTCTGAACTTATTTTTCCCGCTGCGGGAAGCGCGCTCGAAATCTACTCCAACAATGGGCGGGCGCGTATACGCGGGCTGGACATTTGGAAACTGAGGTCGTCATACCAGTGAAGATACGGCAACGATTATTCCGACTGAGGCGCTGGTGCTGCTTTGTCCTTGAGCCGCGCAAAAATCTCGAGCTCTCGTTTTGCCTGCTCTATTTCTCCAGCTTGTCTGTACACTCTCGCGAGCGCGTAGTGAGGTTGTGAATACGCCGGATCAAGGGTGGCAGCTCGCTGCAACTCTTCGACAGCCGGGGCCGTTTTGTTTTGCTTCCCAAGTAGCACGCCGAACTGATAGTGGGCCTGGGCGAAATTCGGATCATATTGCACCGACTCTTTAAACAGTGGTTCGGCTTCCTCCAGGCGGTTGAGCTTTACCAGCAACGTACCTAAATTCAACGACGGCCATGCGGAATGTGTGTTGTGCTCGCGGTTGAGCCGGATCGCGTGTTGGTATTGCTGAATTGCTTCATCGAATTTTCCCAAGCTTTCCAGGCACAAGCCAAGGTTGTCGTAGGCCTTCATAAAGTCCGAATCGAGTGCAATGGCTTTTTCAAACCAAGTGACAGCTTGGGAAAAACTTTGCTTGTCGTAGTCCAGTCGGCCTTGCCAATAAGGATAGAGAGGATTTCGAGGATCGACCTGTGTCAACTTTTCCAACTCAGGACGTGCCCAGTCCGGGTGATCAACGGCTACATAAGCCATGGCCAGGGTGAATCGGTCTTTCTCACTCAACGGCTGCTTGACCTCGGCTTTTTTCAGGGCGATGGCTGCATTGAGATATTTGCCGTCAACGAAAAAGATTCTGCCCAGGTAGTTGTATATCAGTGGTACTTCCGGATGCTTGGTTGCCGACTGTAGGAGTGCTGATTCAGCGCTGGGATAGTCGTGCGATTTCAGAGCTGACTCGATCGGCTGGCGTTCCGACGGATCGAGCGCTAAAGCGTCAAGTGTGCCATCGAGAGGCAGGACGGGAATGGAGTCCTGCCCCTGAACTGCCACCGTGGGAGTGAGACAGAAAGCTGTCAGCAAAAGCAGACAAAGAACTGCGCACGTTCTGCTTGGAATTTCCTGCATAAAACTACGATCGTCTGGTCGGTATTTCTGCCTCGTTCATGTTCATGGCGTTGGCCACGATGTTACATGAAACCAAGTTTTAACCAGCATTCCGGGCTGCGATCAGCCCACGCACAAATTTCAGGTTTCGGTGCATATCAGCTTCAACCGATAGGGGGCAATCGGTCTCGAGTTGCGCCCAACCGTTGAACCCAATATCAGCCAGGGCGTCGATCACTGCCTTGAAATCGATCGACCCCTCTCCGAGATAGTGAGGGTTGTCCTTCAAGTGGACCTCGCAGATGCGTTCGCCGCCAAGCCAGCGGATCTCCTGCACCACGTCGTACCCGCCTTTAGTTGAGTTGCCAACATCGTAGTAAGTGAGGACGGCTGGGGATTTGGAACGTTCCATGATCCGCACATTTTCCTTGGCCGAGTTTGTGTCTTCCAGGCCGAGGATGACCCCGGACTTTTCGGCAGCGGGAGCGACTTCCCTCACAATGTCTCCTACTCGATCCATCTCCGCTTCGCTCACTAGCGCGCCTTTGCCGAAGAAGGGAAGTAATATCACCCGCACACCCATGGCCTTGGCAATAGGAATGGAGTCGGACACCCAACGCTGACCGAGAGGGTCCGATTTCAAATAGTTTCGGTGCAACATCTCCAGGCACAGCGATTCGATCGGCAAACCAACCCGCTTGGACTCATCGAGATATGTCTTCTGCAGGGCCGGATCAGAAAGTGGGAGCTTGTTGTCGGTTACCTTGCCAATGCTGATTTGAACTCCGTCGAAGCCCAGAGACTGGGCGAGGGCAACGGCTTCGACTTTGTCTTCCAGCTTCAAATTCCAGTCGGTGGCACCAATTTTGAACTTGACCCCGGCCCTTGCGGCAAAGGCTGGAAAGGCCCAGGTCATGAGGGCCGCGGAGGCACCGAGGCCGACAAAATTACGTCGATTAATCATGTGCATGTTCCCCCTCTACTGATGCTTGTCCGATTTGGAGACAGATCCCTTATTTTCATCAGACTGGTTCGAACCGTTCCCGCTGGAATCTTTCAGGGTGCGCAGAAAAGTCACCATGTCCCAGCGCTGAGTTTCCGAAAACGCTGCGAAGGGCGGCATACCTTTGGTGGTGTTGCCGGTAGTGATTTTCCAGAACAGGGCGCCATCAGTCTGTGCTTGCACTGCGGAAGAACGCAGATTGGCTCCAGTGGCATTCTCGCCGCGGCCGTTTTCTCCGTGACAGCTTACGCAAGTGCGAAGAAAAATCTTGCGGCCCGCTGTCGGGGCCGCTGGGTTCGCGGCTTCCGGGTTGGGCTTGGCGGCAGCATCGCTCGGCGCCGTCCACTTACTCGTTTCCCCACTCGGAGTCTGAGCCATAGCAATGGCTGCGCAGCTGGCGACCGCAAGAATGACGGCGAAGGTTGTGGTAAATCTCATCGCAATTGCTCCAAAAAAATGTTCATTTCTTGGAAACCCAAAAGATAGCTTGCCGGACCAGGGTTCGGTAGTTCTCATTTTCGTAAGCAGACGGGCCATGGCCGAGTTCGATATACACGACACGAGACCGGTCATAGTTGTGGCTCCACGCAATCTCGCGTTCGCTCGTGGCATTGTCGGTCGTCAGCAGGACGTGGACTTGAGGATCAACCCAATAATGATTGTAAGTTTCATCTTCTAGGGTGAAGTCATCCAGACCATTCGTAATCGGGCTGGATTTATCAGCTATGTGGACACGAACCTGTTCACCGTGTTTGTAGGTTGATGTCGGAGAAAGCCCGGGTACGACTTGCTCTTTCGACGATGCTCGTCCACCTAGAATGCGAGCATATTCGGGCCACGTTCCGTCATAGGACCACAGAGAGTGATGCAGGAACACCATGCCCTTGCCCTGCCCCAGCATCTGCGTGATCCCTTTCCACTGAGGCTCCTTGTCCTGGTGCATGTCATAAAAGACGATCGCATCAAAGTCTTTTGCTTCCTCCGGGCTTAACTTCATCGTAGAGTCTTGGCCGTAGGCTACGTGACTAAAAGAAATCCCTTTCATCTGGTTGAACATCGCGAAAAATTCTGGCTCCTCAAAATCGTGTCCACCCGTTACGATCAGAATGTGTACTTGCTGCGAAGTTTCCGCTTCAGCCAAACCAGGATGAAGCACCCCAAACGTCAGACTAATTAGACAAAGCCAAATCGAAGCTGCTCGGGAACTGAAGAGTAGACCGAAGCCTTCGATAAGCGATCCGACACACCATCGCCAGTTGTCACTTTTGTACATTTTTCAACCCAAAGCAATAAATGCGGGAGCTATAGTCAACCGCATAAACTTTCCCATCGCTCACAGCCAGCCCGCTGAAGTGGGTCCAACTCTTCATGGCATCGCCACTCTGATAAAGGAGCTTTCCGGTTTTTGCGTCAAGAGCATAGAGCACGGCAGGATGGGTACCCGTTCCTCGTTGTTCGGTGGTTAACAGGTTCTTTTTCCAATCGTCAACGCTATTGTAGTGAAGCATTCCTTGTACGTGCTGCTGTTGCGGGTTCTCTCCGGTTGCCAGCGCAAACAACACACCATTCGTAACGACTGGCGGGTCCGGCAGATTGAAATCAGGTGAGATCCATGCCGGCCGCAGCGTCGGCTGTTTCGTTTGGCTGTCCTCGACCACGGTGAACGCGATGATGCTGCCGTGAGCAGTATCCCCGTTCGTCTGGGGAAATGCTGGGGCATTCTTTGACATAGGCCCCCAGACAGTAAAGTAGAGCCGGGTTTGGCCATCCTTATTATCTGTCCACGCGGCCGGTGCGCCCCACATGCCTTTTTGCTCCAGTTCCTTGGCATCATTGGCAAGGGGTGGGGTTACGTACACGGCGGTATGATGGTCCTTGCCTCCCAGGGAATCTCCACGCAACAAATAAACAACGGATTCTTTACCCCCGCCCGCAATCAAATCATTTCCCTTGTGGGAAAACGCGACGACACCCCCTGATGGTATGTCGAGGTCGTGCTTATTGACGTCATCCCAATTTGGAGGCGTGTAATAGTCGGTTAGTCGTAAATCTCGGAGAGTAGCGGCCAGGAAGCTGCTCCCATAATCACCGCTTGCCGGGTCGAATTTCCCGTCACCCGTGGAAGTGTAAAGACGATGGTTTTTGTCGATGACAACACCACCCCGGCTCCACATCCCTGCACCGAATCCTTTGCGAATCAAGAGCTCATGGACAACCGGGTGCATCACGTCGGTCACGTCAAATGAGTAAATCCCAGAGCGATCACCACCGCAACCCTGGGAAGTGGTGGTGTACACCACTCCTTCGTAGAAGTTCAGACTCCATGCCTTGGCAAAAGCCGGTACAAATTGAAAAGGGCCTAATTTTATCTCTCCAGACGCCAAGTCGAGGCCATACAGTTTTCCGTCCCGCGCGATCGTGTAAACGACAGCCTTATCTTTATCGATGGTTGGTGTGGGGTTAACGGCGTTTGGACAAAGATAGAAACTTTCACTGTCGGGTAGAACCGACGTGTCAAAGGTGCGGTTCCAGAGCACCTTGCCGTTCTCAGCGTCTAGAGCAAAGAAAGTATCGGAAGAGCCGGCGACCAATACCACGGTCTTGGGACCCTGCGAAGTAACCACGTTGCTGGCTACGATGGGTGCCGTCAAGGAGCTCAATGCCAACGGAACATTGTCTACTTGCGTCGCCCACTTGAGTTCCAGGCCGCTCACGTTTTGGGGGGAGAGAAGAGTCTCATCGGTTGATCCTGAGCGTTGTGGATCATGACCGAAAGTCGGCCAGTCGGCTGCAACGGTTTTTGTGCCCGAATAAAGCAATACCAGCAACAAAGTCCCGAGTGAAAACAAACGCGTAAGATTGGTTTTATCAGCCACTCTCGGCTCCTTGTCTAAGTCTGATGCTAATCGCGAACAATCTCCAATGCACGGCGTTTTAACGACCTCAAGCCGTCCCGATAAGATTCAAAAAACGAACGCTTGTCGCCTTGCCTCATTAATTATTTATTCGCGGTGTGCGAGTCCCAGCAAGCGGTCAGTAGCCGAGCTGGTGGCAAGCCGCACAGTCCGCTCTTGCGCCACGATGCAGATGGCAATCACGACAAAAATTCATACCAGTCGAGACCTCCTGCTGTAGCACATCGCGCTTCTCCACCGAGCCATGGCATTCGCCACAATTAAGCCCCGCTTTTACATGCTGTGCATGGCCGAAGAAGACAAAGTCAGACACTCGATAGACAGGGACCCACGCGATTTTCTTACCCTTCTCAGCAGCGGCGCGGACCTTCGCTATCTCGGGGCTGTTCGCCTTGATCGTCCGGTGGCATGTGAGACAGAAATCAGCAGACGGGATCTTCGCCTCGTCCTCCTTGTCGACTCCAGTGTGGCAGAAGTTGCAAGGCAGCCCCGCACCATCCTCTCCGGCATGAACCCGGTGGCTGAAGGCTACTGGTTGCGGTGCGACCGATCGGGGCAAAGTTTCCTGGGTTCGCACGGGTGGCGCTTGCTGTGCTCCCTGCGCATGCACCAACCAAGCAAGTCCGAAACTGCCGAGCCATAGGCTACCGAGAAACACACCCACAATAAAGAACAGCCGGCCCTTTACCTGTACACACTGCCAACCCAAACTCACTTAGCTCCAGCCTCGGGCAGGGAGAAGGCAACGATCTTGCCGGTGAATATTTTGTCGTACTTGTTTCCTCCTCCGGCTGCAACTGCCACAAATTGGCGACCAGACTTTTTCCCAATGTAGGTCGCGGGAGTGGCAAAGCCACTCGCGGGAAGAGACGTCGTCCAGAGTTCCTCGCCCGTGTCCCGATCAAATGCGCGAAATTTCCGGTCGCTGGTGGCGGCGATGAAAACCAAACCACCGTCGGTCACGATGGATCCGCCGAGGTTGGGAGCACCGGTTTTGGGGACTCCACGTTTCTTTAACTCATCGAACTCACCCAAGGTGGCCCGCCAACGTATGTCGCCTGTACCGAGATCCACAGCGTAGAGCGAACCCCACGGTGGTTGTTGGCAGGGGTAACCATTCGCATCGGTGAAGAATTCGTATTTCGTGGCTCGCAAGGCGTATGGAATAGCAGACCCTTCGCGACGCTTGACCATCTTAAAGAGGCCACCAACATCCATAGTGTTTACGAATAGCAACCCACTCCCGGGATCGAAGGATGCGCCACCATAATTGGCGCCGCCGTTCAGTCCCGGAAAAAGGGCCTGGTCCTGTTCTCCAAGTGGGTCGTAAATCTTTACCTCGAGCTTTGCCCCTGCTGTATTGGCAAGGCATTCGCTGTGCGACTCGGGGGTGACATTCGTGATCTCTGCCGCGCTCATGGATTGCCGGGCGAGCGGCGGTGGCTTGAGCGGATAGGGTTGGGTGGGAGAACTCTCCTCTCCCGGAATGGCGCTCTTGGGCACCGGACGCTCCTCAACAGGGAACAGCGGTTTGCCGGTCTCGCGATCAAGAACGAACAGAAAACCCATTTTAGTGACCTGGGCCACGGCCGGAATGGTCTTACCCCCGCGTTTCACATCCACGAGAACAGGAGCTGCGGGCAAGTCATAATCCCACAGATCGTGGTGGACAACCTGATAATGCCAGCGCATCTTACCCGTCTTGCATTCAAGCGCAACTACGCTGTTACCGTAAAGGTTTGCACCCTTACGATCGCCGCCGTATGTATCGTAGGAGGGCGAGGTCAGAGGCATAAAGATCAGAGAGCGCGCCTCATCAACGCTCGAGAAAGACCATGCATTGGTTCCTCCGCGGTCTTTCCATGATCCTGGCTCCCAAGTTTCATTCCCGGGTTCTCCCGGGTGTGGCACGGTGTGGAAACGCCAGATCTCTTTTCCTGTACGCGCGTCGAATCCGCGCACATCGCCGCTAGGACCTTGGGGATTGCCGTCACTTACCAGACCGCCCGCCACAACTACGTCTCCGCACACCGTGGTAGGGGAAGTCAGGCCATACTGTGCTTGAGGAAAATTGTCGGCCATGCCCGCGCGCAAGTCCACCTTCCCCGCGTCTCCAAATCCGGGATCGAGCTTGCCTGTCGCAGCGTCCACTCCCCAGAGCCGGCCTTGCAAGTCACCAAGATAGATGAGTCGCTTTTTGCCGTCAGTCCAAGTGGATACTCCACGATTGATATAAAGGTTGCGCCGGACGCTCTTGTCGAAAGCCGGATCGAAAACCCACAGATTTTCGCCAGTCTCAGCATTGAGAGCGAAAAGGCGGCTCATTGCTGACGGCACGTACATCACGTTATCGATCACCAACGGAGTAGCTTCGAACGCCGAACGCGAGGACTGAGTCAATCCGTCGCTCCAGTCCTCCGTATCAAAGGTCCACGCAACCTTCAGCTGCGACACGTTCTTGCGGTCAATCTGTGTCAGCGGAGAGTGGCGGGTATCGCCCGGATCGCGGCCAACGATAGGCCAGTCTGAATTTTGGCTTGAATTCTGAGCGAACAGCGAAAAGCAGGACAGCAACAGAACCCAAACAATCCGGAGAACAACAGCCATGTCAGAATACCCCCCGTTGTAATAATGCCGGTTCTAGTTTTCCAGGGTAAGTCCCAAAGCGATTGATACCGTGCATCGCCATCGGTACAGGCTTACCCTGGATTCTGAGCTTCCATTCTTAGAACAGCAATTTCAACGCAAACTGAATGTTCCGGGGTGTGCTGACATTTCCGGTCCACGTGCCGAATCCCGGGCTGGCAATATCGGTGTCGAATGCCGTCGAACCGAAGCATCGCGTGGTACAGACGAAGATGTGCTGGTTCCAGGCGTTGAAGAACTCCGCCTGGAAGCGCAAGCCTACTCTCTCCGTAATCGGTATGTTTTTGATAATGCTGATATCAGTGTTTGAGAATCTGGGCCCGCGCAGCGAGCTGACCCGTGGACCATCGCCAAACGTGAACGATTCCGGAACCTGAAACGCACCCGGGTCGAACAGTTGTGCGCTGCCGTCGGGGCCGGGATTGAAACTGTTCGGACTCTGCAGGAATGCCTTCTGTCCGGTCAGTGCGGGGAGGCACCCAGCGGCGAATTGCGAGGGCACGTCGCAGTTACTGTCCCGGAAGAAGAACGGCGTTCCGGAGGAGATCTTGAACAGATAGGAGAGCTGCCATCCACCCAAGACCCGATCAAGCACCCCACCTGTATTCAGGAACCGCTTTCCCTTCCCGATTGGGAGGTCATACAGAGTGGAGAAATTGAAGGTTTGCGGGACATCGTCGATGGAAAGGGCCTTGTTTCTGTACTGTTGGAAGGGAGAGACCACACCTGTGGCGCCGAGGTATCCATCCGAGAGGGATGAGGCCTGGATGTAATCGGAGTCGGTGAGCAGCTTTGAGAAGGTGTAGGTCGCGAGGAACCAGAGTCCCTTTGAAGCGCGATGTTCTGCTTTCAATTGCAGGGAGTGGTACGTTGAGCTACCCACATCCTCATTCACGCCGGTCAAATTTCCGCAATATTGAGGGAACGGCATCAAGGCCTGAGCGACGGTTGGAGCGCACGCCTGCATCTGCTCAGCCCATCCTGCATAAGGAGCCGGAACACCATCCACCTCCGTGTCCCCCGGCTGGAACTCGTCAAGCAACTGCGGTCCCATGGAGAGATGAGAGGGATTAATCGCATTGATAGGCGCGATAGCGGAAAGCAGCCGCGTGCCCTTGTTGGCGACATAAGCTGCGCTCACATACATGTTACCGGTGAACTGGTGTTCGACAGTGAAATTCCACTGCTGGGAATAAGGTAGGCGGTTGGCGTTTAGCGGACGATACAGCGGTCCACCCTGCCCGTTCAGAAACCCTGAACTGATCTCGGGCGTCTTGGGAAGGCCCGAAGGGAAGCCTTCACTCAAAATCATGGCCGGGGTTAGGCCGCCCTGACTGCTGGAAAGGCTCGGAGTCGTATTGAATCCGTCCTGGGCGATGCCGCCACTCCAACCGGGGTAGAAAGCCTGACTGAAAAATATGCCGTATCCGCTGCGGATGACGGTTTGGGGGGTCAAAGAATAAGCGAAGCCGAAGCGCGGCGCAAACGCATGATAATAGTTCAGTTCAGGATGATGCGCTCCGTAACTGGCATCACCGTACTTGCTGCCAGCGAACGCCAACCGGCCCGGCAAGCCGCCCGCGTCAGGGTTCGCTCCAGTCGGGTCGAGAAATGACAAGCGGTCGTATTTTTCCACCGAGGGGGTATTCATGTCCCAGCGCAACCCGTAGGTGATGCTCAGCTTGCTGGTTGCCTTCCATGTGTCGCCGGCGTGCACGGCAAACAGCTTGCCGCGGGCATAAATTCTGTCGACGTTGTTAAAACTGACATTCGCATTGTCGACAGCTTCAAGCAGGAAGCTGGCGATTGCATTGCCGCTATTGATGCCAATGAGGCCAGTGGTGATATCGGCGAAGTTGAATGTTCCCGACTGATTGTTGTTGTCGCGGAAATTGTTCTGCAGAGTGCGTATTTC
>Ga0157376_10003766_pt1 | contig 10478 bp, 7 predicted proteins | sample M45metaG_FD_121801 | JGI IMG/M metagenome (GOLD analysis project Ga0157376, IMG submission 121801) | Miscanthus rhizosphere microbial communities from Kellogg Biological Station, Michigan, USA - M4-5 metaG | ecosystem: Host-associated > Plants > Roots > Rhizosphere > Soil | place: USA: Michigan... | reverse complement strand
CGGCGAGGGCCTGGGCATAGACCTGGGTCTCGCTGAGCGGATCGTCGTCGAGCAGAACCTCCATCTCCCAGACGAACGTGTGCGAGCAAAAAGCGCGCTCGTTCGTGGTGCAGGCATGGTGGCCGATCATCACCACCGCGTCGAGCGGGCCGCCGTGCGCCTTCGCCATCGAGGGCTCGGCCTCGGCCAGCGCCAGGTCCGCGATCGGGCGCACCTCCACGTCCGCCGGCATCCGGTCCCGTTCGACGTTGGTCCCGACCATGTGCCAGTCGCCGACCGAGATCCCCCCGACGCCTCCGGCCCGCAGCGCCTCGATCGCGACCAGCACTTCGTCGCTCATCAACTGGCGCCCGCGCGCGTAGGCGCTGGGGTGCGAGGGCAGGCAGTCGCCGTAGTTCTCGATCCCGGCGACCCCCTCCATGTCCGCTGCGACGAGGACGTTCACGGCCGGCAGGCTATCCGCCGCAGGTGGCGAGAGATTGCGTAACGTCAGGTCATGGCCCTCCACACCGACATTCCGAGCCGCCGCCAGATCGAACGCCTGCTGCAGGCGCGTGGAGGCCCACTCGTCTCGATCTACCTGCCGACCAGCCCGATCACGCCCGAGGCCGATGCGGCCCGGATCGCCTTCAAGAACCTGGCGGCCGAGGCGGTCGCGGAGCTGCGGGAGGGTGGCACCGGCACTGCCGAGCGCGAGGCGATCGAGCAGGCGCTCGACGACCTTCACGACGACGAGGACTTCTGGGCGGAGCAGGCCCACTCGCTCGCGGTCTTCGCCGATCCTCGCGGCCTGCGCATAGAGGCATACCGGCGCCGGTCGAGTTCGGTCAGAAAGACCAGTCGCGTTTCGGCCGCCTCTGGTCCCCTGTAGCTGGCGCGAGGGCCCGGGACGGATCTGCAGGAGTCGCTGCAGTCGATTCGTTGCCGGCGGATCGAGCTGGATAAGACCCAGAGATGTGGTCTTCCTAACGCCTCTTATCGGCCGCTTAGGCACTGGCCGACGCTGCTCATCGGCCCGCCCGCGACGAGGTCTCGGATCGCACGCTCGATCCGGTCGTGGTCATCGAACTCGCCGGAGGCGATCGTGAGTTCGCACACCAACTCGTCCTTCGTCCGGATTTCCGGGTTCAGGTCGAGGACCTCGTGAAGGACCCGTGACTAGTCCTCAACGTCCTCGTCCTCCTCGGGCGTGGAGAGTGGGCGATCGACCTCTTCGCCCTTAGGCTTGTCTTGCATGGGAGCTTTGCCTCCTGTGCCACGCGCCCGGCTGTTTGCGCAGCGCGGGGGCACTTGTTTTCAGGTCGGCGCGAATCTAGCTCCGCCGCCGCCCGAAAGCGAGGCGGAATCGGGCGAAATCGCCGCTAGTCCCTGCGCATCGCCGCGATTTGAGGCACTAGTGCCTCAAATAGGAGCGGATTTCAGGGGCGGTTCAAAAGCCCTGCAAAAAGTGAAGTTTGCGAAGTGCAGGGGCTTTGGGCGATGGAGCTAGGCGGATTCGAACCGCCGACCTCCTGGGTGCGATTTACACCGCTGGTTACTCGCCGTCCGCTTGAATCTGGCATGACAAGCGGCTCTGCGCCGCCCGCGATTCGCCACCAACCGAGCCCGATATGCGTGGATATGCGGCGATTGTCGGGGTGTTCAGGCAGAAATGCAGATTTCTGCCTGATCGGATGGCCACCGGTTCAAATCCACATTTCAGGCGATTCAGTCGGGCGGCTGGGTAAGCAAACCGAACCCCGCGATCAGCCCCATTAGCAATATCCCGATCCCGCCGATGAGGGCAAGCTCGCCGAAGCTGACCCCGGCCTGTGCAGCTCCCGCCAACGCGCTTATTAAGGCGATTGCAGTGAGGGCGAGCGGGGTCACGCAGGCTGAGGATAGCAACTGTAATTCTCATTTCGCTAAGCTATTCAAAATGTCATCACGCCGAACCCGCCGCAGGGATTCGATCCCGACCGTCTTGCGGTCGATCCTGGACGACGCTCAGATCCCGCTGCCGACCGAGGTGATGCGGGTCCTTGCCGCCGAGCGGCTTGAGCGGCCGATTAGCTCCGAGCAACTCGCGCGGGTGATCGCCTACGAACGTGAGGACTTTCTCCGCACCCGGATGCCGCCGTTGCTCTGTTCGGTGATTGACCGTCGCGCTGTGGCCCTGCGCCCCCGGGTCTGGGCCCTCGGAGAGTGGCGGCTGGCGCGGCGAATCGCGACTCCCGACACCGAGGCCCGCTGGCAAGGCGGTCTTGCGCTGGAGTTGCTCGACCAAGTGCTCCTGCGCTTTCCACTGGCATCAGACAAGCTGCGCAGCCTCACCCTTGAGGCGACCGCCCGTGTCCTAGGCCCCGTAGCCGCCTATATCCCCGGCGAGCGAAGCCAGTGGGAGGAGCTTCGTCTCCAGGTCGCAGCGCGAGCCTACGATTTCAGTCCTGCGAGCCACACTAATCAGCAGGCGGAGGCAGAGGAAATGCTTACCAATTACGAGCCTTCCATCGCGGCGAGCAGTCTCTACTTCGGAGTCGACCTGCCAGCAATTGCTCGGCCGGAGTATGCACCGTCGAAGGTTCGGTTGCCCGCGGAGGGCGAGGACGGAGTCCCGTTTGCCCAGGTGGCCGGGGATCGCTTCGGCGGAGATGAGGCGGCAACGCGCGATCTACTCGCTTATCTGCAAGCGTGGTCCTTCGTTCAAGACGAGCTGGGACGCCCGCCAACGCGCAGTGAGTTCGCCGATCACTGGCGCTATGACTTAACACAGGTTCGTCGGGAAGAGGAGCTCTTCTCGCACGCCTTCCCCGAGGAGGAGACGCCCGAGCGTTTAGTCAACCTCCTGGAAGAGGGCCTTCCGAGAAGCGGGCAGTTCATGCAGATGATTGCCGTGCCCGTAGTCGATAGCGCCGAAGTCGAGGTGCGGGCAGCACCGGCAGCCGGCCAGCGCTGGCGACGCAGCGACGGCGCGATCCTGACGATAAGCAGAGTCGAGGGTCCGGCCGTGATCGGGCACCTTGATGAGATAAACGGAAATCACTCGCTCTGGGCAAGCGGGCAGGACAAACTGAAGCGGGAGTTCGAACTTGCTCTTCCAGATGACCTCTGGTTAGCGACCTTCGACGTCGACGTCGATCCAGCGCAGCTTCTTGAGCTGACCGCGGCCAGCGATGATCTAGAGATGCATCGGTTTCGACGCCCCGGAGATCCCCGCCCCGGGCGAAACGCTCTGCCTGTTGGCACCGTTCAACTCCAGGTTCTCGCGGCCGACAAGCAAGAAGCTCAAACCAAGGTCATAGCCGCAATGGCACCACATATGAGGCTTGACAAGGCCGCAGTAAGCGTCCGTCCGTTTCGGAGCGATTCGTAACAAGCTCTGGAGACACGCTTATCGATACGAATCAGTCGCCGAGGGGTTCGTCCTCGTGCCCAGTGTCATATCTGCGGTCCGCCGGTTCTACTTGGTCCTCCTCGAGATCTCGCTGCAACTGATCATGGCGCCTCTGAACATCCTCGGGACTTACCGCCAGAAGGCCTGAGCCTACGCCGGGTCGCCAGTGCCTGAGCTCGTTCGCGATGATCTCAAGCTGCTTGTGAACATCGTGGATATCGTGAAGCGTGATGAACCGTCGGTTCCAAAAAAGACCGAAGTCGAGATCAATCTCCTCGGAATAGGGCCGGTTGCCAGGGTCGCCTCGGTAGTTGATCTTTACTCGATAAACATCGGGGAGCTTCTCCTTGAAGCGAGCGGGTCCGAAGTCGAGAAGCGTGCGGAACTCCTTGCCAGGGGGCAGCGTTGAAATTCCGTGCTGGAAGGCCTTGAGCTCGTAGATATCCGTGTGCCTCTTCGAGGTCACCATCGGAGGGTCGAACTCAAAGGTCACGTCCCGGGCCATCGTTGAGCCAAGGTTTGTGACGACGAGATCGAAGAAGCTCTGCCGGGAGCTTCCAAGGTCAACCACCACAAACGGCCGCGTCTGTGCGTCTCGAAGATCCTTCGCATGGGCAAGCTGCCGCCACCCGAGGACGGCTGCAAGGCTGAGGAGGAGGAGCTGCCCCCCGATGAAGATGGTTTGGAGAACATCGGTCGTATTCGTCGTATCTGGCACGACCCGATGGTCTCAGTGTGGCCGGTCAGATTGCTGAACGAGTACCGCCCAAAACACCTTCAGAATGCCAGCCTCTTTGAGATATTGCTGTACCAAATTTGACAGTCCTCAACACGGCGAACGTCCTGAGGATCAAGACGGACTGCTGATCTTTACCTCCAACCGGATCTGTCGCATTTATCCCAGTCAAGTTAGATCAGCCCAAGGCGTTTCGCCAGAGGCACGGCTGCGCGCTGCAGAAGGGGGTCCTCGGGGGCTGCCGAGTTCCGTATGACCTGGCTTAGATCCTCGCCGTAGAGAAGCGCATCTCCTGCAGGTTCGTCTCTCAGGATGGCAAGGCCGCATTCAAGGACCGGACTCCTGTCTTTCCAGCTTTCGAGCCACGGATCCCAAAATGGGCCAAGCCACTTGGCTTCTGGGATCGGGAGTCGAGCTAACGACTCCTCGGCTTCGTCCGCAATCTCGCCGATCGTCTCGAACGTCCAGGGATTGATCGTTAGCAATCGACGGCGAACGGTCTCGTTAAGAGTTACCATGAATATCCGCGTGGCGTCGGGGGCATGGAGGCGTGTCGCGGCAGGAAGGCGTGCTTTGACGCTTTCAACGACGTTCTCGAAGGGGGCCAGCCCGCCGATCCGTGCGGTTAGAGGAATTAGCGAGCGCTGAAGCCGCCATGAGGCTGCGGCGCTTGGAGTATCGGCGAAGGCAAGTAGATGGTTACGAATGGCTTCGCTGGCGAGCTGCCTGGCTAGCGGTTCACACCCGGGTGCACCGAGAAGGCGAATCGCTCCGGCCAGAACGATCGTGTGCAGCCACCAGAGGGGTCTCCCGAGCAACATCCTCCTTGCATGTTCGAGTTCCGAGCTTCGAGCCTCGACCGGGCGAGCCAGCACAGCGTCGGCCCAATCTCGGCCGTCACACACTGGCCCTGGCCAGGCACTCTCAAGAAGCTTCAGGAGTCGGCGTGCTTCCCCCGCTGCGACCATGCCGCGCCGCCAATCCTCGATCTCGCGCCGTTTCTCCATTTGGGCTTCATCCCGCCTGCGCGCGACGGTCTTCGCGCTGCTCGCCAGTAGCTCACGAGCCATCGTTTCCAGCTCCGGAACAGCCCGCTCGTCAAGGGTCTCCTCAAGGCTTGCCCGGAGTTCCTCGAGGGTGCGGCGGCGAAGGTCGGATGCGGCGATGTCGTCCTGCGTGGCGTCACCATCCCGCCATTGATGTAGCCGTGTCGCGAACGATTCCATCGATGGACGTTGTGCCGACTTGAGCCGGGTGGCATCCTCGAGCAGCGCCCCAACGGCGAGTGCACCTGGCTGATCGATCCAGCCGCGGAGGTCATGACCCTCGAGATCGGCTCGAATCTGGCCCTCCGGCGGATATCGCTCTCCGGTCGCCAGAACCCAGAAGGTCTTAGCTAGGGAGTAGACATCGGCGGGACCGAAATCCGCTTGGTCAGGTTCTCGGAGCATCTCAGGCGCCATGAAATAGAGAGGCCCCACCCTGCGTGATGGTCCAGTTATCGGCTCCTTCTCCGGATAGGTAGCCAGACCAAAATCGCCCAAAACCCAACGGCCCTCAAATTGAAAGAGGTTGGGGGGCTTGAGATCCCGATGTCCCACTCCATCCTTAGCGAGGTCGGCCAGCGTTTCGGCCCAGCTCAATACTGCCGCCGCAACCGCGGAAAGGCCCGGATCTTTCCCAAGTGCCTTGGACGCCTCCGTCGCGATCGGAAACGCCAGCCACGCCACTTTGGAACCACCCTCCTCTGGCAATCTTGCATCGAGCAGCGGCAACACACCAGGGTGCCGACCGAGTTTCTGTAGAAGCTTGATCTCGGCAGTGAATCGTCTGCGACGGTCTTGGCCCTTCCGGCTGAGAATCTTGAGCGCCGCTTCGCCGTAAATCCGATGAGCAGCTCGCCAGACATCGGAATTCCCTCCCCGTCCCAGACGTCTGATGAGCCTCCATCCATTGACATCTTCGCCTCGCCGAAGTTCCATGGATCTACCTAACTACGCTCCCCCGCCGCAACCAGGGCTTGCCCACCGGCGACTTGGCTCGTCCTCCGACTCACTGCTCGTCGGGCCGGTAGCGAACGTGGATCGGTCCCTCGTTCAACTTGTGGAGAGAGACCGTTCCCACGCCCTCGTCGAGGTCGAACTCGACGCTCTCGGCGAGCTCATCCCCATCCTTGGAGTAGCGCGTGACGCGAGAGGCTGGTACTAGACGTTTCGTTCGCGTGATCTCGACGTGCAGACGCACCGCCGCGACAGGACGGGGCCCGATATCGGTTTCAACCGAAAAGCACTCCTCGGGTTCTTGGAACGTGATCGGAACCGGGCGGCGGAAAGGCCTACCGTCGGATGGCACGTCGCGCTCGACCTGCTCGTGGGTCTGCTTCCACCACTCCTCGAAGATGTGCATCGCCGATACCGGCCAAAGTTGCTGGCGCTCGAAGATGCAGGCTTTGAATCCTTCCTTGGCGAGCGCCTCTGAAACCGCCGGCGAGAAGTCCTCGGCACCCTCACCGGCAAGTTCGATGTCGCAGCTGCGAAGCCCGCGTTCGGTCATCAAGAGGACCACATGCTCAACCGAAAGCCACGTCTGGAACTCCTCCAAAGTGACCTCGGTGATGAGGCGGACGTCATGTCCGTAGGCGTTCGCCTTCTCGCGGGCTGCCTCAGAGAAGCCTGCGGAAGAAACGAGGACGGCAGGCGGACTTCCCTCGAGGTCGCGGGCCTTGGTCACTACCTGCTCGATCCAGGTCACGTCCTCGACGCCTGCCCGGTCACGACACTCGCAAGTCGCGATAACTGGCCCCTCATCGGATGCGCGGATCGCGACATCCACCTCTCGCAGGCGCCCCGTGATGGTGTCGCGGAGATGGTCAGGCGAGCGGAAAAGCAGCCCGGAGGGTCGTAGGAGTTCCTCGAGAATCGCGACAAGTCTCTCTAGATCACGCCCTGCTCTGGCCATGCCTCCAGTCTAGGGTTGGCCATTACCGCGACTGAAAGGACGGGGCCAGGCGAGCGGAATCAAGAGCAATCGCCGCCAATCCCTGCATATATGGCGCCATCAGGCAGTTTCTGCCTGATGGGGAGCGGGATTTGGGTCTCGGTTCAAACGACTGCCGCGACCCGATCTTGCGACATGCAGGGGTTCTGCTGAATGGAGCTAGGCGGATTCGAACCGCCGACCTCCTGGGTGCGATCCAGGCGCTCTGCCAGCTGAGCTATAGCCCCGGGGCTTTGGGGATGGGAAGTTGCTCCCATTTCCTCGCAAGCGACAGGATAACCCCATAGAGTTTGGGAGCCTGCTTAGGGAGAGGCCCGCATGAGCATCCTCGACGACGCAATCCGAGAGCATCTGGAACTGAAGCGCGCCCATGGCGCGGACGAGGCCGAGCTGAAAAAGCTCGAGGACGAGGCCTTCGGGCCCCCGGACCGGCCGGAAGGGCCAGATCCCCTCGCCGAGGCGCCGACCGAGTTCATGGCGCAGCCGGAGGTCCCCGACGGGGCCGAGCCGGCGGCGGAGGACTCCGGGCGTCGCATCAACATCGCCGATCTGCAGGAGCCGCCCGCTCCGCCCGAGCAGCAGGAGGAGCTGCGGGTCGAGCAGGCGGAGGAAGTCGAGGCGCCGCCCGCGCCGGCCGAGGACGCCGCCCAGGCCGCGCCCCCGGCCGAGGAGGCACTCGCCGAGGATGCGGCGACCGGCCTCGACGAAGCACCGGAGGAGCGCCAGGAGATCGTCGAACAGCCGACCGAGTTCTTCGACGTCGAGGCGGACCTTGCCACCGAGGCCCCCAGCCCCTCCGACGAGGAGATCGTCGCGGCGGAGCAGGAGGAGCCGACGCTCACCCCCGTGGTCGAGGAGGACGAAGAGGACGAGGAGTTCTGGAGCGAGCAGCGCCTCTCCGACGAGCTCGACCAGGCGCTCGAGGCGCCCCTCCCCGAGCGGCTCGAGGAGGAAGATCGCCGCGAGGAAGAGGCCGGCCAGGAGAAGGACGACGAGGCGCCCCACGCCAACTACGACCCCGACACGGGCCACGAGGACGTGCTCGAGGACACGCCCGACTTCCTCGAGGACGCCCCAGAGGACGACGAGCTCTGGTTCGAGCAGCGTCCCCCCAAGGACTTCGACTTCGACGACTAGCCGTTAGTGGAGCCAGCCGGATTCGAACCGGCGGCCTCCTGCTTGCAAAGCAGGCGCTCTGCCAACTGAGCTATGGCCCCGTGCGGCAAATTGTAGGCGGCCGTCGCTAGGCCGCCAGCCCGATCCTGCGCAAAGTTGCATGCACTGCAGCCGATAGCTCGGCAAATCTTAAATAAACACGCTGTTTCGTAGCTAATCTGCTTCGCCATGAGCAGGTTGGACCTCCTCTGGGTCGCGCTCCCCACGCTGGGAGCGCTCGCGGTCTTCCTCGTGCGCGCTCGCCGGCGGCAGGTCCCCGCTGTCCGTTACTTGCGTTCGCCCAGTCTCCTCCGGGTCGTCGCGAACGTCGACGCCCCGAACCGGAACCTGTCCGAGACTCTGCCCCAGCGGAACCGCGCCCAGGCTGAGGCGGACCGGCACTTCTACGGCTACGAGCGCGTGCGCGCCCCTCGGTATCGGCCGAACGTGGACGAGGATCGCGCCGAGGAGCTGCGCCCGGTCCAGGTGATCAGGGTCAGCAACCAGATCGAGCGAGAGCAGATCGCCCAGCAGATCCCGCCCCACCTGAAGGTGATCTTCCTCGAAGAGGACCCCGTGCAGTCCACAGTCGCGCCCCCCCTTTCCCGCGACTAGCCACACCTCTCGGAAGAGCTGAGACATGGCCTCCTATCAGGCGAACCCCGACATACCGAGGTCCAACCCGAACCTCCCGAGCTATCTCTGGCACCACCGGGTGCACACCCAGAAGGCGAGCGAGAGCCTCTACTTCTGGCGCATCGGCTTCGACCCCATATACGAACGGGACAAAGTAAGGGCGGCGATCACCGCTACCTGTGAGCTGCACGGAGTCGGCGGCCTCGTCGTCTACGAGTTGCTTGGCGTCTACGACCTGCTGTTGCGTGTCTGGCTGCCGCAGGGGTGTGAGTTCGACGATTTCCATGAAAGCCTCACCCACGAGCTCTCCTCCGCCGGGCTCTCGATGCTCGACCCGTTCCAGGTCGACTACATGGTCCGTCATTGGCCGTTCGTCAAGGACGGCAAGCAGAAGTTCCCGAAGGAAAAAGCGATCGGCAGGCTCAGCCCCGAGCTGATCGAACAGGTCGAGCAGGACCTCGAGTCGGTCGACCCGGAGCAGCTGGAGATGCTGGAGAGCAGGCACCTTCTGGCCCGCACCGGTGAAGGCTCGGGCGCCGATTGCCTGACTCCGGGGATCAAGTTCGTGATGATGGTGAGCGGCGACAAAGACCTGACGCCGAAGGAATTCGAGGACTTCGAAGACAGTGTCGAGACGATCCTCAACAATGCCCGGGCGATTCACGAACGCTCGATGTACACCGGCTCGGGCTTCGGCCACTTCCTGCTGATGGGCCGGGTCGGCTACGACCGCGACTCCTATCACGCCATACACAGCGAACTGATCGCACCGCTGAACGCTGCGGACCTACGCGAGCGCTTCCATACCCGAACGGTCACGCACCTCGGCGGACAGCGCGGATACAGCCTCTTCAGCGAGCGGCTGACGGTGAAGCCGGTAAGCGTGCTGCCGCGGATACGGAGTGCCGAGAAGGCCGACGAGCTCGCGACCGAGGACGAGAAACTCGAGATCGGCGAGATCTTCGCCAAGCGTTTCGAGGTCAAAGACGACCTCGGCGGCGGCGGCTTCGCGCGCGTCTACCGCGTGCACGACATCTACGAGCGGGTCGACAGGGCGCTGAAGCTGTTCAAGTCCAGCGATCCGAAGATGGCGCTGCGTGAGATCTCCGCCCTGCGCAAGGTCGACCACCCGAACGTGGTCAAGCTGATCTGGGGCGATCGCTACGAATCGCGCTGGTTCATCGTCTGCGAGTTCATCGAAGGGCAGACGCTCCGCCAGATCAGCGGCGATCTCAGCCCGGAGGGATCGATGGGGATCGTCACCCAGGTGCTCGTCGCGCTCGAGGCGGTGCATCCCGACGACGAACGCATCGCCCAGCTGCAGCAGGCGGGCGAGGAGGGCGAGATCGCAATCGAGGACCTGCACGAGCTCAACGAGCTGCAGGCGAAAGGCCTGATCCACCGCGACATCAAGCCGGACAACATCATGGTTCGAGACGACGGTCGGGTCGTCCTCGTGGACTTCAACATCGCCTCGCCCGCCAGGGGCGTCAACGAAACCAGCTCGGGCACGCCCGCCTACTTTGCGCCCGAGGGCGGTCTCGGCGGCTGGCACCAGACCCACGACCTCTTCGCCGCCGG
>Ga0157376_10003763_pt1 | contig 10488 bp, 6 predicted proteins | sample M45metaG_FD_121801 | JGI IMG/M metagenome (GOLD analysis project Ga0157376, IMG submission 121801) | Miscanthus rhizosphere microbial communities from Kellogg Biological Station, Michigan, USA - M4-5 metaG | ecosystem: Host-associated > Plants > Roots > Rhizosphere > Soil | place: USA: Michigan... | reverse complement strand
GGCTTTCATGCAAAGTGCTCCAAATTGAACCAGGCCGTAGATACGTGAGACCATTTCGCGGCGTCGATGACGGGACTTTGTCCAGAGGTTTGCGCGTGGCCGGCGGACCCTTCGGACGGATAGAGGCACGGCGCCGCCCGCCATTCGCGCCGTTGGCACGTGCACGCGCTTTTACCGGCCGAACTGCTTGCTTCTCCAGGAAGCGCAATACGGCGCGCTCCGCTGAACGCAGGGACGCGGAATCGACGAGAGCCGCCAACGGACGTGTGCTGGAGTTCTGTCCGTCGAGATAGGAGTCGACGATGTGCGGATGCACATAGCACTTTCGGCAAATAGTAGGGGTATTGCCAAGTTGCAGCGCGACTGCGGCAATTGCGCGCCGCACATTTTTCTTGCGACCCGTCACTGAATCGGTAGGCGCGCAACCGCTGAGTGCGATTGCGCAGAGCAAGGTTCCAGCCCACGTCCGAAAGTCCTTCGCCGTATAGGCTTGTCCCGTGATCGCGTGCAGATAGTTGTTTATGTCTCCTGACGTAATGGCATGAGGTTCACCATCATCGTCGAGGTACTGAAATAGTTCGTACCCCGGGAGATCTCGACATCGCCGAATGATCCGAGCGATGCGTCCGTCACACATCTCCAGGTCATGGTGCTTCCCGCTCTTGCCGTGGAACCGGAAGCGGATCCGCCCGCCCCGCAGTTGAACGTGTCGATCACGCAGGGTAGTCAGACCGAAAGAACCGTTGCCGCGGGCGTATTTCTTATTGCCGACCCGTATGAAAGTCAGCTCCAACAACCTGACGACCAGCGCGAGCACCTTATTCCGCGGCAGGCCCGGTAGGGCTAAATCACTGGCGAGGCGCTTCCGGATAATGGGCAGGGCGCGTGCGAACTCAACCGACCTGTGATACTTGACCTCATCACGTACGACGCGCCAGTGCGCATGGTATCGATATTGTTTGCGGCCGCGTGCGTCCCGTCCCGTTGCCTGAAGATGGGCATCAGCCCGGGGGCAAATCCAGACATGAGTCCACGCAGGTGGAATGGCGAGGGATCGAATGCGCCTCAAGACGTTTGCGTCGCCAATCGGCTTTCGATTAGGTGCGAGGTAGCGAAAGCCCCCCCCTGCTCTTAGTCGCCGTATGCCCGCCTGCGAATCACTGACGTAGCGCAGACGGGCATCTTTGGCTGCCTGGCGCATTTCCATCTCGGTCGGGCGGCTCATCGGGAGCAAGTGGTCAATTCGAGAACCGAACGGGCGAGCTATTCCCAATAAGGCCGTGATCCGTAGTAGGAGTGAATGTCGGTTGCCCACCGTTGATCCGCCATGGACGGCCAGTGGTCCTTGTCGAAACCTGGCGCGGCCTCCAGCTTTTCCCTGTCGACGTCGAGCACGAAGCATTTGCTCTCGGTATCAAGCTGAAGCACGTCCCAAGGAATGGCAAACAATTTGTTACCCATACCGAGAAATCCACCGAACGACAAAACGGCATAGGCGACGCGGCCATTTGGCACGTCGATCATGATATTTTTAATCTCACCCAACTCGTCGCCTGCATTGTTGAACACTTTGTCGCCTTCCAATGTGTCGGCCGCCATGATGCGAGGCCCAGGTCCGCCGTCGCTCCAGTAAAAGTCCGAAGTGCTATTCATCGATTCCATATCAGGCCTCCTCAAAAAATTTGATGCGCGTCAAATCGGCAACTCTTATCGCGCTCGACCACGTTTTCGCAATCGATGTGCCATGAGCACGACGTTGCGATTGCGCAACGAGGAAGGCGAGGCCCGGAGCAGAGGATTACCGATCATCTCCAATGGGAAGCAAAGCAAACGCGGGAACGCTGGGACAGCAGTGCGGCTGTTGCACGTCTGCCACTCACCGGGGCCGCATCGGGTAAGGTTTGCACGCGAGCGTGAAATCCTTGCGTGTTCCGCTCACAACCGGAGTCAGCACTGTCCTACATTCGCAGACGACTTTACGGTTCCGGGAGACGCATTCAATCGACCGCAGATACCCGTTAGTAGTAGCATGCGGTTTTGACCTCGAGTACTAAAGTCGGCGATGCCCGAGTCTGATTCTTCAGAACTGCGGCCAACTGCAAACGTTGCGCTTACAGATGCGACGTCGCCCGACGCAGCTCCCGCCGTAAAGTTTCCCATCGTGGCCATCGGCGCATCGGCCGGCGGTCTCGCCGCGCTGTCCAAACTGCTCGAAGGCATACCGCCTGACAGCGGTATGGGCTTTGTCGTGATCACGCATCTTGATCCGGCCCGCGACAGCCACATGCCTGAATTGCTCGGACGCCATACCCTGATGCCAATCGGTCATGTCAAGGACCGCCAAGCCGTGCGCCCCGATCATGTTTACCTGATTCCGCCCAATGCTCTCCTGTCGATTGTGAATGGCGCGCTGCATCTCGAATCCCTGCCAGCCCGTTCCTCGCTTCCCAAGCCTATCGATTTTTTCATGGGGCACCTTGCTCGTGACCAAAAGTCATTCAGCGTCGGCATTGTGCTGACCGGTATCGACGCCGACGGCACGATCGGATTGAAGCAGATCAAGGCGGAAGGCGGTATGGTCATGGTGCAGGAGCCATCGTCAGCCGAGTACGAGGACATGCCCCGCAGTGGTGGGGACGGGACTGGCCGACTTCGTACTTCCGGTCGAACAAATGGGTGCTGCGCTGCTCGACTACGTCCGACATGCCGGGCTAGACGCCGGCGCGAATCACGAAGACAAAGCAACTGAAAGCGAGGAGGTGGCGCGCATACTGCTCGCATTGCACAAAGGCGGAGCCCCTGATTTCCGCGAGTACAAGCGGGGCATGATCCTGCGTCGAATCAAACACCGCATGGGGATGATGGCCATCAAGGACGTCGTCGAGTTCCGCAAGCACATTGAAGAGTCTCCCGAAGGGCGACAAGCGCTGGCGGATGCGTTTCTGGTCGGTGTGACCGAATTTTTCCGTGAGCCCAAGGCATGGACAGTCCTGGCCGATTCGGTCTTGCCGGAGCTATTCAGGCAAAACGAGGACAAGCCTATACGCGCATGGGTCCCGGCTTGCGCATCGGGCGAAGAGGCCTATACCCTCGCCATGCTCATGAGCGAGCGCGCCCCTTCACCTGATGCCAGAGCCCGCATCGAGATATTTGCGACCGATATAGATCGTGCAGCGTTGGAGCGGGCGCGTAGCGGAACTTACCCAGCCAGCGTGGCGAATAGCGTAACGCCGGAACGGCTCAAAAGGTTCTTCACCCCGAGCGGCACCGCTTTTCAGATTAGAAAAGAACTGCGCTCCATGATCATGTTTTCCCCGCAGAACCTTCTTGAGGATCCGCCTTTTTCGCGCATGGACATCGTCAGTTGCCGAAATTTGCTGATCTACTTGCAACCTAGGCTGCAAAGACACCTTGCCTCGCTGTTTGCTTTTTCCCTGAACGAGGGGGGATACCTCCTCTTGGGCCGGTCTGAGAACATCTTGGATGAGCAGAGATTATTTGAAGAGAGGTCTCCAGAGGCTCGCATTTTTCAACGAAGGCGTGGCGTACGACCTCGCGCCCTGAATTTCCAGTTGACCGCTGCGGCCGTCGCAGGGCATGGCCATGGACGTGGGGTTTTCCCAAAAATGCGCGCTCAAGAGATTGCGCAGCTGGTTCATAAAACACTACTTGGGCGCTTTACTCCCGCCGCAGCACTTGTCGATTCTTCGTTCCAGGCGTTGTACTTTCATGGAAACGTCGAGCCATATGTACGACGCGGCCCCGGGGTGCCGAGCGAGAATCTGCTCGAGATGGCGCGCGAAGGGCTGTCGCTCGGCCTTCGAACCGCGTTCCATCAGGCCAGCGATCTGAATCGCCCGGCCTCGCTGGAAGCCGACATGTTCAATGAAGGCGAACGTACCAGGGTGAGGATATCCGTCGTTCCTCTTAGTGATCCGCATGGTCCAGGGTCTCTTTATGTGACGACATTCGAGACAGTTTTGCGTTCACCTCCCATTGCGGCGGGGGCAACTTCCGGAGGCGAGCTATCTTCCACCGAATCGGAGCTCGAGCAGCAGCTCAAGCAGACTCGGCAGGATATGCAGGAGATCATTCAAAATCTCCAAGATACGAACGAGGAACTCAAGATCTCCAACGAGGAAAGTCTGTCGATGAACGAGGAGCTGCAGTCGGCCAACGAGGAGCTCGCGTCATCCAAGGAGGAAATGCAATCGCTCAACGAGGAGATGACGACGGTCAATGCGCAGCTTGAGGTGAAAGTTGTCGAACTGCAAGATGCCAACGACGATCTTGCCAACCTCTTGCAGAATACCAAGATCGCCTGCCTGTTCCTGGATCGTGAACTGCGCATTAGACGATATACCGATCCGATCGTAGCCATATTTTCCGTCCTGCCGTCGGACATAGGGCGCGCGATGTCAGATTTCGCCAGTCCATTTGTCGATGACGATTTGATCGAAGTTGCGGGGAGGGTGCTCGTCAATTTGAACAGTGTCGAGACCGCGGAACTGCGGGCGCGAGACGGGAAATGGTACTGGCGCTCCGTGCAACCCTACCAGACGGCGGATGGCCACGTGGAGGGTGTCGTCATCACTTTCGCCGATATTACCGGCCTGAAGAGGGCCGAAGAGGATGTGCGCCGACTAGCGACCGTCGTTCAAGACTCCAACGACGCTATTACGGTGCACGACTTCAACGGGCACATACTCGAGTGGAACCGTGCCGCAGAGCGCATGTACGGCTACACCAGCGCGGAAGCGCAGGCGCTCAGCGCTGCTGCAGTGGTACCGAAATCCAGACGGCCAGAGTATCAGCTCATGATCAGGCGGGCGGCGATGGGAGATGCGTTGCCGTCCATCGAAACGCAACGGCTGACGAAAGATGGCCGAACCCTCGACGTATGGCTTACCGTTTCCGTCCTGCACGATGAGGCGGGACGTCCGCATGCTCTGGCGACCACTGAGCGAGACATTACTGATCGTCTACGCGATGAGCAGCAGCTACGCGACCGTGCGATGCGATTCCAGGAAGCAGATCGCCGGCGCAACGAATTTTTGGCGATGCTCGCCCACGAACTTAGAAATCCGCTGGCGCCTGTACAAAACGCCTTGGAACTGATGCGCCAGCGCATTGTGTCGCCTGAACAGTTGACCTGGGCGACGGACCTGATGGATCGTCAGGTATCACACCTCACCCGGCTGGTGGATGACCTCCTGGACGTATCTCGGATCACTTCCGGAAAGGTGCGATTGCAGCGGGGGACAATAGACGTCAGGGGCATCGTTCGCAACGCCCTGGAGGCTGCCGACCCACTCCTCCAAGAGCGCAAACATCGACTGGCTATCAGCATTCCTGAGGAAGAGATATGGGTATTTGCCGATGCGGCCCGGCTTCAGCAGGTTGTCGGCAACCTCGTCACGAATGCCTACAAATACATGGAGCCGGGCGGTGAGGTCGAGGTAAAGGTCATGCATGTTCATCGCGAAGTCGAGATTCGGGTGATCGACAAGGGGATCGGGATCGCCCCCGAACTGCTTCCACGGATATTCGAAATGTTCGTCCAGGGTGATCAGACAATGGATCGCTCTCAAGGCGGGCTGGGTATCGGACTGACCCTGGTGCGTCAGCTTGTCGAGATGCACAACGGGCATGTCGAGGCTTACAGCGAGGGCAGCGGGAAAGGCAGCGAGTTCGTCATACGCCTGCCGGTCGTGCAAAATAACCTTGCATCTACCGAAGCCGTCGTCGCATCGGAATCCAAAGACGCATCTGTGCGGCGCCGGATTCTGATCGTGGACGATAATCGCGACTTTACGGACAGCATGAAGATGCTGCTCGAATACGAACACTACAACGTTGAAATTGCCTATGACGGCATGTCCGCGCTGGAGATGGCAAGGACGTTTGCTCCTGATGTCGTGCTGCTCGACCTGGGGTTGCCGGGTATGAATGGATACGAGACTGCGCAGCAACTGCGAGCCATGCCGGCGATGCGAGGTGTGCTGTTGATTGCAGTAAGCGGCTATGCGCAGGAGGAGGACATCCAGCGGTCCTCACGCGAAGGCTTTGACAGCCACTTCAAGAAACCCATCGAAGTACGGCAAATTCTGGAAGTGATCAAGCGCAGATAGGTGAATCCTTGCCCGAAAGCCGGTGCCGATTGGCAAGTAGGATTCCGCTTACGTGGCAGTGAAAAGTCGCAACCCCATCGGACCTATCGCATGGTTCTGAGGGCGATAGGCCCGACAGGTGACTATCCTGCTGAACTGTTTCGGACTATCCTCCGGTGCCACTGGAGCCCGCTGAGGTGCTGCCTGTCGGTGCCGGGTTCGGGTTGCCGAACATAGTTTTGTCGGACGTGTTCTTGCTAGGCGCAAAGACCGAGTTGAAATCCTGCCCGATCCCGCGCGTGGTGTTGCATCCGGCGACACATGCCGCCATTACCGCCAATGCCAGAAGTCGTGAAAACATGGTCAGCCTCCAGGGTTCTAGAGCGAAATGCTCGCAACTGTATAATCGCAATGGCTGTGCCCGCATTTGCGCGAAATTGATGTAACGCGGTAAGGCCGCGTAAACATTCAATCTTGCGCCGCTGGCGCTGTAGAGCGGAGGGCTGGAGGGCAGTTCCTGAGTGCAGCAATTACAAACGCGATTGCTGAATTGACTTCGTGCGAAGCCTCACTGACTTAGGACGCGCAGATTGGTCGGGGCAGCAGGGGGTCTGGCGCCGAGCTGCACCACCTCGAAGTCATTGGCCGTCAGCGCACGGAAGGCCGGATTCAGCACATCATTATTCCAGCGGGTATCGTAGGTACCACTCACGTAGAGATCCGATCCATTGTCGGCCACGATGAGTCCATATCGCTGCATCGCGCGGAAGATCTTCTGAATTTCCGGCGCAAAAGTGGAAAGATTACGGCTGGCCTTCAACCGCAATCGTGCGCCCATGGGCAGCGCACCAGCGGTCGAGCCCGCGCGATGCGACGCTGGATACGTGTACCCGTTGGTTGCCCGTACCGTGACCCGGAACGCGTGCGTGATTTCTCCGGGACCGAACGCTTCGTCGTAGCGCACAAGCCCAGGTAGAATCGCGAGCCCCGCGGCATCGGCGGATGTCCAGCCGTCCGGACGTCTATCGTTCGAGTTCAGGTTGAAGAACGCGCCGGAGCCGGCGCGCCATTGGATCCCATCGTAAAACACATTGTAGAGCTCATAGAGATAACGTCGATCGCGATCGACGATGAGCAGATGGCGGTCGCTGCTGCTGCGCAAGTCGACATTCCCTGGGTCCCCGCCTTCGATCCAATGGGCCTGACTGATCGCGGCGTCTGGAATCGGGTAAAACGGCACACTCCGGTTGGTGGTGTGATCGACACCATCACTTTGATCCGAGTATTGGAACTGCACGCTTTGCAGCGGCGTATTGCCGTCGACAACAGCATACGGAAAACCGTATACCTGCGTACTTCCGGGTGCCACGTCACCCCCGAAATCCGGGTGCAACGCTCTCGCGGGGCCGATGAAGTTGATGTACGCGGTTGATGCAGGATCGACTGGCGCCGCGGAAATATCGAGATTCCACCAGTTGTCGGATGGAAAAATAGGGAGCGGTCCCGGAATGGCGCCGCCTATCGTTGGGTCCGCACGGACGCTGTCGACGATCGGTGCACCGATGCCGCTGCCGAGTACCGCGATTGCTATCAGAGCTGCGCAAACGTTCGCGTGGCGGAACAGGGATCGATTGGAGGATAAGGGTCGAGTCATGTCGATTCCTTGTCGGGCATTGGGAACACCTAACCCTCTCGCTGATCGGAAGTGGGCGGGGTCGAGAGGCGTAGGAAATTCGAAGCATGAAGCGGTCCCGATTCGGGGAGCGCTCATGCGTTGGTCCGGCGGAAGCCGCCGCATTGATCCGGCTGAGCCGTTATGGCGCGAGGTCGAAGACGCGATGGGTGAGGGAGCGATTGGCGATCAGGAACGCCCCCGCATTCCACGACTGGCGCGGCATTCCCCGTGGTGAGGCGTCGCGTCCGTGCAGCCATTCGTTGAACTCCCATTGATTCAGGCGATTTGCTCGTGCGAGTTGCGCGAGAGCGGAGCGTGCGCGTGCCGATTCTCCGTTGGCAGCCAGCGTGGCAACCCAGAAGCCGCCGACGAACGGCCAGATCCCGCCATTGTGATATTGCCAATCGAGGTTTTGCTGGTGCCGATGCATGTAGGGCCGCCATAACCTGTCCTGCTGAACGATGGGTTCGCACACCACCCGTATCGGATACGGTTCGTGCACTCCCTCGCGGTCGAGGGCCGAAAGAATCCCGCGCGTCATCGAGTCGTCGGCGAGGCCGAAGAGAATGGCCAGGATATTGCCGAAGGTATCGCCCTCGTCGCCCCAGAAGGAGAAGTTGAGGAAGCTCAGGTAGAGGTCACGCCGACGGGCTCGTGCCCGAGCGTACTGGGCCAGTCGTTGCTCCCGGGTGTTTTCGGGGCTTTGGTCCGAGAACGGGAAGAGCAGTTGATTGAAACTTGCCTGGGTCTGTTCCGCTCCAGACAACTCGAATAAACGCTTTACACGATACCAAAGGGTATTGGTATAGAGGACGTATCCGGACCGCGGCATGATGTCTGCCCAGTCGCTCGCTTCGTTCTGTTGCAGCAGCCCGAAGTGCGGATGCTCCTGGCAAGCAAGCCAGTTCAGAGCAGATCGAACTTTGGAATCGAGCTGGGTGGTCAAATCCGAGCCCGGTGCGACCTCGTCGATGAAGCGCAGAGCGATCAGCCACCACAACGTCGCATCGATGCAGCCGACATACCAGAAATCCGCCTCGTTTCGCTTGGGATCGACGAAATTCGGAATCTGCCCATTCCGAGCCTGATGTTCCGCAATCGTGAGCAAACCGCGCGCGGCACCGGCAGCAAGTTCCGCATCGCCTGAAACTGCCATGCCGATGCCGCAGATGGCGGCATCGCGCGTGAACACCGTACTGTAGCGTCGCTCATCCGCCTGGGGGCCCGGTGTGGCTGCCAGAATGCCGTGAGGGGTGAGGTTGTCATGCAGCAGGCGCAAAGATCGCAACCTGCATTCGTCGATAAGAGCATCGTCGGCCGTCGCCGGATCGTCTGGGGCATCCATCTCGGTCGAGTGTAGCAGAGCGTGCCAGTAGAGTGCAGCGGAGCCGCAACAGTCAACAGTGGGCGACGGGCGTTGCTGAAATCAAGTGGGTCCTGAAGGCACTGTCTCGAAGTAAATCAGGCCTACCGGGAAGTCGCGCAGGATTTCACTGAGTGCAAGATGCGCGCCACGCTCGTCGCGTTGCGCAGTCAGCAGTCTGTCGCCGAATACATCTATCAGCGTGGTATCGGGTGGAAGCCAAGGCAACGCCAGCCTCGCGTCGTCCCAGATCTGCTTTCCAAGTGGGAGCAAACCGGGCGCCTTGATAATGGACGCAAGCAGGCGCGGTACCACCACGATCACCCCTTTGTTCTCGAATCGTCTCGCGAAGGCGATGATTCTCTGGTCGTGAGGCGCCTCCGCCCACAATGGGGCGTAGTCTCCTTTCTGGAACAGATCAGGGTGCGTGCGACGCAACTGCAGCGCCTGGTGGATGACGAAAAGCTTGGCGCGGCCGTCGCCCATACTGTCGAGCATCGCGCGCACCGTCGCTGCGCGAGAGGTCGAGGACTGATTCGCGAGCGTGCCGAGTTCATCGAGCGAGCGGATGCGGCGATCGAAATCGACCGGCCGTCGGTTGTCCGGATCGACCAGGGAGAAATCCCATAGTTCCGTGCCTTGAAAGGTATCGGGTACCCCCGGCGAGGTCAGCTTGATGAGCGTCTGAGAAAGACCGTATAGCATGCCGAGCCACGCTATGATTCGGTGACTCGTGACGAAGTCATTGAGGAAAAGATTCCCCTCCATCTTCCCTAGCAGCGCGTGCACGAACTCGCTGACCGCAGCCTCATAGTGCGTATTGACGTTGATCCAGCTCGAATAGACCTTAGCTTCGCGCACGGCCTTGATCATGTACGCCTGAATACGTGCGCGATAACTGGCCAGCCCCGTCTCGTCGAGCGGTTCCAGTGGCCATGTTCCGATCAAAGTCTGATAGAGCAGATACTCGTCGTTGGGCGAAGGAGCAGGGCCGTCTTCTAGCCTGACTTTTTTGCTGCGATTGATGCGGCTCCATCGTCGAACGGCGAGCCGCCATGCGGCCGGTAACTCCGACAGCACGTTGATGCGCAGACGGACGTCCTCCGCGCGCTTGCTGTCGTGGGTGGAGGTGGTAAGCAAGGTATGCTGCCATCGCTTTGCGCGATCCAGACTCGCGCCGTGAAATGCCGACAAGGTAAAGCCGAACTGATAGGGATCACCGCCGACCTCGTTCAAAGAGATGAGACGGTTGTACCGGTAAAAAGCGGTGTCCTCGAGGCCCTTGGCGTTGACCGGGGCAGTGAGTTGCTGAAATTTCCGCGCAAATGCGAGCATTTCGC
>Ga0157376_10003760_pt1 | contig 10495 bp, 3 predicted proteins | sample M45metaG_FD_121801 | JGI IMG/M metagenome (GOLD analysis project Ga0157376, IMG submission 121801) | Miscanthus rhizosphere microbial communities from Kellogg Biological Station, Michigan, USA - M4-5 metaG | ecosystem: Host-associated > Plants > Roots > Rhizosphere > Soil | place: USA: Michigan... | reverse complement strand
GTCCTTCAGAGCAGCAGACATTTCCCATTGGGTGGGCGATTATTGCGTCGACTCACAGAAAAGTTCCGGACGGCAACGTCCGGCACGTAAAGTCTGGGGGAACGTCCATGCCGGATTCACCGGCGAACAATACCTTGGTAATGCCGCCGACAAGCACCGATGTCGGAACCGAACGCATGGCTACGGCCGAAGAGTTGCTTGCGCTGAAAAAGCTTGCTGAAGCGGAAGCGGCGTTTGCAGCGAAAGCCCAAGAGGCTGCCGCTGAAGCGGAGAGAGTGATCGCCGAGTCGACGCTGGCAGAAAAGGAATCCCTACCGGCAATGGTGGAAGAACCGACGAAGAAAGCCAAGGAGTCGGCAAAGAACGAAGACACTACGACGTCAGAGGCTAAAGTCCTGGAAGCGATCACCGATTCGGAATACGACGGACAAGGCAGCGCATCGCCGAGCGGCGATTGGATGCTGGAGCTGGCGTCGATTCTGGATCAGCACCGGGTGTGGGTGGAATCTGGCGGAGAGTCCGGCACCAAAGCAGATTTGTGTGGGGCGGATTTGGAAAATGCCGACCTTACCGGAGTGAATCTGCAAGGAGCGTTTTTGCAGCGCGCGAATTTGCGCGGCGCCGATTTGTCGATGGCCAATCTGCGACACGCTTCGCTGGTGCAGGCCGATTTGTGCAATGCAAATTTACTGGGCGCGGAGTTGCGCGGCGCGAATTTGATGGGCGCGGCGATGTATGGCGTGGAAGGGTTGTGGCTCGGACGGTTGGGCGGCGCGAATTTGTACGACGCCATGCTGCCGGAAACGATTTCGGCGATCGACGGATCGAAAACAGTTTGGGAAGCGACACGAAGTGCGCGCTGGTTCTACTTTCTGATGCTGACAGTGTGCGCGCTGTGCGGCTTGTGCGTAGCGACCACCAATGACGCGCGGCTGATCCTGGACGGCCAGACAATCGCCATTTCGCGGTTGGGAAATGCGTTGCCGATCAACGCGTTCTATCTGATTGCGCCGATCTTTCTGTTGGTTTTGTTTGTGCGCTTTCAGTTCTTGTTGTTGCGGGTCTGGAGCAGCATGGCGGCTTTGCCGGCGGTTTTTCCGGATGGACAAACAGTGGAAGGTGGCGGCCCGTGGTATCTGATGGGGTTGGTGCGGCGGCATTTCCGCTGGTTGCGCGAAACCAAGACTCCGGTATCGTGGCTAGAAAATGTGATTGCTACGGCTTTGGCGTACTGGGCAGTGCCGGCGACCATCGTGCTCTTGTGGGTGCGGTATCTGGTGCGGCAGGATTTACGTGGCACTTCGTTGCACGTATTGTTTTTCGTACTGAGTGTCAGCGTGGCGACTGGTCTGCCAGCCGTAGTGAGCCGGGTGATCCGCAGCGGCGAAGTGCGGCGGCCCAGCCCGCGCGGTGTAGCGCGGATGGCTTTTCTAACGCTGCGCGCTCCGATCATTTGCGGTTTGATCTTGCTGGTGCTTTCGCTGGGAGTGATCTGGGGAGTCCCGTCGGATTCGGATGCCTCCCGCCGTTATTTCAGCGGAAGTCCGCGGCGCTGGGCAGCGGAAGGATTTCGGTTAGTTGGTTACCGCCCGTACGCGGATCTGATTGAAGCGACTTTGGTTCCTGCACGTGCGCACGCCGCCAGTGCCAACGATGCGCCCGGCGATGGAGCAGGCGCAAAATTAAATGAAAATAGTCTGCGGTACGCGCGGGCCTATCGCGCCGTGCTTGGGGGCGCGCGGTTGTGGCGTGCCGACCTGGTCGGTGCGTACTTGACCGAAGCAGATTTGCGCAATGCGAATTTGCGGGAAGCGCATCTGCGCGATGCAGTGCTGGACCATGCGCGGGCGGATCACGCGTTGTTCATTTCGGCGGACGGAAAATACGCCAACCTTACCGGCGCGGATTTGCGCGGCAGCGACATGACGTATGCCACGTTTGAAGATGCCAGCTTTGCCGGCGCGAAGCTGGGCGGAGCCTCGCTCTATGGCGCTGATCTGCAACGAACCATCTGGTTGCGCGCGGATTTGACGCGCAGCGATATGCGCGATACCCGAATGCAAGGCGCGGAACTTTCGTTGGCAAATCTGGAGCTTACGGATTTTTCCGGCGCAAAGCTTTCCGACGCAAAGCTGGGGGGAGCGCAGCTGAAGGGCACCATCCTGTTGGGCGCCGATTTACGAAACACCGACTTGCGGGGAGCCAGTTTGCCTGGAGCGGTTCTGCGCGAAACTCCGATGGACGGCGCGCAAACTGACGGCGCCGATTTTCGCGGGGCGCTGGGACTGACGGCGGCGCAAGTATGCAGCACAAAGGGCTGGAGTTCTGCGCAATTTGACGCGGACGTAGAGTTAGCCGTGCAAGCATTGTGCGGTGTGAAGTAAGTAAACCGATAATTCGGCGAAGCGCCTGCCTGACCGGGCAGGCAGAGCTGACAAAGCCGGAGTTGCAGCCTACTGCTCTTCGCCAAAGAGCTTGATATCTGCAGGACCATCACTCAGAGGCGCAGCGGTGCGGCCTTGCACCAGTTCGCGGATTTGTTCGACGATATCGGGATTGGCAAGCGTAGTGATGTCGCCGGTGTGCATGCGATTGGAAATGGCGGCGAGCACACGGCGCATGATTTTTCCGGAGCGCGTTTTGGGCATGTCGGGTACCACATGGATACGCTTGGGGCGCGCGATTTTGCCGATCATGGTTTCGATGGTGTACATCACTTTGTCGATCACTTGTTTATTCGGCTTCAGGCCTGGTTTGATTGAAATATAGACTTCAGGCACGCGTCCTTTGATTTCGTCGACCACCGGAACTACGGCGGCCTCGGCAATTTCGGGAACGGTGAGGCACGCTGATTCGATTTCTTTGGTGCCGAGACGGTGGCCGGCAACGTTGATGACGTCGTCCACGCGGCCGAGAATGCGGTAATAGCCATCGGCGGAAACCATTGCGCCGTCACCTGCAAAATACGGCCAGTCGCGCCAGTCGGTGCTGTTCGGGTTTTTGCAATACTTTGAATAATATTGTTTGGCGAAGCGATCCGGATCGCCCCAAATTGTTTGCATAATTCCCGGCCACGGATTGCGAATGCAAATATTTCCGGCAGCGTTTTGGCCAGGCTTCACCTCTTTGCTATTCTCATCCCAAATGATCGGGTAAATTCCCATCACGGCAGGACCCGCGCTGCCGGGCTTCATCGAATCGAGTGCGGGCTTGGTGCTGCACAGAAATCCGCCGGTTTCAGTTTGCCACCAGGTATCCACGATCGCCGCGTTGCCTTTGCCGACCACTTCGAAATACCAGCGCCAGACTTCCGGCTCGATCGGTTCGCCGACGGTGGTCATATGCTTGAATTTGTAGTTGTACTTGGCAGGTTCGTCGGCGCCGGCTTTGCGCAACATGCGAATCGCGGTTGGTGAAGTGTGGAAAATATTTACATCCAAGCGTTCGGCAATGCGCCACGGGCGTCCAGCGTCGGGAAACTGCGGAACGCCTTCGTACAAAACGCTGGTGGCGGCGAGTGCCAGCGGTCCGTAGACGATATAGGAATGTCCAGTGATCCAGCCGATGTCGGCCATGCACCAGTAAACGTCGCCGGGATGAATGTCCTGATAATATTTTGAAGTTCCCACGGCGTAGGCGAGGTAGCCGCCGGTGCGATGCTGGCAGCCTTTCGGTTTACCGGTGGTGCCGCTGGTGTACATCAAAAAGAGCGGCGCTTCGGAGTCGAGCGAAACCGGTTCGACAATTTTCCCGGCGTAATCTTTCAAAACGTCATTCACGAAATGATCGCGGCCAATGACCATCGGCGATTCCGAAGAAGTTCTTCCAGGATATCGCCGCCACACCAGTACCTTGTCGATTTCCTGACCTTCTTTTTTGGCGGTATCGACGGCGATGTCGGCGTTGCCTTTGTGATCGATCCACTTGCCGTTGCGCCAGTAGCCGTCGGCATAAATCAAGACGCGGCTGCCCGAGTCCGCAGCGCGCGTTCCGCAAGCTTCGCCGCTGAATCCGCCGAACACCACGGAGTGCACCACGCCGAGCCGCGCGCACGCCAACATGGTGATTGGCAGCTCCGGAATCATCGGCATGTGAATGGTGACGCGGTCACCGGTTTTCAGTCGGGCAAAATCGCGCAGCATCGCAGCGGTCTCGTTCACGCGGACGTAAAGTTCGCGGTAGGTGAGCACTTGAGGCGATTCGTGTTCCGGCTCGGGCACAAAAATAAACGCCGCTTTGTTCTTGTGTGTTGCGAGGTGGCGATCGACGCAGTTGTAGCAAACGTTTAGTTTGCCGCCGACAAACCATTTCCAAAATGGCGGCTCTTGGGTGTCCAGGGTGGTGTGCCAGTAACGATCCCAGTGCAGAAGATTCGCGTAGTGGCGGAAACACTCCGGGAAATTCTCTTCGCGAAAGGCGTCGACGAATGACGGATCGACCAGATTGGCTTGGGCCACAAAACTCGCAGGCGGGCGAAACAGTTCTTCTTCTTTCCAATGCACAGCAATCTGGGCTTCGTTGGTTTTCTGCGGCGCAGCGGATTTCACCGGGGCGGCTTTTCTCGGCTGAGGCTTGGCATTCGACTTTTTCGATCTTGCAGTATGGGATTTGGCCACGGAGAACAGTTCCTTTCGCGATTGCCATACAGAGAACGGCAAACGAGGACGCTTGCGCTGCGCAAGAAAAGGCGGACCTGCGCCCTCGAAGCACAGGCCCGCTGAAAATGATGCTACTGCGGAGTGAAGCGAGTCAATCGGGCAGGTGTGCTCAGGCTTTCGCGCCGCCCACTTCGTCCCAGATTTTTGTGCCGTGCGTTTCTTTCAGTAACAAGCTGCCGATGACCAGCGTAATGCCGGCCACGATGATCGGGTAGTACAAGCCGGCGTAAATATTTCCGGTGGCTGCGCAACTCCATAAACCAATCAGCGGCAGCAAGCCACCGAATACACCGTTGCCAATGTGGTAGGGAAGTGAAAGCGACGTGTATCTGATTTTGGCCGGAAACGCCTCGACGAGATACGCCGCGATCGGTCCATAGATCATGCAAACGTAAATCACCTGGATGAAGACCAGGAGCACCAGCTTTGGCACATTCGGGGCTACAGCTTCTTTCGCCGGAATCAGCACGCCGGTAACAGCGTCTTTGGTCATGGGCGTGAGTTTCGTCGCGCCAGTTACTTTGTCTTTCGTCGATGTCACAGAATCAATGTTGTTTCCCGCCGCGTCATGCATGGCGTGGTAGATCGGAAAATAAGTAACGATCGCCAGCAGGCACGCGGCCATCATCAGCCACTTGCGGCCAATTTTGTCGGAGAGCGCGCCAAACACAGTAAAAAATGGCAACGAGCAGAGAAGTGCAATGGCCACAATGATATTCGCTTGCTTTACGTTGATTTTCAGAATCGTCTGTAAGTAAAACAGGGCGTAGAACTGGCCGGTATACCACACCACACCTTGTCCGGCGGTCGCCCCAAAGAGAGAAATCAAAACGCGCTTCAGGTTGTCCCACTTGGTGAACGCATCTTTCAGCGGCTGCGCTGAAGACATTCCTGTGCTCTTGATCTGTGTGAAGATCGGCGATTCCTTCATCTTCAATCGCACGTACAGCGAAATGGAAACCAGCAAGATCGACGCGAGAAATGGAATTCTCCAGCCCCACGCACTGAAGTTGTCTTTGCTCATGCTGTACTGGGTCAGCAGAATCGCGATCAGCGAAACAAAAAGTCCCAGCGTTGCTGTGATCTGAATGAAGCTGGTGTAGTAGCCGCGTTTTTTATCCGGCACATGTTCGGCAACGTAGACCGCTGCGCCGCCATACTCGCCGCCCAGCGCCAGTCCTTGCAGCACACGAATCAAGATCAGCGTAATCGGCGAAAACCAGCCGGCCGTTTGAAAAGTCGGCAGCAATCCAATCAGCGCAGTGGCTCCGCCCATGATCGACAGCGTCACCAGGAAAGCGTATTTGCGTCCAACCAAATCGCCGATGCGGCCAAAGAACAAAGCGCCGAACGGCCGTACCAAAAATCCCACCGCAAACGTCGCTAAGTAAGCGATGTAGGCAAACGTGTCATTGCCGGCCGGATAGAATTTGAGGGAGAGGATTGCCGCCAGGCTGCCAAAAATATAAAAGTCATACCACTCGATCATCGTGCCGACGGCTGAAGCTAAAATCACCCGCCATAGCCCATGCTCGCTGGTTCCGTCCGCTGCAACCACACTCGTGCGGCTAGCCATGTTTCCTCCTGGTAGTATGCCGCCTGGGGCAAACGAGAGCCCGGGGGGCGTGACTCCAACGCGAACGCAGAAAAAAGAGTGCCGATTCTGCGCCAGTCTCTCCCTGACTACCCCCCTGTGACGCCCAGCATGCGCGCGTCAGGTCTTCAGAAGAAAAGCTGCCTGGTGCGCGTGTTCATATCGCGTAACCGCCACCATGTCAAGAAGTTCGCTGTCTCAACGCAAAACGTGGATCCGCTTCATTTGTTGATCGCTCGCTGGGAGAACTCAACGACTTGCTTGCGCTAGCGCAAGTTCAACTTGTTACTGGAGTTATGATTTTCCGTAGCGCGTTCGCCATTTGTCCCTTTTATTGAATAACTGCGTACTCGCTTCCATATCTCGTCCTTGTAAATTGTTCATTAATAAATTGTTACAGACCTGTCACGATTGGCTAACCTATTGCTTTGCTTTTACCCGCCTGAATTCGGGAAGTACCAGGTCCGCTCGCCTCCGGCGAGGAGAGTCCGCGCCTGTTTCCTCTTGTCGAGAGGAAACTCAGTCGGAATTTGCGTCTCTCAAGTCGGTACTTTTCCATCTAGCAAGACGCGCAAAGTGCAAGGCCGATCGTGTCGCTGAGGGTGTGTTTGCCCGCGCCGCGAACCTTCGTTCTCCTCTGCTCGGCGTGTCGGTAATTCAATCTCAGTACAGGAGACCCATAAGGATGAGAAGGATCACGTTGTTTGCATTGATTGCCATGCTCGTTCTGTCGATCACTAGCTCGGCTACTTTCGGGCAAGCGACAGCCAGTGGCACGATTCAAGGTACGGTCGTTGATAAGTCGCAGGCAGCAGTTGGTGGCGCTGTGGTGCAAGCCAGGGACAAAGCTACCGGCGCAGTTCGCACCGCGACCACCACGGATGCCGGTTACTTTCGGTTCGAACTGCTGTCGGCAGGAATTTATACGGTCAAGATCACTAAGGCCGGTTTCGCTGGCTTTGAACAGATTGGCGAACTGCTCGTTGGCCAGACCATGTCTGTCAATGCCGAACTAAAAGTCGGCTCAGCCACTGAAGTTATTGAAGTTAGCAGCAGCGCTCCGATCGCGGACATCACCAAGACCGATGTCGGAGTCAACATCACGCCAAAAGAAGTGCAGGAGCTTCCGCTTCTGGGCCGAGATGTGGCCACACTGGCAACACTCGCACCGGGCGTTCGCGCAACCGACTCCTACGATCCGACCAAGAACCGCTATGCCGTCATCTCCATCAATGGCCAGGGCGGTCGCAACGTAAACGTGACGGTCAACGGTGTGGATAACAAGGACAGCACCGTCGGCGGCACGGTGATGCAGCTTCCGCTGGAAGCCGTATCCGAATTTGTCATCAGCACCCAGCGTTTTTCTGCGGCCAATGGCCGTTCCGAAGGCGCAGCGATTAACATGATCACCAAATCGGGAACGAATGATTATCACGGTTCCTTGTTTGGCTTTTTCCGTGATCAGGCACTGAACGCGCAGAACGTTTTCGAAGGTGAAAAGGGACCCTACAGCCGGCAATTTTTTGGCGGTTCCTTCGGCGCACCCATCATCAAAGACAAACTGTTCGGCTTTTTCGCACTGGAGCGCCAGCGGGAAAGCACCAGTCTTGCGGAAACTCCGTTTGCCTTCACTCAGCTTTCGCTGGTTACCGACCTCGGCGCACAACCTGCCGCGACCATCCCCACACCTTTCTATGAGTGGAGATACAACGGCCGTTTGGATTACCGGTTTAACGATCGCCATACCGCCTACATCAGCTATACCTCCCAGTCGAACGACGGCCAGAACGACCAGTCCGACGGATTGGGCGACCTCACCGGCGGCAACTTCACCAAGAACCACTTGCAACTCGCTAACTTCACTTTGAACTCGGTGTTCTCGCCGAGTTTGGTGAACAGCTTTACCTTCGGCTATCAGTTCTGGAACAACATCATTGATAGCAACATCAACGCGCCTTACACCACGTTTGCCGGCGGCGAATGGTTCGGCACCAATACCAACGTTCCTCAGGAATCGTATCAGCGCAAATTCCAATTCCGTGATGATCTGACCAAATCCGTTGGCCAGCACAACTTCAAGTTCGGCGCGGATTACATTTACAACCCGAAATTTGGCGGGTTCTTTAAGTCCAACTCCACCCTGGAAATTGATTTCGGTGGCGATCCCAGCGACATCATTGCCAACACCGGCGGTTTGTATCCTAACAGCTTTGCCAGCCCCGGCGCGGTCACCGGCATGTCCATCAGCGTTGGTGATCCGTACTTCAACCTGAACGGAAAGCAACTCGGCTTGTATGCTCAGGACGATTGGAAAGTCAATCGCCGGCTAACCCTGAATCTTGGCTTGCGCTGGGATAAGGACTTCAACCTGATCGGCGCCAGCGCCATTAAGAACAGTCGCACCTTCGAAGAACTTTCGGCGATTGGTAGCCCCTATGCCTCTTCGCTCCCGAAAGATGACAATAAGGATTTCAGCCCGCGCATCGGCTTTGCTTACGATTTGACGGGCAATGGCAAACACGTGCTGCGCGGCGGTTATGGTTTGTACTATGGAAACGTGTACGAAAATATTCCGCTGTTTATGATTCAGCAAGCCAATTCGACCATCTATCAGGGCGTATTCTCCATCGCTTCCGGAGACGAAGTGCCGGGCACCGGCATTCTCCTGACCAATTGGCGCTACGGCATCGACCCTTTGCCGACCATTCCTCCGCCATCAGCTAACCTCAATCCCGGTTCCACTGGTCGTTTGATGCATCCGGGCTACCGCAATCCGGTGTCCGAAGAATTTAATGTTGGCTACCAGTGGGCGCTCACCAACAATTCGGTTCTTGAAGCCGAATATGTTCACACCTTGAGCCTGCACCAGAACAAGACTGTGAACATCAACCCAACGGATTTAAATGGAGATCGCCCGCTGGATCAGGCTTTCGCCGATGCCGGTGTGCCGGTGCTCGGCAGAATCAGCGTTGAGGAATCCATCGCTCGTTCACGCTATGACGGTATGAACCTCAGCTATCGTCAGCGTATGACCAAGCACTTCAGCCTGAATGCGAACTACACACTATCGCGTGCGGTTGGCTGGGCTATTGACGCCTCCGGCTTCCGCAACTATCCGCACGATCCCCGCAATCTCTGGGATCCGCGCGATTTCGGCAACACGCCAAACGACGAACGTCATCACATCTCCCTCAGCGGAGTGGTTTCGCTTCCTTGGGGCATCCAGGTCGCTCCGATTCTGCAATTCGGAACCGCGCGCCCGTTCGATCTGACCTCCAGCTATGATCCACTCGGTGTCGGTAGCGGTTACCAGCGTCCGGCCATCGTTCCTACGGACGATCCGACGGACTATGCTACCTACGCTCACGCGGACAAGAATATCGTCAACACCTGCTTGACCGACGGTTCGTGCCGTCAGGCCGGTTACGATACGCTTCGTGGCGACAATTTCTTCCAGTTGGACGCCCGCGTCAGCAAGACTATCCACTTCAAGGAACGCTACAATTTGCAGCTCCTGTTCCAGGGCTTCAACCTGACCAATCGTGCCAATTATGGCAACAACATCGTGAACTCCACGGGCTCCGGCAGCTTCCTGCAGCCCGCAGGATTCATCAACCCCAGCACCAGTTCCGCGGTGTTGCCGCGCGCCTTCGTCGGCGAGTTCGGCGTGCGGCTCACCTTCTAACGCTGTCGGAGCTTCCGCACCAGAAAGAGCGCCCGATGTCGGGCGCTCTTTTTCTTGTACGCCGTGCATGTTCGGCAGCTAGCGGGTGGAAGTCCCGCCCCAACCTGCTGGAGGTGAAGGGTAGCGAAGCGCAGGGGCGTCGCCGTGAGGTGGGGCGAAGGACGCGTGGAGCAAAGATACGGGCCGATGGACAAGAACTGGATTTGAGGCCTACGGCCTCGGACGAGTGCCGCCACCAGAAATCACCCACTTCGACCAACCACTGCCACGCCTCACCCAGCGGCGGAAGCGCGCCAAAAGTTAGCTCGAAGCGCCAGCGTTGGGTGCCCATCGCTACAAATCCGGAGCGCCAGCGGCGCGCCGCCGTCGCGCACCCATCGTTCGGTCACTTACCTGCACCTGGACTCGACTTCCTTTCGTCTAGTAGTATCCTTTTCTCAGGGAATGCCACGCCGTTCCTCATCCAGCAAATCCAAAAAACGTGCCCGCCCGGCCCGTGGTCAATCGACCGGTCCACGCTCGCGGCAATCTGCGACTTCCATGAGCGCCTATCTCCTT
>Ga0157376_10003758_pt1 | contig 10497 bp, 10 predicted proteins | sample M45metaG_FD_121801 | JGI IMG/M metagenome (GOLD analysis project Ga0157376, IMG submission 121801) | Miscanthus rhizosphere microbial communities from Kellogg Biological Station, Michigan, USA - M4-5 metaG | ecosystem: Host-associated > Plants > Roots > Rhizosphere > Soil | place: USA: Michigan... | reverse complement strand
TGGCCGCTCAGGCGATCGCCGATCACAACGTGGCCCGATCCGGGCGGCGGGCAACCATCCGCCCATTTCTGTGAGCTATGGGGCCCTCTGGGAGATCATGCGGGCCGGCGCCGCGCTGATCCTGCCCGTTACCCTCCTGCGGTCGGCGGTCGTCGAGGGCGACGTCCGGATGCTTGCCGTCGGCACTGACCGGAAGCTGGCAGGACACCGTGGTGCCGCAGCGCCTGGCCGGATACGACAGCGATCAATCGCCAGAGCTGACGCTGGGCTGACGCGCTAAGGCAGGGTTGCCAGGATCTCGCTGATCGAGCGGCGGCGGCCGGTGAAGAACGGGATCTCCTCGCGGACGTGCCGACGGGCGCGGGACCCGCGCATGTCACGCATTAGGTCCACGATCCGGTGCAGTTCGTCGGCCTCGAACGCGAGGATCCACTCGTAATCGCTCAGCCCGAACGAGGCCACCGTGTTCGCCCGGACGTCCGGGTACCCGCGGGCCATCCGGCCGTGCTCGGCCAGCAGGTCGCGGCGCTCGGTGCCGGGCAGCAGGTACCACTCATAGGAGCGCACGAATGGATACACACACAGGTAGTCGCGGGCCGACTCGCCGGCCAGGAACGCGGGCAGGTGGCTCTGGTTGAACTCGGCTGGCCGGTGCATCGCCATCGACGACCACACCGGGGCCAGGAGTCGGCCCAGCGCTGTGCGCCGCCACATGCCGTACGCCTGCTGCAGCGCGTCCGCGCTCGGCGCATGCCACCACACCATCACGTCGGCGTCGGCGCGCAGCCCGGACACGTCGTAGCTGCCGCGCACCATCACATCCTTGGCCGCCAGCTGCTCGAGCAGGACGCCGACCTCGGCCGCGACGTCCTCGCGCCGGGCGGGGCCGAGCTGGTCGACCACCCGGAACACCGACCACATGGTGTACCGGATGGTGGCGTTCAGCTTTCGGATGCGGGACGCGTTGGTCTGGGACTCTGTCATGCTGTCAATCCGGGGTTGGAGGTCGCCGCGCCGACTGGACGGCTGAACCGGTGCACGGTGTCCACCAGCCGTGCGACAGCGTCGGGGGGCGTGGTCGGCAGCACCCCATGCCCCAGGTTGAAGATGTGCGCTCCGCCCAGCCCATCGCGCAGGAGTCGGACCGCGGCCGCTCCGATGACCTGGTCGCCGGCCAGCAGCACGGCCGGGTCGAGGTTTCCCTGGATTACCTTGCCGGGCATGGCCAGCCGGCAGCGCTTCAGCCCGTACCGCCAGTCCACGCTGACCACCTCGGCCGGCAGGGTCGCGATCTGCGGGTACAGGTGTGATGCGCCGACCGCGAGATAGATCCGGGGAACACCGAGGCCGCCCAGCGCGTCGAGCACGCGCGCGGCGTACGGCAGCCCGAACGCGGCGTATCCGCGCTCGTGGTGGATGCCTGCCCAGCTGTCGAAGATCTGGATCGCCTGGGCGCCCGCCTCGACCTGCATGCGCAGGTACCCGATGGTGACTTCGGTCAGCTTGTCCAGCAGCTTGCGAGCCAGCCCCGGGTTGCGTACCAGCCAGGTGCGGAACTCCAGGTAGTCGGCAGAACCGCCGCCCTGCACGAGGTAGGCGGCCAGCGTCAGCGGTGCTCCGGCGAAGCCGATCAGCGGTACCGCGCATGCCTGGCGCACCTGGCGGATCGCGTCCGCGACGAAGGGGGCGACCTCGTCGCTGGCCGGCACCCGTAGCCTGCGTACCGCCTGAAGGGTGCGTATCGGCTGCCGGATCACCGGCCCCGGATCGAAGTCGATGTCCACGCCCATCGGCGGCAGCGGCGTCATGATGTCGTTGAACAAGATGGCCGCATCCAGCGGGAACCGGCGCACCGGCTGGACGGTGACCTCGGCGGCGATCTCCGGGGTGCGGCACATCCGCCAGAAGCCGTACCGCTCTTTCAGCTTGCGATACTCCGGCAGGTAGCGTCCGGCCTGGCGCATCAGCCAGATCGGGGCGGTCGGCGTGTCGGCGCCCCAGGCGGCGCTCATGAAACTGCTCATGAGGTGACCGCGTGCAACGCGCGGTCGAGCAGGGCGGTGCCGCCGTGCTCAAGCAAGGCGTGAGCCAGGCGGCGGCCGAGCGCGTCGCCATCAGCGACCGGGCCGGTCGTCTGGGCCCGGATTACCGAGGAGCCGTCCGGGGCGGCGATAACCCCGGACACGCGCACCGCCGGTCCGGCCCCTTCAGCTCCGGTCTCGGCGGCCAGCTCGGCTAGTGCGCCGACCGGCGCGGTGCAGCCGGCGTCCAGCGCGGCCAGGAAGCCACGTTCGGTGATCGCCGTGGCCCGCGTTGGTGCATGATCGAAGGTCCTGAGCTGCGCCGCGGTAACCGGGTCGTCGGCACGGCACTCGACGGCGAGCACGCCCTGGGCTGGCGCCGGCATCAGCAGCGATGGCTCTAGCGGCGTGGTGGCTTTGTCGAGCAGTCCGAGCCTGGACAGTCCCGCCGTCGCCAGTACCAGGGCATCGACCTCGCCGTCGGCCAGCTTGCGCAGGCGGGTCCCGACGTTGCCGCGGATCGGCACGATCTCCAGGCGGCGGTCGGCGGCGCGGAGCAGGGCGGCCCGCCGGGGTGACCCGGTGCCGATCCGCGCTCCGGGCGGCAGTGCGTCCAGGGTGGTCCCGCCGGGCCAGACCAGTGCGTCGCGCGGGTCCTCGCGGGCCGGGTACGCCGCCACCTGCAGCCCCGGTACCGGCGCTGTCGGCAGGTCCTTGCAGGAATGGACGACCAGGTCGACCTCGCCGCGTAGCAACGCCTCGCGCAGGGTGGTGGTGAACACCCCGGTCGTGCCGAGCCGTTCGATCGGCGCGTTCGACTCATCTCCCGGCGTGGCCACCGTGACCAGGACGGTCGGCCGGCCGCACCGCTCATGCAGCTGCCTGGCGATCTGCCTGGCCTGGGCCAGCGCGAGCGGGCTGCCGCGGGTGCCCACCCGCAGCGGGCGGTGGTGCGGCGGGCTCATGCCCTCGCCTCACCGGTATTGAGGTCGAAGAGCTGCCGCAGCGCGTCGAGGTAGAGGGGCCCTTCCGGGGCGGCGGAGAACTCCTTGGCCCGGACGGTCGGCCGGTGCAGGACCTTGCGCAGGATGCGGTGGACGGTGGCCGCGGTCTCGGCCCGCTGCTGTTCGCTGAGCCCCGGCAACCGGTCGTGCAGCCGGGCCAATTCGGCGTCGGCGAGCTGCCTGATCTGTGCGTGCATCGCGGCGATAACCGGCGCGGCGGCCGCCTGCTCCTGGCGGTCCATGTACGCGGCGGCCTCGGCGGCGACGATTGCGCGGACCTGGGGGACCTGCCCCGGTACGTCCAGGCCGGCCAGGTGCCGGCCCAGTGCGGCCAGGTCGACGAGCGCGACGCCGACCAGGCGCCCAACGGCTGGTTCGACGTTGGGGGGCATGCCCAGGTCGAGGACGAACAGCGGCCGGCCTGCGGCCTGTTCCCTGGCCGCCCGAACTGGCTCGGCGTGCACGGCGGGTACGGCGGACCCGGCGGCGGTGATCAGGATGTCGGTGTCGGCGAGTGCGGCGGCCACGTCGCTGGCCGCCAGTGGCCCGCCGTGCACCATCGCGGCTACGTCGGCGGCTCGCTCTGGGCTGCGGCTGGCTACTCCCAGCCGTCCTACGCCGGCCTGGCGCAGCAACCGGGCCGCGAGCTTGCCCATGCTGCCGGTCCCGAGCACGACCGCGTGACGGGCGGCGAGCCCGCCCAGGTGCGCGGCGGCGAGGTCGAGGCCGGCCCGGGCGAGCGAGATGCCTTCGGTACTGATCGTGGTCTGCGTCCGGGCCTGCTTGCTGGCCCGTAGCGCCGCGTCGATCAGGCCGGTGATAACAGGGCCGGTCGTTCCGGCCGCGCGGGCCGCGCGGGCTGCGTCCTTGATCTGGGCGACGATCTGGTCCTCACCGACGGCCATCGAATCCAGCCCGCATGCCACCGAGAACAAATGTTCGGCAGCTGCCCCGCCGACCCGGATGCGGGCTAGCCGCAGGACCTCGTCGGCCTGGACCCGCCCGCGCGCGGCCACGAGGTCCGCGACGGCCTCGGTCACCTGTCCGGCCGGTCCTGACGTGGCCGCGTAGACCTCGGCCCGGTTGCAGGTGGACAGGACGACCACTTCGTCGATGCCCGGCACGGCGTGCAATTGGGCTAGCACGCCGCCCAGTTCGGCGGCCGGGACAGCGAGCCTCTCGAGCACCTCGGCCGGCGCGATCCGGTGGGACACGCCGACGTTCACAATCGTCATCGCAGGGCCATTCAGTCTCGGGATCCTGGGCGTTCGGGTCGTGGTCGGAACACAGCCCGTGACCCTGCGGTCAGCTCGCGAAAGCAAGTGGCCGCAGGTCCGGAGCCGGGATCGCCGACTGCGCCGGGTAGACCGTCTCGATCGTCGCCAGAGCCCAGCTCATCCTGGCCACCGCGGTGTCCGGATGGTCCCCGAACTCACCGGCCATCCGTGCGGCACAGCCGCGGACTCCGAGCCGCTGCAGCGTCGCCGTGACGGCGCGACGGATCTGGCGGGGGGAAGGTGACTCGGAGGGTTGCAGGGGCGAGGCGAACAGCGCCCTAGCCCGGGCCGCCTCAAACGTGCCTGGCCTCTCGTATCCGGGAAGCGATGTCTTCGTAGCCAGAGTCTCCGCCATCGTCCGTGCCTCGCTTCCTTCCACATTCACGGCTTCGCTGGGGATCGCGCCGCATACCGTCCAGTTTCGCGGCCAGGTCCGCTTACGTCTTCACAGCCAGCGTCCAACCCGACTACCGGCCAGCAGGAATCAGCGGACTCCGGACAGCAACAGAGGATGACGGCTGTCGACTTCAGTGGAGCCGCAGCGGAAGCAGGACGAGGATCAACGTCCCTTCGCCGGGAGGGCTGCTCACCTCGAGAGACCCGCCCTGGGCCTCCGCCCGGTCGCGGAGGCCGATCAGGCCCGAGCCGCGGGCCGGATCGGCGCCCCCCGCGCCGTCGTCGCGGATCGACAGACGGAGGCTGTCGCCTCGCTCCTCGGCGGTGACGCACACGACCGAGGCGTGCGCCTGCCTGGTCGCGTTGGTGAGCGCCTCGGAGACGACGTAATACCCGCCACCTCGACCGGCTCCGGCACCCGCCCGATCGCGGCCAGGTCGAGCTCGACCCCGATCGAGGTCCGGCGGGCCAGCTTCGTATCAGGAACCGTCACCCCCGGCCGCGATCTGTCCATTGGTAGACATCACTGCCTCCTCGTGTCGTTGAAGCCCGGCGCCGTGCCGCGTGAAGTTCGCGATCGCGCATAGGCGTGCCCTGTCTGTCCGGCAGGCGGCCAACGCCACTACCGACTAGCTGGAAACCTCTGGGCATGGGGTCGCCCACCGTCGACAGGCGAGGGAGGGCGACGTATGCTGCGTTCTGTTCGTCCAAGTCGAGCCCGGTCGCGCCTGAGCTGCGTGCGAGATCGAACCGGGCGGCGGGAGACTGGTTAGCTGGGCTGGAGCGCGGCTCGGCGCTGGGCTCTCCGCATGGAAGTGAGAACATGGAGAGCACCGGGCACTCCCAGCAGGCTACTGGGACTACTTTCGGGCAGCATCGTCACATTTGCGCGTTCTTCAACACGGTCGACGAGCAGCACCGCGTGCTACGCCCGTTCATCAAGGACGGTTTCGACCGCGGGGATAAGGCCTACCACTATGTAGACCCGGAGCGACGGGAAGAACATCTCAGCTGGCTCGCCGACGCGGGCATCAATGTGCGGGAGGCGATGGCCGTCGGCCAGCTGGAGGTGTGCCCGTGGCAAGACAGCACGCTCCGCGGAGGACGCTTCGACCTGGATTCCTGGCTGGCGTCATTCGAACAGGTGCTCCAGTCGGGGCCCGCGGCGGGATATGCGCAGACAACGTTCATGGGTCACATGGAATGGGCGCTTCTCGACCTGCCCGGCGTCGGCGACCTGATCGAGTACGAGACACGGGTCAACTACGTGATTCCCAAGTATGACGGTCCGGTCGTCTGCACGTACGATCTGAGGAAATTCGGCGCGAGTGTGGTGATGGATGCGTTGCGGACGCACCCATTCGTGATTATCGGCGGCTTGCTTCAGGAGAACCCGTTCTTCGTTTCTCCTGATCAGTTGCTGCTTGAGATCCGGGAGCGGCGGTCGGTCCGCCAGAGCACAAGCACGGCGCAGTGAATGCCCATCGATGGCGATGCCGAGATCCGCGCGCTGCGAACCGTGCTCAGGGATCTCGTGGCGCTTTCCGCTATCCCGGTGGCGTGGGTCGGCAGAGAACCGGCTGCCGTGGCGGCCGGGCTCGCCGATGTGCTGACCGGATTGCTGCGGCTTGATTTCGTTTTCGTTCGTTTGTGCGTTCCCGGTGTCGATGGCGCAGTCGACGTCACACGGGGGAACGCATGGAAGACGTTTCCGGAATGGCTGGAAAACCGTCTCGCCAAGGGCGGCCGGCTCTCAGGTATGGACGTCATTCCCGACGTTGGCGACGTCGAGCCATGTTCCGGTGTTGTCATCCCCGTCGGTGTCAATGCCGAGGGCATAGTGGCCGCGGCCTGTGATCGCGCCGGCTTCCCCACGGAGACTGACCAGTTCCTGCTGCGTCTGGCCGCCAATCACGCTGCCACGGCATTTCAGAGCGCAGCCCTCGTCCACGAACGGATGAAGGCCGAAGAGGAGCTACGCCAGATCCGGGACGAGCTGGAGATGAAGGTGGCCGAGCGCACGGCCGAGCTGCGGACAAGCGAAGCCTACTTGTCCGAGGCGCAGCGGCTGACCCATACCGGCACGGCCGCTCTGGACGGCATGACCGGGGAGGTAATCCATTCCTCCGACGAGCACTCCCGCCTGTACGGCTTCGATCCCGAACTAGGAGTCCCCTCTTTCGAAGAGTTTCGCCAGCGCGTTCATCCGGAGGATCGTGCGGGGTGGACCGAATCGCTTAAGAGAGGAATGCGTAAAGCGGCCACCGTCGAAGGGGAGTTCCGCGTCGTTCCTCCCGGCGGCCCTCTGAGACACCTCCGCGCCATCGTGCACCCTGTCCTTACCGCGCGCGGGGAGCTCGCAGAATTCGTGGGCACCGTCGTGGATGTGACCGAGCACAGGCGTGCTGAGGGCGAACACCGGTCGCAGCTGTGGTTCCTCGAGAGCCTGGACGCGGTCGATCGCGTCATCCAGGGGACCAACGCCCTCGAGCAGATGATGGGCGATGTTCTCGATGTCGTGCTTGCCACCTTCAGATGCGATCGGGCGTGGCTGGTTTATCCCTGTGATCCGGCAGTCGATTCCCATCAGGTGCGAATCGAGCGTACCCGGCCGGAATATGTCGGCGCCTCTGGCGCTGGCGCGAGCGTCCCGGATGAGCCGGGGATGACCACGCTCTCCCAGGTCGTGCTGGGATCGAGCGGTCCCGTGCGATTCGATCCCGAATCAGAAAGTCCGCTTCCGCCCCAGCTCGCGGAGCGTTTCGGCATCAAGTCCATGATCGCCATGGCGGTTTATCCCAAAGTAGACAAGCCCTACATGTTCGGGATGCACCAGTGCTCTGAGCCGCGGGTGTGGAAGCAGCGGGAAGAGCGGCTCTTCCATGAGATCGGCCGGCGGCTGGCCGATGCGCTGAACACGCTGCTGATGTTTAATAACCTGCGCGAAAGCCAGCGCAAGCTCGAAGGGAGCCGGGCCGAGCTCGCCGCCTCGCGGGCGCGGATCGTCACGGCCGCCGACCAGACGCGGCGCCGGATCGAGCGGGATCTGCACGATGGAGTCCAACAGCGGCTCGTCTCGCTCGCGCTCGGGCAGCGGAGTGCATTGGCGATGGTCCCGCCCGAGTCGCCCGAGTTGCAGGCACGGTTGTCCCGCGTCGCGGACGGCCTGGCGGGCGCGCTGGAGGAGTTGCAGGAGATCGCACGCGGCATCCACCCTGCCATCCTGGCCCAGGGCGGACTTGCGGCCGCCTTGAAGATCCTTGCCCGGCGATCAGCCGTCCCCGTTGAGCTCGAGGTGCGCGCCGGGACGCGGCTGCCTGAGCCGGTGGAAGTGGCCGCCTATTACATCGTGTCAGAGGCGCTCACGAATACCGCGAAGCACGCGCACGCCTCCGCGGTGCATGTCGCCGTCGAAGCGCGTGACGGAGTCCTTGAGCTTTCGATCCGCGACGATGGTCGCGGCGGGGCCGAACCCGCCCGCGGTTCCGGACTCATTGGCCTCACCGACCGCGTTGACGCGCTCGGCGGGACGATCGAAGTGGCGAGCCCCGTCGGAGCCGGAACGACGCTGCTGATCAGGCTTCCCATCGACGAGGGCTGATCGCGCGTTCGCCTTCGGTCAGTCGGGGATCGGGAACTTGGCGTGCAAGGATCTGCCTGCGCCGACCGGGCTGTGCACGGTGATCGTGCCGCCGAGCGCCTCCGGCGACCATGTCACCGCGGTCCAGCGCCGCGATCGCCCACTCGCGGCCGAAGCCCCGCGACGTGCCCGGTAATGAACCAGGTCTTCACGGCCATGAAATCTCCTTCTGGTCGCCAGGGTTTCAGCCAGGCGGCATCGCGGCGCGCCGTACCGCCTATCGCTCACCATCGCGCATGGGCCTGGCCTCGTCTGCCCGGCAGGCGGCCAATCGCAATACCGGCTAGCTGGAACCCGGGCTCGCCGACTCGTAACTGGCGGTTAAGGATCTGGCTGATCCGCTGGGCTGATAGCTCCGGCTTGTACAGGAATCCTGCGGTCGGGCTCTCGGCGATCAGGTCGGTATAGTCGGTTTCGGCCTGTGCCGAGATCAAGATCACGTCGGCGCGGCGCCTCTGCGCCCTCTGACCGTCCTGGCCGTCGGCGGCCAGCAGCCGGGCCAGCTCGAAGCCGCTCTCCTCACCGAGCCCGATATCGACCAGGATGACGTCCGGGCGCAGCGCCCGGGCCTGCCGCAGTGCCCCGCCGATATTCGAGGCCACACCGGCCACCTGCACGCCCTGCCGCTCCAGCAGGACACGCGCCGCCTCGAGGAAGGCGTCGTTGTCATCGACCAGTAGGCAGCGCAGCGGCATGTGATCAGGGTGCCCGGGATACGGCGCGGCCGCATTGCGGCTAGCAGGAAACCTCGGCGCGGCCCGCGCCCCCGGGGCTATCGGGCTTCAAGGAACCGCAGCACCGCCAGCACCCGCCGGTGCTCGGTATCGCTCTCGGGCAGGTCGAGCTTGGTCAAGATGCTGCGCACGTGCTTTTCCACCGTGCCCTCGGTGACGAAGATCTGCCTGGCGATGCCCGCGTTGGACGCGCCCTGGGCCATCAGGGCCAGCACCTCACGCTCCCGCGGCGACAGCGCATCTAGCGGGTCACGCCGCCGCTGCACCCGGATCAGCTCGCTCACCAGCGACGGGTCGACCACTGAGGCGCCCGCTGCGATCCGCTCGACCGTCTCAACGAACGCCGCTACATCGGTCACCCGGCTCTTCAGCAGGTACCCGGTACGCTCCCCACCGGCCAGCAGCTCCATCGCCTCGTCGACTTCGACGTGAGCGGACAGCACGATGATCGCCGTGCCGGGCAGCTCCGCGCGGATCACCCGCGCCGCCTGCAGCCCCTCGGTGGCTTGCCCCGGCGGCATCCGGATATCGATGACCGCCAGCTCCGGGCGCACCGAACGGACCAGCGCCAGTAGCTCTACGCCGTTGCCGGCCTGCCCCACTACCTCGAACCCGGACCGCTCCAGCAGGCTGGCCAGCCCCTCCCGCAACAGCACATCGTCATCAGCCAGCACCACCCGCAGCGCACGCTCGCCCCCGGCCGCCACCTCCGGTACCGCTGATGATGTCGTCACCCCCCGATTATCGACCCAGGCACCTAACCGCGGCACGCTCTGTCGCACACCTGTACCAGCCAGCAGGCGGCGCTACCCGCTAGCGGTAGTGCCGGGACGGCAGACAGCGTCCAGGGAAGACGGGCGCTGGCGGTGATGCCGCGCCGGGGGCGGCGGCCGATGCTGGTTGACAGGCCAGCCACATCCTCGAAGGGACCCAACATGAGTGCCATCGCGCGCGCCAGCACCGCACCGGAGTCGGCCGGTGGCCGGTCGTTCCTGCTGGAGCGCGTCCAGCCCGCGCTCAGCGGCCTGATGGACGGGTCACTGTCGACCCTGGCGCCCATCTTCGCCGTCGCGCTGGCCACCCACCGCCCGCTGACCGCGTTCTTCACCGGCGCCGCGACCGCGCTCGGCGCGGGCGTGAGCATGGCCTTCTCCGAGGGCCTGTCCGACACCGGTGACCTGACCGGGCGCGGCAACCCCGTGCTGCGCGGCGCGATCACCGGCGGCGGGACCTTCGCCGGCGGCATCTTCCACACCCTGCCGTTCCTCATCCCCGGCTACGGCGCCGCCATCGGCGCGGCCATCGCCGTGGTCGGCAGCGAGCTGCTCGTCCTGGCCTGGCTGCGGCACAAGTTCTTCCACACCAGCTTCGCCCGGTCGTTCCTCGCGATCACCGTCGGCGGGGCGATCATCGCCGCCCTGAGCG
>Ga0157376_10003757_pt1 | contig 10498 bp, 8 predicted proteins | sample M45metaG_FD_121801 | JGI IMG/M metagenome (GOLD analysis project Ga0157376, IMG submission 121801) | Miscanthus rhizosphere microbial communities from Kellogg Biological Station, Michigan, USA - M4-5 metaG | ecosystem: Host-associated > Plants > Roots > Rhizosphere > Soil | place: USA: Michigan... | reverse complement strand
GCGACAGCCCGCCGTCTCCCGGGGCGGGTGAGGTGCTCCGGATCGGCGGCGGGCCCTGCCGGGCCGAGCTACGGCTCGGCACCGTCGCTCGGGTCGAGCGCTTCGCAGGGGGCGAGCCGATTGGCGCCGTCCTCGCCGGGATCGCCGCCGCCGCCGAGGTGGTGCGGATCGCCGTGACCGGGATCCGCGACCGCCACGGGCTCCCGGTCGCCGCCGAGTTCGATCTCGGGAGTCCGCGCGGGGTAGAACTCGAGCTGCCGCACCTTCTGTTGCCGGAGCGGACCCGGCTCGGGGCGGTCGACCTGATCAGCGCCGGGGCGATCACCAACGCTTGCCTCTACGTTCTGCTGCGGGTGCCGGGTCTGGCCGGGCGGCTGCGGGTGATCGACGCCGACAGCGGCGAGCCGACCAACCTGAACCGCTACGCGCTGCTGCGCCGCTCGCTGCTCGGACGGGCGAAGGTCGGTGTCCTCGCTGGCTACTCGACGGCGGGGCTCCGGATCGAGCCGCTCGAACTGCGCCTTGAGGCCGCCACCCGCGCCGAGGTGGGCGAGTTGGCGCCGAGTGTCGTCTGCGGCGTCGACGACATACCCTCCCGCTGGCTGGTCCAGGAGATGGGTCCGCGCTGGCTCTGCGTCGCCGGGACCTCGCATTTCACGACGATCGTCTCCGAGCACGCCGAAGGGATGCCATGCGCCGGCTGCCTGCATCCCGAGGACGACACGACCGCGCCGGCCGAGCTGCCGACGGTCTCCTTCGCCTCGCTTCTGGCCGGGACCCTGCAGGCTCACCGCCTGCTCGGCCACGCCGTCGGCCGGGCGCCCGCACCGCCGCTGCTCGGGTCGAGCTTCGACCTGGGAGGTCGTTACGCGCTCGATCCGATCGGCCTCGCCGCCCGGGTCGATTGCCCGGTGGGATGCGAGGCATCGGTACCGCTTCGCCGGGCGGCAGCCTAGGGGTGTGAGGTGGCAGGCGGGTGGGTCTGCTGGGAGGGCTGCGCCCCACACAGATTCCGGCGGCGGTGGTGGGGCACGAAATGGGGCACGAAGCCCCACATAGCCCAACCGATCTCAGCCAAGCTCGATTTCGCGAAAACCGTTTGAAAGCTAGCTCCACGTAGCTCAGCCAAGCCTCCATCGCGGTCTACGAAACCGAAGGTCACTGGTTCGAATCCAGTCGGGCGCATTCCTCTGCGTGCCGAGGAGTGCCGCACTTTTCCTATGCCAGAGCCAAACCTTCGGCCTTGGGTCAGATCAGCGTTCCGGAGCTGACCCGGCAGTTCCGCGGCGTTCCGGCCGGTCTGTGTCGCATCCGTGTCTCATTTTGAGGAGGCCGGACGCGGCTGTTCGTGCGTTTCGGCGACCTTTGCCAGCTCGCCGGCGAGTGAAGACTGCCCACACATGGACCTCGCGTACTCACTCGCGCGATCCATGGGGTTTCGCGAGGATCGGATCTTTATTGCAGAGATCCAACAACTGCCCTTGGAGACGATGGAGGTCGTCGTCGCGCTCAAGGGGGTTACGGTTCCAGGCCCTAGGGAGGTCGGACCGGTAACGCTGGTCCCTCCTGCCAATGGAAGGAAGGTCCTGAAGGCGTTCAAACGGGGGGCCCCAAGTCCATTGACGGAGGCCTTCGATGAGGCCGACTGCTTCGCCCTTGTGATGAAGACCACGCATCGCATGTGGGACGCAGAGCAGAGCGCGCCGGCGGACGTCGACGCTGCATTGAACTGGCTTGCCGTTCGTGCTCGCTACGGCGCGGCTCTACTTCCTAACGGAGTACCCCAGCGCTACGAGAGGAGTGTCACCAGGGCACTTCCTGCTCGTGGCGCAGCAATGGCTGTTCGCGGCCTTGGGACGAAACGTCGTTGGCTCCGCGATCCGGCGACCCTGATGGATCGACCGATGCTCGGACTCGACGACCAAACCGGTCAACTCTTTCCTTCGATGCTTTCTGAGCTCGAACCAACCGACCAATTCGTCCTCGCGGCGGCTAGACGCGCTTTTGACGGGGAGCAAATTCAGCGGATCGTCGCCCTTTGGGAGGCGTGGGAGTTCTACGCGCGCCGCGGATCCCTGAAGAAGCCGTTCGAGAAACATGAACTTGACCGACTTCGCCGCGATCTCCCAGACTGGCTCAACGAAAATCAGCGAGAGCGGCTAAACGAAGTGATCGACAAGGTGGTCAACGTCTATCCGCTAAGGCGGCGTATCAGGGCCGCACTGGATCAGGAGGATGTCCCCTTCTCAGAGGACGAGATGACGGCTCTCTGGAAGCTTCGAGATCCTAGAAACAAGTCAGCCCACGGGAAGGCGACGCGTGAGATCGACGAGGAGGAGCTTCAGCGAGCTTGCAGTCTTCTCTGTCGAGTCCTTGTTTCTAGTCTCTCGTCGTAAAGGCCCAGGCGTTAGTGCGCAGGCTTTTGGGAGGCGAGCTCGGTTAGAACGATTTCGTCGAGCTCATCGTGACTCTCCGCGGTGGCGTCCCACCAGGCGCGCTCATAGCGGCCGACGTCTGCCAGGTCCACCAGAGGCCGCATTCCGTCGAGCATGAGGAGATAGTTCCGTAGATGCCAGGACGCCCGCGTGTTCCCGTCGAGGAACGGGTGGACGTCGTATACGCGCACGGCGAGCGTGTTTGCCTCGGCCACGATGAACTCGACCAGCGCCAGGTCGTCGGTCGGCCGGTGGTGATCCCGCCTCCAGTTCCAGTTCTCGCAAGCGCCCTGCACGGCAGGAAGGATCGCCTCGACCTCGACCGCGGTGCTCTTGCGGTTCAGGACCATCTGGGTTCGAAACTGTCCGGCGTCTGCCGGGAACGTGGTCTCAAACCATCGGAAGTGGATCTCTCCTACGAGTTTGAGATCGACCGGCCATGGAGTCTCGGAGGTGGCGACCGCCTCCAGCCAGCGCAGGACGCTCTCTCCGCTGTGCTGGATCTCCTCAGCGGTTGCGAGCGGGTCGTGGTCGAACTCGGCGGATGCCTCGAACGCTCCCGGCACGATGTGCTCGATCGACTCGCTGGCTGCCTATGCAGGCAGAGTGGTGTTCGCGCTGGCTCGCGCTTCCGCCTGGGACTTCGATGCATCGGCAAGGCGCATGGCGGTCCGGGTGGATCGCTCGATCTCCTCGTCGGTCAGATCGAACCGAGGACGGCCGTTGCTCTGCATGCGATTGCGACGGTCCGTCGCAAGGATCATCAGCTTGTCGCGGTCATGGGCCACGTCTCCAGGGTACTCCCGAGGCCCGTCGATCCCCTCTCATAAGTCAATCCTCGGTTCCCAGGGCATTCGCAGCGCAGCCTGTCGCGAACGGCAACTACGGTTCTGAGCCCATGGTTATGACCGAGGAGGACTTGATCGAGGAGGTCGGGCGCAGGCTCACGGCGGCGGCGCCGGAGGCGGACATCATCCTCTTCGGCTCGCGCGCCCACGGTGAGGCTCGGCCGGACAGCGACCTCGACCTGCTCGTGATCGAGCCGGACTTTTCCCGGCGCGGGGAGGAGTACGGAAGGCTGCGAAAGGAGCTGCGAGGGCTCGGAGTCGCGGTCGACCTCGTCATCTACCGCCGCCGCGAGGCGGAAGAGTGGGGTGGAGTGCCCGGCAGCTTCCTTCACCGGGCGCTCGGGGAAGGCCGCGTACTCGCCGGAGACTGACGACAGCATCATCGGATCAGTTCGACACGGTGAAAGGTGCCGCAAGGAAGATCGGCTTACCGCGGAGCGAGCGCTCGATCGACTTCACGATTCTGTACTTGCCCGCACTGAAGTTCTGCGGCACCCGCATCCCGCTGCATCGTCCGGCCGCGCCGGCACCGGCGTAACCCAGCCAAAGGTCCCATATGGCTTCGCCCGGAAGCTTGATCGGAGTCCAGCTTCCGCCGACCTCGCGTTGCAGACGAAATTCTTCGCCGAAGCTGAATTCGATCGTACCCATGTTTTCTGGTCGGCTCAGAAGCAGCTCGCCAGGATGGACGACCTGCGAGCTCAGGCCGAGCTGTGGTGCCCAGAATTTCCTTTCGACCCATACGTAGGTGCTGTATTCGGCGAGCTGCGTGCCGTCCCAGCTTTCGATCTTGAGGTCATAGCGATAGGCGCCAAGGTCGCGAGGCGGGACGAGGAAGTCTTTGACTTCGTGTCCGGCGCTGGCGTACTTGACCCGAACCTTTCCCTGCGCCACCACCGGCCCCACTTCGCCGCTCGGGTCAACGGCCCTGATCGTGTCCTTGAGGATCCAGCGGAGCGGCGTCTTACCGACGAAGTTGTCGCTCTGGAGCCAGAATCCGACTTCTTGGCCTGGAGTGAGGATCGGCCCGCCACCGAGTTCGAGGCTGACGGTCTTCGGGGCAAAGGAGGGTACCTGCCTTTCCCTGAAGGCCGGCCGTTCCGGGAAGGGATTCGCCAGTGATGGCAACCCAGAGAGGCCGAATTCGTTGACGATGCCGCCTTCGCAGAATTCTTCCTCAAAGGACGGTGACCCGGCCGAGCCTTTCGCCGCCAATGCCAAGGGGTCACCGGTGTTGGCGCTCGCCGCGGCGGATCCGATCAGCGCCAAAAGGCCAATTGCAAACGCGACGCTTAGTCCCGACCTGATCCTGTCTCCCATGAGCCTCATGGCGCGCAGCTTAGGGTCCGAAGTCACCATCAAGTGTTAGCTTGCTGTTGACCGACTGGTCGCGTCTGGACGGGATCGAGCCTCTTCGATTGGCTAGGGGCGAGCCCGCACGCGCACCTAGCTTTGCAACTGTCTGTCGGTGTCGCATTCCGGTCACATCGGAGCAGGAGATCGCTCTACTAGGCGACCGTCGCCCGGCCTACGAAACCGAAGGTCATTGGTTCGAATCCAATCGGGCGCATTCCCGCGGGTGCGGTTCTAGGGCTGGAATTGGCTCTGTGTAGCTGGTTCAGAGCCTTCTGGTTCTGTTCTGTCCTGAGGTCACGGGGTCAGGGACAGTCACAAAAAGGCGCAACGAGGAGTCGAGATCGTCGATCTCACCGGCTGGCGCAGCCGGAGTTATCTCTGACCGAGTCCGGGTCCCTGTACCGATCGCCACACGATGTACATGCGGATCGCCCGGAGGGGGCTGTCGGTCACGCGATCGAGGCGGCGATGCGGGACGCATCCGCCCGGAGCTCGTATTCGAGTGCGTAGCGGTGGGTCCCGTCCTCCTCGACCTCAGCCGGAGGTCCCGCTGATGCCGTCGAGGTCACCGTCCCCGGCGCCCGGCACGACCTCGTAGTGGAGGGTCTGTAGGCCGCGGCGCATCGTGCCGAACTGCAGGAGAGCGAAGCTGCCCCTCCGCGCGCCGAGGCGACGGGTGACGGTCTCGATCGCGGCCTACCCGGCCTCGCCGTCTGGCGCAGATTTCCCCGTCGGGCAATCCGCATAGACGTGATCCTTTTGCAGTCCTTCTTGTTGTCGAAGCTCGAGTTCGACCGCTCATGAGCCGGTGGCGACGGCGACAGCGGGGGCGGGCGATCTGGTTCGCGCTCAAGTACGGGGTGCTGCCGTGGTGGATGTATGAGTCGGAGTGCCACTACGAGGCGGAGGGAACGAGCGGATACCTGTCTCACCTGCGCGTCAACCTGGGCCTCGTGTGGCGCTGGGCGACGCTCACGGAGACGGCCGCCGACATCGCATTTGAGTTCGAGGTCAACCGTGGCCTGCCGCTGTTACGTGACGTGGGGCCGCGCCGCTGAGCGTGGTCGATGTCGGCCTGCAATCGGCCGGGTCGAATTTAACCTGCCGGCAGGCAAGATGATCGAGCTGCTGCGCGACGGCGGCCACCTCGAGGTCACCGAGCTGATCGAAGTCCGCTCGCCCCAGACGCCCGTCCGCTTCTCCCAGATCGCCGTCGACCGGGCGCGGAAGTACCCGCGCGAGGAAGTCTGGCGCGCCCGCAAGTGCGGCTGATGGGGCCCTAATCGCCAAAGGTTTGAAAAGCGATGGAGTTGGCTAGAACGTCGGAATAAGACTGATCAATCGGATAATCCGATAGGAAAGAGGCGTGGCGATGTTTGGAATGACCCGGGTTCGACTTACTCTCGCCACGCTGGTGGCCTCCCTCTTGGCCGCAGCCGCAATAGTCGCGCCGACGGCGCAAGCGTTCAAGGTCCAGATCGGCGTTCAGTCCCAGAATTTCCAGGACTCGATGAAGGTGGTCGGCGAATCCGGGGCGAAAGTCTGGCGGGTCAACTGGGGGATCCCGGCGGTCGGCGAAATCACCAAACCGAGTTCGATCGAAGGAATCGCCGGCTTGATCACCAAGGCCGCCGAACACGGCGTCACGGTCGAGCCCGTCCTCTGGGGCGGACGCGGGGAACGCCGCTTCCCGACCTCGGGGCTCGGCGAATGGACCGAATGGGCGACGTACCTCTCGAAAGAGCTCGGCGTCCAGGGCCTCTACTGGAAAGAACACCCGGCGACGCACCTACCGGTCAAGACCTGGGAGATCTGGAACGAGGAGAACCTCGCCGAAAACAGCCCCGTCAAGTCAAAAGAAGCCTGTGAAAAAGAACGCGAAGGCTCCTACAACGCGAAATTCGCCGGCTGCCCGCAGCCGGAAGCCTACGGAACGTTCCTTGCCGCGATGAGCAAAGGGATCAAAGAAGGGGCCAAAGAAGGCGAAGAAGTACCGAACGTCATCGCCGGCGGCCTCGAAGCCTACGAGGGGGCGCACAACCCAAACGCCGCGGAGGCGATCAAGCCCTTCGTCAAAGCGATGAAAGCGGTCAACGCCTACACCGGCGTCGGCCTCCACCCCTACGACTTCGAATCCAAGATCGAAGGGACCAAGACGTTCATCAGGGAACTTCACGAAGAACTCGAAGCGATCTCGCCCTCGACCAAGAAGTCAATCTGGATCACCGAGTTGGGCTGGCCGACCAAAAGCGAATCCACTCAGAATCGGGGGACGGTCAGCGAGACGCTGCAGGCGAAGCTGCTGCAGCAGTCCTTCCGCTGGATCAAGCAGAAGGGCAAGGCGTGGCAGATTCGGCAGGCACTCTGGTACAACCTCCGCGACGGGTCGGGGGAAAGCTGGCAGGAGAACTCGGGGCTGCGAGCCGTCTCCGCCGACGAATCCGAAACCGCGCAGGAAACCGCGAGGAAGAAACCGGCGTGGGGCGTCTTCCGCGCGGTCAGCGGAGCAACCGCGGCCGACCCGCGGCTCTCGACCTACACCAACTCGGCGGGCAACGAAGTGGTGATCGAGGGTCCGGGCGAAGAAATCGCGGCCTATGAATACACCGGCGGGAACTGGGTCAGAACGGTCGTCGGGACCGGGCCGTTCCTTTCGGAACCGGATGGCTACGTTGCGCCGAACGGGACCGAAAACGTCTACGTGATAACCGAAGGCGGACTCAATCACTACCAGCGCACGCCGGGTGGCGGTTGGGGAGGCGAGGTGGTGGTGGAAGGAACCTTCATCGGCGACCCGGTCGCCTTCACCGCGCCGAACGGCAACGAAAGCGTCTTCGTCAACACCGGCGGTGGCATCAACCACTACGAAAAGGCGCCGGGCGGCAGCTGGGGCGGTGAGGTCGTCACCACCGACATCGGGGTCGGCGCACCGGGGGCGTTCGTCGAACCGAACGGGACGATGAACCTCTTCATCTCCACCGAAGGTGGCATCAACCACTACGAGAAGGCGCCGGGCGGCAACTGGAACGGCGAGGTGGTGACCACCGAAATACCGTCCTCCGCGCCCACCGTCTACGAGGAACCGGACGGGACGATGGAGCTCTTCGTCGCCACCACCGGCGGCGTCAACCACTACCAGAAGAGCCCCGGTGGGAGCTGGGGCGGTGAGCCGGTGGAAGCGGGGGAATTCACCTCACCGCCGGCCTTGGTCCCCCACTCGGACGGCTCGGCCGTCGTCTACGTCACCACCGAAGGCGGGATCAATCGCTACGCCAAGCAGGTCAGCGAATCGTGGGTGGGCGAAGTGGTCGAATACGGGAGCTTCAATCCCGGGCCCGCCGGCGTCACCGAAAGCAGCGGTAACGAAAACGTCGTCGTCAACACCGGTGGCGGCGTCAACCAGTACGTGCATCCGCCGAGCGGTGGCTGGTTCGGGCAGATCGTCACCGGCGAAGGGCCGATGCCAGGCTCCTCGCCGGTCGCCTACCTCGAACCGAACGGCACCGAGGAGGTCTTCATCTCTACCGCCTACGGCGTCAACCATTACGTGCATCCGCCCGGCGGCGGCTGGTACGGCGAACCGGTTACCGGGGAACATCCGGCCGCCGCTCCGACCGCCTACACCGAACCGGACGGCGTGCAGAACGTGTTCATCCGGACGACCGGCGGGATCAACCACTACGTGCACCCACCGGGGGGCGGTTGGTACGGCGAAATCGTCACCGCGGGCAGCGAATTCACCGGCACGCCCGCCGCGTACACCCAGCCGAACGGGACGATGGACGTCTACATCACCACGACCGGTGGCCTCAATCATTACGAGAAGTCGCCCGGCGGCGGCTGGTACGGCGAAATCCTCGGCTACGGGGGCTTCCTCCCCTCGCCGACCGCCTACCGGGACGCAAAAGGCAACGAAAACGTCTTCGCGACGACCAGCGGCGGGATCGACCACTGGGAGCGCTCGGGTGGCGCCTGGACCGGTGAGGTCGCCGAGTACGGGTCGTTCACCTCCTCCCCCGCGGCGGTCACCGCGCCCGACGGGACGCTCAGCATGGTCGTTGACACCGGCGGTGGCCTGAACCAGTACTGGAAGCCCGAAGGGGCCGGCTGGTACGGGCAGATCCTCGGCGAAGGCAGCTTCACCGGCAAGCCCGCCGAGTACGTCGACCCGAACGGACGGCTCGTCGTCGTGGCGACGACCACCGGCGGCATCAACCATTACAAGTTCGTCCGCAACGAAAAATGGGCGGGGTCGATCGTCGCCGCGATCGAATTCGAATAGGAGACGTGCGGCGCATAGGGGCGGTCAGAGCGCCCCTATGCGCTTCGCCCCCGGAGGGGGCGCGTCCCCGCCGGCTCCGAGACCGCCGCTCCCAGAATGTGCGGGTCCCCGGCTCGATATCGGCCGACTGAATGCCTGGGGACGCGATGAGTCTGATACCAGATCGACCATGCCGATCTCCGGTGCGGCGGGTCGCCTGCGATCACGGCAGCGATGCGACTCGGGCGAAGCCCGGATGTTCGGATCAGTTCACGTCCCGGGGCGGGCGCTGGGGATAGCGAGGCAGGCCGTCGTCCGGCAGCCTGTCCCACGGCGGTACCTCGGCTGCGTAGGAGTGGTAGCCGGGTCGGATGCCAGGGGCGTCGTCGAGCGTGCCGAGCCGGATCGAGATCTCGGGGCCGTCGGGCCAGGTGCCGCCGAAAAGGCTCGAGCCGCAGCGGCTGCAGAACACCTTGGCCATGTGACCGGGTTCGGCGAAGACGACCAGAAGCTCACCGCCCCCGAGCAGCGTGAATGCCGATCGCGGAACTCGTCCCTGCGCCAGGGCGGCTGCGCCCGAATGCTTGCGGCAGCGTGAGCAGTGGCAGTAGTTGGCACGTCGGAAGGGCGGACGGACCAGGTAGCGGACCCCCCCGCAGAGACAACCGCCCTCGATCGGCCGGTCGTCGGTGATCATAGGGTCGAGCTGGAGATCCGTCCTGCCGCGGTCCACGGGGGCATCGGGGCATGGTAAGGCAAGCCATCCGGTCGACATTGCGCTCAGGGCTCTTCTTCCTGGTCGGGGACGGCGACCAGTCCGACGAGCGCCCGATCCAGGAGGGCGCGGTGGCGCTGGGGCAGGGGATACCACTGGCACACCGCCTTCCAGCGCAGCGGCGGCCCGACCGCGAGGGTTGGTCCTTCGAGACCCAATCCGAGGCCTTCCGTCAGGTGCGCTTCCTGTGGGGCACGAAAGGGGGAACGGTGCCGCACGCAGCCCCGCCGCTCTCAGCCGAGTCCGATTTCGTGAATTCCGCGCACCTGCGCATAGCATGGGTGGGCCGTTATGGGTCACGACCAGTTGGGAGGGTGTTGGTGCAGGACACCACGTGCCATATGTCGATTTCGCTTGATGGGTTCGTCGCCGGGCCGGAGCAGAGTCGCGAGGACCCGCTGGGCAAGCGGGGGATGGAGCTGCATGGCTGGCATCTCGGCGACGAGCGCGCCAACGAGGCCGACGAGGCGGCGGCCGGCTGGTTGATGCGTCCGCGTGGCGCGTACGTGATGGGTCGCAACATGTTCGGGCCGATTCGCGGTGAGTGGGAGGAGGACTGGCGCGGGTGGTGGGGACCCGAGCCGCCGTACCACGCTCCGGTGTTCGTGCTCACCCATCACCCTCGCGAGCCGATCGAGATGGACGGCGGGACGACCTTCTACTTCGTCACCGACGGGTTCGACGCCGCCTATGCGCAAGCGCGCGAAGCCGCCGGCGACGACGGCGTGGACATCGCGGGGGGCGCGTCGACCGTGCGGCAGGCGCTTGTCGCCGGGGTCGTCGACGAGCTCACGCTCGACATCGCCCCGGTGTTGCTCAGGTC
>Ga0157376_10003752_pt1 | contig 10505 bp, 8 predicted proteins | sample M45metaG_FD_121801 | JGI IMG/M metagenome (GOLD analysis project Ga0157376, IMG submission 121801) | Miscanthus rhizosphere microbial communities from Kellogg Biological Station, Michigan, USA - M4-5 metaG | ecosystem: Host-associated > Plants > Roots > Rhizosphere > Soil | place: USA: Michigan... | reverse complement strand
GTCTTGAGCGGCAGCTGGACCGTGTACTTGTCCACCTTCTTCATGTTCTTGATGTCCATGGTGGCGGTGGCGGCGTAGCCGGTGAGCCCGTTGGCCTTGGTCCCGATGCGCTGGAACGAGTACAGGACGTCGTCCGCGGTGAACGGCTTGCCGTCCTGGAACTCGATGCCCTGGCGCAGCTTGATCGTGAACTGCTTGGGGTTGTCCTGGGTCACGCTCTCGGCCAGGCCGTTGGTGGTGAGCTGGTAGTTCTCGTCGAACAGCAGCAGCGTCTCGAAGGCCGTCATCAGCCGGGCCTGGTCGGGCTTGGTGATGATGTTCTGGCCGTCCATGATGTCCTTGGAACCGCCGCCGGTGACGCCCAGCTGCAAGTTCCAGCCCCGCTTGGGATTCCCGGCGGCGGTGGCCGAGCCGGTGCTTGCCGAGGGCGACGAGCCCGACCCGCAGGCCACCAGGCCGCCAGCCGCCGCCAGGCCAGCGGCGCCGATGAGGATCTGCCGTCGTGAAACTTCCGTCATGTCATGGCCCTTCTGTCCGTCGGCCCGTGCGGTCCCCCGGGGGCCGGCCTGCGTTCGTGCCGGTAACGTGCCGGGCGATCCCCCCTGCTGCGGACTGGCCGGCGCGGGACCCGTCGAACCACACGGGCCACGCCGGGCAGATGGCCTGTACCAGCGCCGGATCTGCGGATCGCGCGGTTAACCATGAGCGTTGTGGCAAATGACGGGGTTGCACCCTGCGGAACATATCCGCGGGGTGCGCAAATTCTGACCTGTTAGTAGCCTGGCCGCCGGCAGCCTGTCAACCTACCCCGCACAGGTTGATCCCGTGTTGTTATGCGGCCCGTGGCTGAGCGGGGAACGTCGCGCGTGCCAACCCAGGGTGAATCGCATCACCGCGGCGCTCAGCGGCCCTGCCAGCGTGGCGGGCGCCGCTCGGCGAAGGCGGCCGGCCCCTCGGCCGCGTCCTGCGACGCCAGCATCGCCGTGTACCTGGGCTGCCGCCCCGAGTGCAGCGCGGCGAAGCCGTCGCGGACCGTGCGGTCCTCCGTCGCCGTGAGCACCTCCAGGACGGCGGCGACGGCCAGCGGCGCCGAGCGCGCCACCCGCGCGGCCAGGTCCCGGGCGGCATCCAGCAGCTGATCGCCGGGGACGACCTGGTTGACCAGCCCGAGCCCGGCCGCCTCTGCGGCGGTCACCGGCCGCCCGGTCAGCAGCAGCTCTACCGCGATGGCCCGGGGCAGCCGCCGCGGCAGGCGGAGCACCCCGCCGGAATCCGGGATGATGCCGAGCCCGGTCTCGGGCAGCAGGAACTGTGCGCGATCCGCGGCGACAACGAGGTCGGCGGCCAGCGCGAGCTCGAATCCGCCGCCCGCGGCTATCCCGTTGACGGCGGCGATGACGGGCTTGGCCCGGTCGTGCAGCTCGGTGAGCCCGGCGAAGCCACCGGGGCCGTGGCTGGCGCTGGCGGCCTCGCCGGCCGCGGCGGCCTTGAGGTCCCAGCCCGCGCAGAAGAACCGGCCGCCGGCCCCCGTCACGATGCCCACCCGCAGGCCCGGATCGCTTTCCAGCCGGGCGAACGCCGCGTACAGCGCGTGGCTGGTGGGCACGTCGACCGCGTTGGCCGGCGGCCGGTCGAGCGTGATCACCAGGACGTCCCCGGCCACCTCGGCCCGAACCGGATCCCCGCCTGGCCGGGCCATCTCAGGCGCCCCGCTCGCGCAGCATCGAGCGCGAGATGATGTGCCGCTGGATCTCGCTGGTCCCGTCCCAGATCCGCTCGATCCGCGCGTCGCGCCAGAACCGCTCGACCGGGAGGTCGCTCATCACCCCCATGCCGCCGAAGATCTGCACCGCCTGGTCGGTGACCCGGCCGAGCATCTCCGAGGCGTACAGCTTGGCCATCGCGGCGTCGGCATCGCTCATCCGGCCCTGGTCGAGCCGCCAGGCAGCGCGCAGGGTCAGCAGCTCGGCGGCCTCGATCTCCGTCGCCATGTCGGCAAGGCTGAACCCGATGCCCTGGAACCGGCCGATCGAAACGCCGAACTGCCGGCGGGTGGCGGCCCACCCGGTGCTCAGCTCCAGCACTCGCCGGGCCCGCCCGACGCTAGTGGCCGCCACCGTGAGCCGGCTCGCCCCCAGCCATTCGCTCAGCAGGTCAAAACCGTGCCCCTCGGCGCCCAGCAGCGCCCCGGCGGGCACCCGGCAGCCGGTGAACGACAGCTCACAGTGGTGGTAGCCACGGTGCGAGACCGACGGCGCGCCCCGGCGGATTGTGAGCCCGGGGTTGTCGTGGTCGACCAGGAAGGCCGAGATCGCCGAGCGCTCTCCCTGCGGGCCCTGCTCCGTGCCGGTCACCGCGAAGAGCACGACGAAGTCGGCCACGTCGGCGTGGCTGATGAAGTGCTTGAGGCCGTCGATGACCCAGTCGCTGCCGTCCCGGCGAGCCCGGGTGGTCATCGAGCGGACGTCCGAGCCGGCCCCCGGCTCGGTCATCGCCAGGCAGTCGTGCCGCTCGCCCCGGATCGTCGGCAGCAGGTACTCATCCACCTGGCTGCCCTGGCACGCCCGCAGGATGTTGCCAGGCCGGGAGACCAGCGTCTGCAGTGCCCACGCCGTCCAGCCCAGCTCCCGCTCGGCCAGCGTCACCCCCATCGCGTCCAGGCCGCCGCCGCCCAGCTCGGCCGGGAAGTTCGCGGCGTACAGGCCGGCCGCGAGGGCCTTTCCGCGAATCTCCCGCGCCAGCTCCGGTGGCACCGCGTCCAGCCGCTCGACCAGGTCCTCGTGCGGCACCAGCTCGCGGCGGACGAAGTCGCGTACCGTGCCGGCCACGGCCCGCTGCTCCTCGCTGAGCCCGAAATCCATTGACCCTCCTCAGCGCCGTCTCCCGGCCCGGTCAGCCGCTGGCCGGCCGGCCGCGGATCCCCATGACGTGCCCGGCTGCCGCAGGCCGGGGGAGCCCGGCGTGCGCCGCGGTGATCTCCGCCAGCCGGGACAGCAGCCCGTCCGGCATCCGGGCGGCCCGGCCGGCGGCCGTGTCGACGTGCACCAGCAGCTGCTCGGCCGTGGCCACGTCCTGCCCGGTGACCCGGTCGCGCACGGTGTGGAACAGGTGCAGGCTCTTCGGCCCGGCGTCGAGCAGCTGCAGCGGGACCGCGAGGCGGTCACCGGCCGACGCCTCACGCAGGTGGTGCAGGTGCGTCTCGGCGGTGTAGAGCGAGTGGCCGCCGGCCCTGTAGGCCTCGTCGATGCCGACGAAGCGGAAGAAGGCGTCCGCGGCGTTGCCCACCAGCAGCAGGTAGCACCACTCGGACATGTGGCCGTTGTAGTCGAGCCAGTCCGCCGGGACCGTGGTCTCGTACAGCCCGAGCGGCGCCGCAATCGGTGACGCGCCGGCCTCCACCCGAGCCTCCCAACCCGCGCATCGCATTGTTCAGCTGCTGCGACGATCATTCGTATTATGCGACGATAGGCATCACCAGCAAATGCCGTCAACAGCCTGCGGCAGCCCGCCATCACACCCTCAGGACGTGGCCGTGAGCGCACCTGACACCCGGGCCGGCCGGGTGCAGTCCGTCGAGCGTGCGGTTGCGCTGCTGGACGCCATCGCCGTGGGCCCGGCTCGCGGCAGCACGGTCGCCGAACTGGCCCTGGCCTGCGGCATCAACCGGGCCACCGCCTGGCGCCTGCTGGCCACCCTGGAGGGCCGTGGCCTGGTGGACAGGGACCCCGCCACCAGCCGGTACCAGATCGGCTACACGGTCGCCCGGCTCGCCGCCGCGGCCGGCGCGGACGGCCTGGTGCGGCGGGCCCACCACGTGCTGGAGCGCATCAGCGCCCAGACCGGCGAGGCCGCGATCCTGGCCGTGGGCCGGCGATCAGGCCTGGTGTACGTCGACGAGGTGGCGCCCCCGGCCGTGCTGACCGTCAACTGGCTGGCCCGCCCCGTGCCGCTGCACGCCACCTCCACCGGCAAGGCCTGGCTGGCCTGGCTGCCCGAGGCGGAGGCCCGCGGCGTGCTCGGCCCGGTGCTCGGCGGTTACACCGACGCCACCGTCACCGATCCCGAGCGGCTGCTGGCCGAGTTCAGCCAGATCCGGGCCTGCGGGTACGCGGTCTCCGCGGGCGAACTGGAGCCCGCCCTGTGCGGCGTGTCAGCGCCGGTCCTGCGGCCGGGCGAGGACCGGCCGGTCGCGGTGTTCAGCATCTGGGGGTACGCCGACCGGATCCCGCCGTCCCGCCTCCCCGCTCTCGGCGCCGTGGCCATCGAGGCCGCCGCCGCGGTGGAGGTGGCCCTGCGCACCCCGGGCCCGCCCGGCCCTTGACAGATACTCGGGCCCGGGAGACCGTTGCAGATAGTGCGGTCATTGCTCATAATCCGCGCTTGGCCGCGCCCGATCGATCCGCCGGCGACGCGTGGAGGTTCCCGTGGCGGCATCCCGCAAGGTCATCATCACGTGCGCGGTCACGGGCTCGGGCCACACGCCGACCATGTCACCGCACCTGCCCTACACGGTCGAGGACGTCGTCAGCCAGTCGGTGGCCGCGGCCCGGGCCGGGGCGGCCGTCATCCACCTGCACGCCAGGGACCCGCGCGACGGCAGCCCGACCGCCGATCCCGCGGTCTTCCGCGAGTACCTCAAGGCGATCAAGGCCGAGACCGACGCGGTGATCAGCATCACGAGCGGCGGCGGCACGGGCATGAGCGTGCAGGACCGGCTGCGGGTCATCTACGACACCAAGCCGGAACTGTGCACCCTCAACCTGGGCACGTTCAACTACGGCAGCTTCCCGATGATCCCCAAGTACCAGGGCAAGTGGAAGTTCGACTGGGAAGAGCCCTACCTGGAGAGCACCCGCAGCGAGCCGTTCGTCAGCACGTTCGCCGACATCGAGCACATGCTGACCGACCTGAGCGCGAGCACCGGCTGCCGGTTCGAGTACGAGGCCTACGACGTGGGCCACCTGTACACGCTGGCCTATTACCACCAGCTGGGCATGATCAAGCCGCCGATCTTCCTTCAGGCGATCATGGGCGTGATGGGCGGGATCGGCCCCGAGGTGGAGCACATCGCACATATGAAGATCACCGCGGAGCGGCTGCTCGGCGACGACCTGCAGTGGTCGGTCCTCGGCGGTGGCCGGCACCAGTTCAGCATGGTCACCGCCGCGGCCTGCATGGGCTCGCACGTGCGGGTCGGGCTGGAGGACGGCCTGTTCATCGCCAAGGGCCAGCTGGCGCAGTCCAACGCCGAGCAGGTCGAGAAGATGGTGCGCATCCTCGGCGAGCTGTCCCTGGAGGTCGCGACGCCCGCCGACGCCCGCGAGATCCTCGGGCTCAAGGGCCTCGACCAGGTCGGCTGGTGAGCGGGACCGGGTACGCCCCGCCGGAGTCGGTCAGCTCGGTCGCTATCGTCGGCACCGGGGTCATCGGGGCGGGCTGGGCGGCGCACTTCCTGCGGATGGGGTTCGACGTCACCGCCTGGGACCCGGGCGACGGGGCCTCAGAGCGGCTGGCGGCCTCGGTCCGCCAGGCCTGGCCGGTGCTGGAAAAGCTCGGCCTGCGCCCCGGCGCGTCGCTGTCCCGGCTGCGGTTCGCCGGCAGCCTGGCCGAGGCGCTGGGCGGCGCGGGGTTCGTCCAGGAATCGGCCCCGGAGAACCTGGAGCTGAAGACCGCGCTGCTCGCCGAGCTGGACTCGGCCACGCCTCCCGGCGTCGTCATCGGGTCGAGCACGTCCGGCTTCATGATGAGCGACATGGCGGCGGCGGCCCGGACGCCAGGCCGCCTTGTGGCGGGCCATCCGTTCAACCCGCCGTACCTGATCCCGCTGGTCGAGATCGCCGGCGGGCGCGACACCGACCCGGCCGCCGTCGCCTGGGCGGAGCAGTTCTACCGGCACGCGGGCAAGGTCTGCCTGACTATGGACCGCGAGGTGCCCGGCTTCGTGGCCAACCGGCTGCAGGAGGCGCTGTGGCGGGAAGCGCTGCACATGGTGGATTCCGGCCAGGCCACCGTCCAGCAGATCGACGACTCGATCACCTGGGGTCCCGGGCTGCGCTGGGCCCTGATGGGCCCGATGCTGACCTTCCATCTGGCGGGTGGCACGGGCGGGATGGCCCACATGCTGGACCATTTCGGCCCGGCGCTGCTCGAGCCCTGGACCCGGCTGACCGCGCCCGAGCTCACCCCCCGGCTGCGTGACCTGGTCGTCGCCGGGGTCGAGAAGGAGGCCGACGGCACCGGCATCGCCGAGCTGGAAAGCCAGCGCGACGACTTCCTGGCCGATCTGCTGCTGCTGATCGAGAAGCACCGCCGTGCCTGACACGGCGCCGGCCGCGCCTGCGGCCCGGGCCCCGTTCGAGGGATACCGGACCGAGGTCGGCGGCGACTGGATCGACTACAACGGCCACCTGAACGACGCCGGCTACGCCGTCCTGCTCAGCGCGGCCAACGAGGTGGTGCTCGCCCACCTGGGCCTGAGCGAGGAGTACCGCGCCGCCACCGGCCGGGGGCTGTCCACCGCCGAGAGCCGCATCCGCTACCTCGCCGAGGCGCGCCGCGGCGACCAGATCGAAGCCGCGAGCCTGCTGGTCGGCGCCGACGCCAAGCGGCTGCGGCTGCAGACCCTGCTGCGCCGCGGCGACGGCACCCCGGTCGCCACCGGGGAGTACCTCTACCTGCACGTCGACCCGGCGGCGGGCGGCGTGGCCGCCATGCCGCCGCAGCGCTGGGCGGCGGTCAGCGCGCTGCTGTCCGCGCACCGCGGCTGTGCCCCGCTGCATGCGGAACGGGGGCACTGAGCGATGGTGACGCCGGCCCGGGCCCTGGCCGGACCGCCGCGGGGACGCGAATGCTGACGCTGAGCGAGATCCGCGCCCGCTACGGGCTGCCGTCCGACTCCGGTGTGCTGGCCGCCCTGGCCGCGGGCCAGACGCTCCCGGCGCCGCTCTACTGGGCTCCGGAGGTCCACCAGCTGGAGCAGGAGAAGGTGTTCGCCCGGTCGTGGCAGTACGCCTGCCACGAGTCCCGCCTCGCCCGGCCGGGCGACACGGTGCTGGCCGCGGCCGGCGGCATCCCCCTCGTGATCACTTGCGGCGCCGGCGGCGAGCTGCGGGCGTTCGTCAACGTCTGCCGGCACCGCCTGCACCCCGTGGTGACGGAGAACGGGAACTCCCGGCTGCTGCGCTGCTCGTACCACGGCTGGACGTACGGGCTGGACGGCCAGCTCAGGCACGCACCCCGCCAGGCCAGCGAGCCCGGGTTCGACTGCTCCGCTATCTCCCTCCGGCAGGTGGCGGTCGCCCGCTGGGACCAGTTCGTGTTCGTCAATGCCAACCCGGACGCGGCGCCGCTCACCGAAGTGACCGCTGACATCCGCCCGCGGACCGACCAGCTCAACGCGGACCTGCGGCGGTACGAGTACCGCACCCGGTTCAGCTATGCGATGGACTGCAACTGGAAGGTCTGGGCGGAGAACGCGATCGAGTGCTACCACTGCCCGACCACGCACCAGGACAGCTTCGGCAAGATGTACGGCGCGGGCGCGGCGGCCTACCAGACCATCTCCTGGCCGGACACGCTCTGGCACGAGGCGCCGATCCGGTGGGTTCCCGGCGGCGCGGACCCGGCCGGGCTGACGGGATTCCGCTTCGCGTTCCTGTGGCCGTCGTCGTTCTTCGCCGTCGACGACCTCATTGGCTTCGCCGGCAGCGTGGCCCCGTCCGGGCCGGAACGCTGCTCGGCGTTCACCGATATGTACGTGCGCCCAGGAACCAGCGAAGCCGTTGTCAGCGAATGGCTGGACCTGTGGGACCAGGTCCTGCGCGAGGACGCCGAGGCCACCAACCGCCAGCAGGCGGGCTACCGCTGCGGGCAGATCCCCGCGGGGCGCCTGATGCTCAGCAGCGAGCACAACCTCCAGGCCTTCATGCGCCGCACCTACCAGGCCCTGATGGCGGAACCGGCCGGCTAGCCGCCCGCGGCCCGGGGCGGTTACCGCAGCAGCCGCAGCCCGCGCGGCGTGGGCCGGAACCCGGCCTTCTCCAGCGCCTGAGCGAGCGGTGAGTCGTACACGCCCGCCCCGTCGGCACGCTCCACGGTCAGCCGGCCCAGCGCCCCCGTGTGGACCGCGTTGGCCAGCGCCGTCGCGGCCGGGACCAGCTTCTCCAGGTCGCTTGTCCAGGACAGCAGGGTCTTCCCGCCGCGCTCCACGTAGAGGATCAGCTCCCCGCCGGACAGCACGACCAGCGCGCCCGCCTTCCGGCCGGGACGGTGACTGCCCGGTGTCTCGCCCGGCCGGGCCGGCCACGGCAGCGCCGCCCCGTACGCGTTGGCCGGATCGGGCGCGGCCAGCACGACCGCGGGCGGCGGCCCCTCGCCGGGCGCTTCCTGGGCGATGGCCCGCATCCGGTCGACCGCGCCGGGCAGCGCGAACTGCGCCGCGCCCAGGCCCTCCACGAAGTAGCCGCGGCGGCACTGGCCCGCGTCCTCCATGGCCCGCAGGACCGGGTAGATCGCGCCGAACCCGCCGGGCACCCGCTCGGCCGCCACCGCACCGCGGATCAGGATGCCGTGCCGCTCCAGCAGCACCCGGGCCAGCGCGTGCAGCCGCCGGGTCTGGTCGGCCTCTCCGCGGAGCAGCAGCGACCACCGCCCGGTCACGGTCGGCGGCCCGGTCCGCGACGGCAGCGCCATGCGGCCCATCCCGGACCGGCTCAGCCCGGGCCGCCGCAGTCCCCGCCCGGACGACCGCCGGTAGGCCGCGGGCCCGGCGCCGGCGCCCGGCGCGGCCGACGGCCGCCCGCTGCCCAGGACCGTGCGCAGCGGCGCGAGCGTGTCGTTAGTCAGCAGCCCGGCCCAGACCAGGTCCCAGATCGCGGCGGCGACCTCGGCGTCCGGCGGCCCGGTCGGGTTCGCCAGCCGCCCGGCCAGCCCGTCGGCCGGGCGGCCTTCCCCGGCGGCCAGGACGGCCGCGGCCCGCTCGGCCAGCGTGCGGAAGAACAGCGCCCCGCCGCCGTCGAGCACGGCCAGGACCGCCTCGTGCAGCGGGGTCATGGTGATCTCGCCGGGCGGCGCGAACAGCAGCTCGGTGGCGCTGGCCGGCCCGATGGCCAGCCACCCGTCGCCGCCGGGCAGCCCGCCGGCGCCGGTCCACACCACCTCGCCTGCCGCGGTCAGCTCGTCCAGCATGGCCGGCTGGTAGCCGGGAACCCGGCCCGGCAGCACCAGGGTCTCCAGCGCGGAGGCGGGCAGCGTCGCCCCGGCCAGCTGCTCGATCACGTCGTAGACCGCGTCGGCGCTGGCCCGCCGGGCGGCCCGCACCGCGGGCTGGCCCGGGGCCGGCGCCGGGTGCCCGGCGTCCTGCCAGGCAGGCAGGAAGGTGGCCAGCGCCTGCGGCGGCACCGGCTCGGCTTCCTTGCGCAGCCGGGCCAGGCAGCGGCGGCGCAGCATTCGCAGCACGCCGGTGTCACACCACTCGGTGCCACGGCCGCCCGCCAGGAACTCGCCCTCGGTGACCCGCCCGGACCCGGCCAGCCGGTGCAGCGCGCCGGTCACCACCGCCACGCCAAGCCCGTACCGCTCCGCCACCGCGTGCGCGGTAAACGGCCCGTGTGACCGCGCGTACCGCGACACCAGGTCGCCCAGCGGGTCGGCCACCGGCTCGGTGAACGCGAACGGGATGCCCGGCGGCAGCGGCGAGCCCAGCGCGTCCCGCAGCCGGCCCGCGTCCTCGGCCGCGGCCCAGCGCTCCTCGCCCGCGACCCGGACCTCGATCGCCCGCCGCTCCTCGGCCAGCCCGGCCAGCCAGCCCTTCGCGGCCACCGGGTCCGTGCACCGCGCCGCGACCTCCGCGGCCGACTGCGGCCCGATCTCCCGCAGCAGGTCGGCCACCGCCTCGGCATCCCGGCAGGCCCGGTCCGGCGCCAGCCGCTGCAGCTCGGCCTCGGTCTCCGCGACCACCTCGGGATCGAGCAGCTCCCGCAGGTCGGCCTGGCCGAGCAGCTCGGCCAGCAGCGACGAGTCCAGGGCCAGCGCCTGCGCTCGCCGCTCAGCCAGCGGCGCGTCCCCCTCGTACATGAACGCGCCCACGTACCGGAACAGCAGCGACCGGCCGAACGGCGACGGCGCGGTCGTCTCTACCTCGACCAGCCGGATCTTCCTGGCCGACAGATCCCGCATCAGGCCGGCCAGCGCCGGGACGTCGAACACGTCCTGCAGGCACTCCCGCAGCGTCTCCAGCACGATCGGGAACGTGGCGTACTGGCTGGCCACCGCGAGCAGCTGGGCCGATCGCTGCCGTTGCTGCCACAGCGGGGTACGCCGGCCCGGCTGCCGCCGCGGCAGCAGCAGCGCCCGCGCGGCGCACTCCCGGAACCGGGACGCGAACAGGGCCGAGCTGCCCAGCTCGGCGGTGACCAGCGGCTCGACCTCCTCGGCGTCGAGCAGGGCCAGCCCGGCCGGAGGCGGCTCGTCCGCGTCAGGGACCCGGATCACGATGCCGTCGTCGG
>Ga0157376_10003747_pt1 | contig 10511 bp, 8 predicted proteins | sample M45metaG_FD_121801 | JGI IMG/M metagenome (GOLD analysis project Ga0157376, IMG submission 121801) | Miscanthus rhizosphere microbial communities from Kellogg Biological Station, Michigan, USA - M4-5 metaG | ecosystem: Host-associated > Plants > Roots > Rhizosphere > Soil | place: USA: Michigan... | reverse complement strand
CAGATGACGGAGTACTTGAAGACGCTGTCGCCGCTCCTGCGGCCGAAGGCCATCCTGGGAGATTACGTGCAGGGGGGCCCGAAGGAACCGACTCGCAAGGCGGACAAGGCCTTCTCAGATCTGCAAGCTCTTTACGACACGGTCGCGACGGCGAAACCGTACAACGTTCCTCGCGAGCTGACTCCGCCGCTGAGCTTTTCCAGTCCGACGCTGGAAATCACGCCGCTCGACTACATCCACGTGGCGCAGGCCGGCGGCGTGACCCGGAAGATCAAGGTGCGCTGCCCGCTGACGTGGGTGCTCACGTACTCGGACTATCCACCGACCCGGCTGCAGGAGTTGCTGGACGCGAAGGCGAGATCGGTCGAGGAGCTGCAGCGATTTGTGTTGAGCTACCTCGTGATTCATCTGGCCGCGACGAGCGACCCGGCGCTCCGGTCGATCTTCGATGCCCTGCATTTCCCCCTGAGCACCAGCAAGTCCGCGCAGTTCGGCGAGCTGCCGATCACCCAGATCGGCATCGGCATCTCCACCACGCGCCCATCCGACGATCTGGTGATTCAGAGCGCGGAGCTGACGGGGATGGACGCCTTCGAAGAGGTCGTCAAGGTCGAAGACATCGCCGCGCTCGGCGATCCGTTGAAGGAACGGCTGCTCAAGCTCGCCCGCGAGCAGGCGCCAGAGCTCGTCTAATCTGGCGCAGCGCGCCAAAGAAGAGCGATTGGCCTGATGGCCCGTGTCAACACTCGCATCGGCTGGAGCCAATCCAGCGCAGGCGGCATCGCGCTGGCGGTGTTCAGCGGATTGCTGGCGGCAGGCTTGTATGCGTCCGCCTACATGGGGGCGGCCTTGATCGTCCTCGGCTTCGCCCTTCTCTCTGCACTCTTCGCCTTCGTTCACCCACACCGCGTGCTCGACACCGATGAGGACGACGATCCTCGCGTCAAGGTCGGCGACGTTCTCGACGATTGAGTCGGCTTCGGGTCGCCGCGTGCATAAAGCTCACATCGCGACGAGGACCTTGGTCTGGCTCGGCGCGACCTGGAGTCCAGCCGGCATGTTGGCGTTGTTCCCGTTGTGAGCGGTCATCGCGGTCACATAGACGACCGGCTTCCCTTCCGCCTGCACCTTGCCTGAGCCTTTCTTGAATGAGATCTTCCCCTTGAACTGATTCGACACGACGCCACCGCCGGCCGTACCCGGCTCGTCGCCGCTCGACATCGGAATCTCCGACGCCGTGGTAATTGTCTGCGAGCCGCAGATCTTTACCTTGCTCGAACAACCAGTGGCCTGGGCACACTGACCAAGGTTCGGGTATGGGAGAGGGACCGGCCCCGCCGGCGACGGTGTCTTGCACACGTCGGTTGGACCCGGCAGCGCGCAGCTGCCTCCGCCTTTAGTCGAAGCTGGCAACACGATTCACGATCCTTCCGCGCCGGCTATCCGAGCCGAATCTGTTCACCATCGATCACGACGTCCTCTTTGGCCTTCTCGACGATCCGGGCGGCGGCCAGGGTGGCGCTCGTCTCGACAACGGTTCTCGTGCGTCCGGCGCACGTCATGATGACGCCTTTGGTCCAGCGATACACGTCCCCCAGACGCTCGACCACCGACCGCGCGGAGACTTCGTAGCGGTCAGCCGTCACCGACACCAGTTCTCCGGCGATGCCGACGCCGGCGCCGCCACGGAGATTCAGCTGGCCCGTCGTTTCGATCTCGAGATCGCCATCTACGCACAGTCGCGTCGTGCCCTTTCCTCGAAGCACGCCGACGATGTAGAGGTCGCCGTCGGCGGTGCCCAACGCCAGCACCATGTCATTCAGCTGGGGGCGATAGGGATAGGCGAGAGCCAATTCCGCACGGGCTTCCCGGTCAGGTAATTGGAGCGTCACCGACACAGGGCCGATTTCGCGAACGATGGCAGGCCCGCAGTACACGGTTGCCGCTACGGAAGGATCGAGTTCAATGGTTTTGGTTGCCACGTTTCTGCCTCCAGAAGATCGGGATCGGTTCGCCGCAGCCCTCTCACATCCGCTCCTGACCGGTTCATCTCTGCATCCTTGACGGCGTGAAGATTGGCACCGCGGAGATCCGCGTTTGAACAGTCGGCGTTTTCGAGGTTGGCGTGGCTGAAGTCCGCATACTGCAGTCGTGCGCCGGCGAACCGCGCATCCCGCGCGTCCGCGTGAACGAATCGGGCGTCGTTGGCAATCGACCGGGTGAAATCGGCCCGGGTCAGTGTCGCCCGCTCGAAGTTCGCCTCCGTCAGGGTCGTTCCCGCGAAGCGCGCGTCGGCGAGGTTCGACTCCGAGAAGTCACACGAGCGAGCGACCGCCGCGTCGAAGACGGCCTTTGACAGGCTGGCTTTGTTGAGCTCAGCGGCCCGCAGAACCGCTTTGCGGAACACGGCACCGTCCAGCGTCGAGCCCGTCAGACAGCACTGCGTGAGGTCGCAGCCCGAGAAGTCGATGCCAGATAGATCGGTACCGGCGCAGCTGGATCTGGAAAAATCGGTGCCTTCGAGCAGCATGCGGCGAAGGTCGGTTCCGTCGAGTGTGCTGTGCCAGATTCGCGCGCGCCGGAAGTCGGTGTGGTCTGGCCTGATCTGCTCCAGGCTCGCGTTGTGAAGCGTGGCCTCGCGGAATACGGCGCGGGCGACATCAGCCCCCGACAGGTCGGCAAACTTCATCCGCGCCCTGGTGAAGTCGGCCCCGCGCAGATTCGCGCGCTGAAACGACGCGCCCTGCAGGCCGCAGCCTCGAAACGCCGCGCCTTCGAGCGTGCAATCGTCAAAGCGAGCGCCTTCGAGATCGCGGCCGGAGAAATCGATGGAGGAGAAATCCAGTCGTGTGAGGTCGCAGCCACGCAGATCGGCCTCGACGAGGATCGCTGTTTGAATCTTCGCCTGCCGGAACGAGGCGCGGCGCAGATCGCAGCCGTGGAGGCGCGCTCCTTCGAACCGAGCGCGGGTGAAATTTCCGTCCTGACAGTTGGCGCGATCGAGCACGACGGACTCGAGGTTGGTTTCGATGAACCACACGCCCTTCAACATCGCCTTCGAGAAATCGACGGAGCGGACATCGGCCTCGGAGAAGTCGGCGTTGGCCGCGGCGGCGTCCACAAAACGCGCAGCTGCCAGATTCGCAAGGCCGAACCGGGTGCCGACAAGGGTTTTGTGCGAAAAGTCGGCGCCCGCCAGCTTGCATTGGCGGAACGAGAACTTCGACAGGTCTTCTGGCAGCCCGCTGATGCCCGTCAGATCGGAGCCGTCGAACAGGCTCGGCGTCATCCGGGCGGCTTCGAACACAGCGTCACGCAGGTTGCACTCGCCAAAATGGCTTGCGTCATGTGTCGATCGGCGAAACGAGGCCTCCCGCAGGTCGCACTGCGTGAACTTGGCGTTGGCCAGCGCCGCCCCTTCGAACCGCGCGCGCGCACACCTGGAGCTGGTTACGATGAACCTGGTCAGCCGCGCGCTCGCGAAGCTGGCGCCGCCAAGGTCCACATCAGACAACCATCCTTCTTCGAAAGAGGCGTTCGAGTAGTCGATGTCCTCTCCGGTGTTACCGGTCTGGAAACAACGGACCCACGTACTCTGCCGCGCCGACAAGCCCTGAAGGTCGCTCCCGTTGATCGTCAGATCCGTCGCCGTCCAGGAATCGCAGACGGCACCCGACAGATTGGCGTCCGCGATCATCGACATCGTGATCTTCGCCAGACTGAAATTCGCTCCGGCGAAGTCGTTGCCCATGATGGAGCACAGGTTGAAGACACATCCGGTGAAATTCGCATCGGCGCAGTTGCAGTCGCTGAACGTGGCACGCGTCAGTGACGAGTGGCTGAAGTCGGCGCCCGCAAGCTGCGCCTCGCTGAACACCGCCTCCTCGAGCCTGCAGTTTTTGAAATTGCAGCCCCGCATGTCCAGATGAGCGAACGTCACGCCGGTCAGGTCGAGGCCGCTGAGGTCGGCGCCGTTGAAACTTCCCCGCATGATCGGCGGCAGGTAGCGCGGCGAGACGCCCAGCTTGACCTGCGCGAGAAAGTCGTCCGTCGAGAACGTCAGGGGATAGAAGCCGTATTTCTCAGGCAAGCTTGGTCCCCTTCAGATTGGTCTGATCGAACGTCGCCTTTCTCACGATCGCTTGAAAGAATTCCACCTCATAGCAATTCGAGCCCAGGAACACCGCGCCCGTCAGGTCGGCGTTTTCGAATGTGGCCCGGAACAGGTTCGTCTGGACCATGCGCACGCCCGGAGCCACGACATCGTCGAACTTCGCGTTCACGCAATGGGCACGCAAGAACACCGTTTCGGCGATTTGCGCGCCGGTGAAGATGGCACGAGCCAGCCGCGCCTCGGAGAAGTTGGCTCTCGCCAGCCTGGCGTTCTCGAGCACGCCGTCTTCCAGATGGCAACCCATGAAATTGGCGCCAACCACCTGCGCGTCGTTGAAGCGGCCACGAAGAATATGGGCGCCCTCGAAATTGGCCGCAGGCGCCTTCGCTTTGTAGAAGGCGGCATCCGGCAACATCGCGTGCGTGAAGCGAGCGCCAGCCAGCGCCGCCGACGCGAAATCCGGCTGTTCGAGCTCGGAGCGGTCGAAGTCGGCCTTGTTCAGATCGCACTCGGAAAAGCCAGCATGCCTGCCGATACAGCCGGCAAAGCTGGCACCGGCGAGGTTGGCGCCTTCGAAGTCGACGTTGGTCAGATTGGCGCGCCGCCAATTCGAGCCTGGCGCGGCGACGCGCGAAACATCGGCGCCGCTGAGATCGGCCTCCAGGAATGTCGCAGCGGTCAGCGTGGCACGAGTGAGGCTTGCGTGCGTCAGATCGGCGCGATCGAAGGTGCACCCGACCAGCCGAGCACCGTCGAGTACCGCCTCCTGGAAGCTGAGTCCGCTGAAATCCAGATCGGAAAGATCGAGACCTGAGAGTACTTCGCCGTCGAACGTCCCGCCGTCCGCGGCATGCCGCTCGACGCGTTTGCGCGTCCAGCTCGCGTCGTGCGTCCGGCGTGCGACCGGTGCAGACGCTATGTCCGGCGCGCTGCCGGCGTCCGCGAACTCTGTTTCGAACGACGCGAAGTCCAGCGGTGCGTCGGCAAACGCTCTGGCAAATCCGGGATCGGCCGCCTGGAGTTTGGCGAGTTCCGATCGGATGAGCGCTTCGCCGTCTGCCAGGTTGTTGACGACGGGCGCCGGGGGAATCCGCCCGGCGGGCCGGGCCGCCCCCATCAGCTCGCGCCACTCCACATCGAGCGGATCGTCGGAATCCGCCGCCAGGAGCGCGGGCAGTTCCGCGACCTGAGCCTTCAATCGCTGGGCCCAGGCCGTATCCGGCAAGCGCGGAGGAGTCACCGCGATCGGATCGATTGGCGACAACTCTGTCGCTTCCGCCGCCAGGATCTCCGCTTTCCGCGTCGCATACAGGCGCTCGTAGCCCTCGAGGTTGCCGGCCAAGGGCCCTGTCAACGGTTCCATGACCACGAAGGCCTCCTCGAATTCCTTCAACTTCATGGAATCCGCTGGAGCGACACCGCGCCACACGAGAGTGACCGTCTCCACGTCGACATCCGCAAACAACGTATCGAGGCGCATCTCGACTTCTTCGAACACCAGCGCGACTCCACGGCGGCGCTGCACGAACAGGCGCACCCGCTCGCCGGCCAGCCGACACTGGTACGATGGATGATCGGGATGCATGTGATCGAAGCGCAGCGACTCGTCGCCTTTCAGAAAGCGGCGCGGCAGCTGCTGATCGGACGGCGCGGCGTTGAAGAATGTCCAGTCGAAGTCTTCGGGCAGCCAGGGCCAGTGCTGCTCCAGCCATCGGTCGTCGTAGGTCCCGATCCGGGACGCACGCTCCGGCGACGAAGGGCTGATCGGACCAAACCCGGCGGGTGACGGGCGGTCGAGCGGAGACGTGACGAGCGACCGCCTCGACTCAACATTCGGCAGCAGCCGCGCCATCGTGCCGTCGGCCAGCCTGGTCTCGCCGATCCCTCTCCCCGCCGGGTTCCGTGGATCTCCCGGACCGCCGAACGATCGATCCCATGTCAACGGCATCGACCGAAACGGCACTGGATCGGAAATCGACGCCGTCACCGGCCCGCGCATCCACATCCGATCGCCGAAGATCATCAGACGCTTCGCGACGTCTCCAACCTCGAACATGACCTCGGCCTGACGGAACGTTCGTCCGGCGGGCGCGTGACACTGACCGGCGAGCAGAACATCCGCACCGGGTTTGTATGTCGAGAAATCACCTGGATAACGAAGGCCGTTCGCCGGGTCGTCACCGTCAAACCGATCGCCGCTGAACTCCGGCTGCTGGTCCTCCGGCAGCAGCCGCGCAACGCCGCCAGGATGAAGCGAGAACCCGGCCTTTACGACGAAGGTCGCGGTCAACGGCTGCGGAGGCACACGACCAGCGAGAACGGCGAATTTCAGTCCGTGGTCGTTGAGGATCTTCACCGCTCACCCGCCCAGCTTCACGTCGCCCTTGAACTCGGCCATCGAGTCGGCCATCGCCTTGACCTTGCTTTTGATCGTGCCTTTGAGCTTTCCCGACTTGAGCTTGATGCCGCCGCTGGCGATCAGCTTGACGAAGCTCGAGGACTTGATCGCGAAGTTCTTGCACTGCTGCTGCAACTCGGTGAACTTCGCCGTATGCTCGTCAATCTCCTGATTGCACGTCTTCACTTTGCGGTTCCAGGTGTCCGCACGCATGAACGCCCGCTCGCAGTGCACCGTCGCCTGGTTCGCCTTCATCACCACGTCCCGGTACTTGTTGTAGTACTTCTCTTTCACTTCTTGAACAGCCTGAGTGGCAATCGTCTGGAACTCAGGGCCTTTGCCCGCGTAGCTCGTGGGATTCGTATCCTGACGAAGCGCCGGCGTCTGCCGCACTTCGCTTGCGTAGGTCGTTTCGTCCACCGAACCCAGCACCGACTCGACTTTGATGCCGGCGTTGCGTCCGTAGTTCTTCGTGTTGATCTGACGCCAGTCACCCATCAAGGTGACCTTGGCGTCAACGCCACCCACTTCCTCAGCGCGCGCTCCGAGCACGAAGGTGTGTGAAGCGCCGCCGGTGTAGCGGTGCTTGTAGCCTTCGGTGACTTCCATGAACACGGTCGCCTTCTCCCACTTGTCGCCGCTCAGTTTCCAGCTGTGGGTCGCCGCCGTGATGTTCAAGTCAAAGAGCGACGAGCCCGTGGTGCCCGGACCGTGCGTTGGCGGCTGGGGCTGTCCCGTGTGGGCGGCGGAATTGGCGTGATTCGGCTGCGCCGGCGGCGGCGGTTGAACCGGCCCGGCGACGGGAGGTTGTGCCGCCTTGGCGAGCTGGGCCTGATACTCGTTTTGCAGCTGCGTGGCCGCACTGCGCGCAGCCGTGACCTCGAGAACCGCCTGTTGGGCCGCGGCCAAATCCGCCTGCGCTTTCTGCGCGTCGTGTTCGGCCTTCGTCTTGGCGGCATCGGCGTCGCGGTCGGCGTCGTTCGCGTCTGACTTCGCCTTCGCGGCATCGGCCTCAGCCTGTTGAGCCGCAGCCGCCTTCCGGTCGGCTTCGGCGCACGCCGCGTCGCGGCTGCTGTTGGCCGCGGTCACTTGTGATTCGGCAGCTTCCACGGCAGCGTCGACGCCGTCTGTCTCAGGGTTGCACGTGGCGGGATACTGCGCGTGAACGGTCTTTGCGTTCTCTTCGGCACGCTGAACGGCTTCCTGCGCCGCGGCAGCATTGTCTCTCCCTCGCTGACAGACGCCGCCTGCGGCGCTCGCATCGGCTCGCTGCTTCGCCGCGTCGGCCGCCTTGTCGGCGGCGTCCTTGGCGGCATCGTTGGCTGCGGTTCGCGCGCTGTCGGCCGCGGCGCGAGACTGCGTGGCTGCGTCACGGCTGGCATCGGCAGCCTGCTGCGCCTGAGCCGCGCGCTGCTGGGCATCGGCTGCCGCCTGCTGCGCCTGTTTCACTTGCTCCGGTGTGACAGCCATCGCGTTTCGCCTCAGCCCAACTTGCTGATCGACGCGGCGAACTCCTGGAAGCTGCAGTGCAGCTGTATCTGACTGCCGAAGTCGCCTTCCCAGGTTCCGCTCGCCGTGAATTCGGCGGCCGCGTCGGCCACGACCTTGAACTCCTGGCTGGCGCGCTTTTTGGTCTCGGAGGCCTGCCACAGAAGCATGCTCGTCCTCGCGTGCAGCGTGGTGGCCTTGACGTTGGCTTCATCGGCTTCCTGTTTTGCCGTCTCGAATTCCGCTGTGCTGTTCTTGATCGACTGCTCGAGATTGGTATGAATGAGTTCGAGGTTCTTGACGGTCTGTTTCACGTGCTCTTCGAGCTCCTTGCGAAGCTCCCAGTACTCGGCGCACTTGTTCGTGAACTCGGCTTTCTCGATTTCCGAATTCGACAGGCGGTTCGAGCCCTGGAACTTGTTCTTCTTGCCCGTGACGTGACTCAGTTTCAAGCCGGCGATGTACTCGTCCTTGGTGCCCTTGGTGATCTCGGTCTTCTTTCCCCGGATGAACCCGAGATACGTCAGGAGCCCGAGCTTCATGTCCTTGCCTTTGATCTGGGTCAGGCTGCCGCCGACGGTCGACGAGTGATACCAGCCCAGTGTGACCGCGGTCATCAGAGAGGCTGCCAGCGACACCCGCACGCCGTCGACCCGTTCCTGGTGGTCACCATTGGCCAGTTCGCGGATGTTCGTGAACTTCAGAAACCAGTCCTTCAGGGTGTGGAAGTCGAAGCCGGGCGTCACCGGCGGCGCTTGCTGGAGCGGAAGCGGTTGTGGCTGGCCTGCTGGTGCTGGTGGTGTGCCGCTCATGACTGGTGCATTCGAAAAAAATGGTTACTCGCCGAGCTTGACGAGATCGCCCATGAATTTGATGGTGCCGGCCTTCATCGAAACCGTCGATCCTTTGATCACCTTCTTGTCCGCCTGGATGCTCATCGCAGCATCCGCGGCGATCTCGATCTGCTCCGACTTGAGCTCGAACTGCTTGCATGTGTGCTCGATCTGTTCGATGTCCGTCTTGTAGTGCTCGATCGCGGTGTTCAACGTGGTGAACTTTTCGGAGAGCTTTTCACTCTCCTCGTTCAGCGTCTTCGCGTGCTGCTCGAGCGTGGTCCAGTGCGCCTCGTAGGTATCAATGGTCTTTTCGAGGCGGCCCCCAACCTCCTCCAGCAGCGACTTGACGATGGACTTGAAGAGCGCCTGATGCTTGCGCTCCTTGGCGGCCGACGTGTGGGTCCACGCGCCCTGGACCCGTTCCCTCTTGGTCAGCCATGCTTCATCGCTCTTCTTGCCGTAGACGACTTCGATCTTCTTGGGAGTGATCGCCTCGTACCGGGCGCCCGCGAACCTCGTGGAATAGCTGCTCAGGTTGTACGTGCGATTCCAGGCCACGTCGAACGCGGTCTTGAGACCCAGGATGAGCGTGTTCTTCAGGCCGAGGACGATTTCAAAGCGGCCGGCCAGGCCATATTCGAGTTTGCTGCCCTTGGTATGGATCCAGTTGAGATCCCGCGCCTCCGAGAACACGCTGGCCGCGGCCGAATGCAGATCGCCTGCGGTTGCGGCGTTGATGCCGGACTGCTTGCCAGTGATCCCGCTTTGGTTCAGCTGACCGGCCGCGGCATGCGGATCGGTCGGCGTAGCTCCGCCGAGTCCGGGGCTGGTGCCGCTCATGGCCGCCCGATTCGCCGGTGGCCACAGGTCCACCGCGCCGCAGACAACACGAGCATGGTCATGGAATCACGTCGCCCATGCTGAAGTGCGTGTCTGAATGCGGTGAGTACATCGTGATCCGCTGCTTGCCGCCGTCACCCTCCATCAGGATCTGGTTGGCGCCGTGGTCACGGATGATGCTCTGCGTCTTGCCGCCGGGCAGCTCCACCGGCGGCATGTTCTCGCCGTTGTAGACGCGCCCGGTAATCACCGGCATGTCGGGATCGCCCTCGAGAAACTGGACGATCACTTCCTGGCCGACGTGCGGGATGAACATCCCGCCCCATCCCTTGCCGCCCCAGTTCTGCGACACGCGCACCCAGCACGAGCTCTTGTCGTCTTTCGTGCCGTACCGATCCCAGTGAAATTGCACCTTCACGCGGCCGAACTTGTCCGTGTGAATGGGTTCTCCGCTGGGCCCGACGGTGACGGCCGTCTGCGGGCCGTGGACGATCGGCTTCGGCGTCGTGCGCTCCGATCGAAACGGCTGCTGGCTGTTGAGCGCGGAAATGCGGCACGCGTATTCCACGCCGGCCGCTTCGGTCGCCTCGTACTCAAGCGACTTCAGCTCGTACTCGGCGGACACCACGAGATACTCGACGTTCTGGTCCTCGCGCGGATGCGAGGTCAGCGTGAACAATTCGCCGGTGGCCAGGCCGCGCGCGTTGGTCGTGGCGTAGACGCGTTCGAATTTGGCCTGCAGTTCTTCGATTCTCGTCCGCGCGTAGAGCTCGCCGTCGCCGCGATCCAGGTATTCGCCTGGATAATCGTAGATCTCGTACTCCGACATCGCGTG
>Ga0157376_10003742_pt1 | contig 10516 bp, 6 predicted proteins | sample M45metaG_FD_121801 | JGI IMG/M metagenome (GOLD analysis project Ga0157376, IMG submission 121801) | Miscanthus rhizosphere microbial communities from Kellogg Biological Station, Michigan, USA - M4-5 metaG | ecosystem: Host-associated > Plants > Roots > Rhizosphere > Soil | place: USA: Michigan... | reverse complement strand
GACACCCCGCGCTGGGCGACCGCGACGCGCATGGCGCGAAGCAGAATCTGTGGTAGCTGCTCAGCGTGGGTTACGAGCTCAACGTAGTGGCTGCATTCCTTGAACACGCTTTCCGGATGTGTCGCCTGGAAATAGTCGATGCCGATCTCGCTGCTCGGGATGTGGGCCGCGATGGCGAGCACCGGCACGTTGCTGCGCTGCGCGTCATAGAGACCGTTTATCAGGTGCAGGTTGCCCGGACCACAGCTGCCGGCGCAGACCGCCAATTGCCCGGTAAGGTGTGCCTCGGCTCCGGCTGCGAAGGCAGCGCCTTCCTCGTGCCGTACATGGATCCACTCGATCGACTTCTGACGTCGCAGCGAGTCGGTAAAGCCGTTCAGGGAATCCCCGACCACGCCGTAAATGCGCTTAACACCGGCTCGAGACAGCGTTTCGGCCATGAAATCTGCGGCGGTCCGGCTCATCAGGCGACTTCCTGGCGATGTGGAAATGAGGGCGTCAGAGACTCTTCACGGCTTCGGCCTTGAAGGTCTGGGATGTATTTAGCTGGCATAGTTCTTCAGGATGCGCAGGTCAGTAACGGAGTACGCCATGCCCAGCCGGTAGCCGCGGCCGACGCGAAGCGGTGCGATCAGATGCATGTCCTCGCCCCGCACCTCGGGAATCTGAAGTTCCGCCGTCCCCGTCCAGACATCCACAATGGCCAGATCGTCGGTGAGCGACATGGTGAGCTCGTCCACCGGCGGCCTTTTCTGGCGCTCAGCCGCCAGCTGTGGGAAGTAGCGGCGCATCACGGTCGGGCGGTTAAAGACGGTCGCGGGGTCCGCAACCTGCTCCTCGAGCTGGATCCGCGTCGTGGCAAGACGCTCACCGTGCGCGGTGACGCTGCCCCCGAAACGGCTGCCGCGCGCTAACGGTGCGGCGGCAGCGCTGGGCGCGGAGAAGGTGCGGGTCTGGTAGATGCTCCCCAGTTTCTTCGGGAATCCCTGCGCCCAGCCGCGCGCCAGCGCGGCGTCGTTGTCGACGAAAATGAACGGGCAGTAATTGACCGGCTTGCCTTCGTAGAGCGCCTCGACCAAGGCGAAGGCCTCGCGATACTGATACCGGGCAGGGTCGGTCAGTTCATCGTTGGAGCCGGTGAACTGCCAGTCAAGAAACCAGAAGAACGCACGTCCCTTGGATTCCTGATCCAGCGCAAGCCCGGGCGGAAGCAGCGCCTGGATGGCATCGGGGTTGGCCCAGTATTCGACTGCGATGCAATCGCTGGAGTAGTGCCACGGCGGAAGCGTGGCCAGTGCGGACTTCCCCTGCGGAGTCAGCGGAACAGTAAACCCTTTGAGCGTCATCGCCCTTCCTCACTCATTGGAATCGCCAAGTGGCGGAATTGGGAACTGGCAAGCGGTATTCTGCAGGCGGCTCCCGGCACTCCTATCCCCCCGTTGGGGGGTTCTGAAACGGCCTCGCCGGCTGTGAGTCTTGGGACACCTTGCTGGGCCGGTGAAGGCGGCGGCCGTGACAAGGCCCGGACCCTGAGACTGGGGAAAAGGCGCGTGAGCTTCGCGCGCTAAGCTAACTGACAGCTCGCTCCTGATGAACCCAGAAGCGCTCGCGCAAGGCCCGCTTGAGAATCTTGCCAGAGCCGCTTTTGGGCAGCTCCCCTGCTGAAAACTCGATGCGACGCGGAATCTTGTAGCCCGCTAGAAACCGGCGGCAATGCGCGATCAACTCATCCGCGCCGACTGCGGTGCCGGGTTTCAACACCACACAGGCCATCACGAGTTCTCCCCACTGGGGGTCGGGTATCCCAAAGACCGCCGCCTCACGAACGGCCGGATGCTGGTAAAGGATGGCTTCGACCTCTCCGGAGTACACATTCTCGCCGCCCGTCACGATCATGTCTTTCAGGCGATCCAGAATATAGACAAAGCCCTCGGCGTCCTGATAGCCGATGTCGCCGGTGCGAAACATCCCATTCCGAAATGCCAGTTGGGTCTGATCGGCGCTGTTCCAGTAACCGTGCATCACATTCGCTCCACGGACCACCAACTCACCGTGCTGTCCGATAGTGACATCGTTGCCTGACTCATCGACGACACGCACGTCGACCCCGGGACAGGTTCGTCCGCAAGACAGCAACCTGCCTGCGGTGTGCTCGTGGTCCTGAAGGCCCGTAAGAAATCCTGTTTCGCTCAAGCCATAAACCTGCACCAGCTTCACGTCAGGCAGAGCCTGCCTCGCCCGGTGGATGAGCTCGGGTGCGATAGGGGATCCGCCGTATCCCAACTCGACGAGGCTGCTGAGATCATAGTCGGCAAGGTGCTCGAATTGGGTCAGGACATTGATCATCGTCGGCACCAGGACGGTGCGTGTGACGCGCTCCCGTTGGACCGTCTCGCAGAATGCCTGCGGGTTGAACTTCGGAATCGTGACCTGGCAAGTGCCAAAGGCCGGCGCGGCGAACATGAAGGGGAAGTCGGCGATGTGGAATAGTGGCGCCGCGTGCAGATACACACCGCCTTCTGTGTAGGGCAACCAGTAATTGACGTGGTCCATATTAGCGAGCACTGCGGCGTGCGTGAGCGCAACGCCTTTCGGACGGCCGGTGGTACCGCTCGTATAGATCAGCGCCAGGGTCGCCTCCGGGTCGTAGAGCGCCGCAGGATGGTCACCGCCGCAAGCTTCCAGCGGTTGCATGTCGAGCACCCGCTCCCACCCAAGCCGCAAGGTCGGGGCCGCCAAGGACGAGTGCCGAATCAGGCCGCGCGGTGCTGCATCGGCGAGCACTCGATCGATTTCTGCGGCCGAAAACCGGCTGTTCAGCGGAACCGCCGTTACGCCCAGCCAGGCGCACGCATAGATCAACTCCAGGTATTCAGTTTCATTCGGGAGAAGCAGTGCCAGGCGATCTCCCACCACAAAGCCGTGCTGCAGCAGCGCGGCAGCAATCGCGCCAACTCGGGAGTGCAGCTGCTGGAACGTCGGCCGCGCAGCGCCCGACACCAGTGCCGTAGCCTCAGCATGATAGCGGGCGGCGCGGCCAAGCGAGTGAGTGTGAATCATGACGGGTATTCGCGCGGGTCGTCAGTTGAAGTGAAGCCCGCTTCCCAACCACGGCACGAGCGAATCACGTCCACGGTGGACGACTCCGCTGGAAGTATGCGGCAAGCCCGGTGAATCCATGAGAGTGCGAGCGGTTGATTCCTGCCTGCCGAGAGTCAGTCACTATGGGTAAAGATGGCGGGCGGGCGCTCGCGGCAAGCTCACCGATCCAGAAAGCCACTAAAGTTACCGACTACTTGCGATGAGTGGCCTTGGATCGCAATCCATGCGAAGCCGGTGATACCAGCAGGCGCGCGGGAATAAAGCGCCGCGAATCGCCGAGCCATGGAGTTCCTGCCTGCGGAGTTGCCGGAACCGATCAATCCTCGCAGAAGGCAGTCTTGCGGCAACCACTACGCCGAGCCGCCCGCCGACCGGTGCCGCCGGATTCGGCGCGAGTCGGTGAGTCTGTTGTGAGTGCCGCGACCGTAGGTTGGCAACTCTAGCCAGTTCGCCCCGGAAAACACTGTGAAGATCTGCCGCGATCCGAACGATAGGAGTGTCTAGCAATGACGAGCGTGTCCGCAGCCACCAAGCCAGTGAAGGCGCCGAAGCCCTTGCCGGCACCGAATAGTGATTTCTACGAGGTCTACGAGACGTTGGCTCCCGAGGAGCTCGCGACTGTAAAGCGGGTGCGAGCATTCATGGAGGCTAAGGTCGATCCCGTAGTCACGAAATACTGGGTGGACGACGCGTTCCCCTTCGAGCTGCTCCCCGCGGTTAAGGAGCTGGGCATTGGCGGACTCGGCATGAACGGCTACGGTTGCGCGGGTGGAAGTGTGGCGCTCTTGGGCTTCGTGCTGATGGAGATTGCACGGATCGATCCGTCGTTCGCGACGTTCTTCGGTGTGCACGATGGCCTCGCGATGGGCTCAATCTACATCGATGGATCGGAAGATCAAAAGCAAAAGTGGCTGCCGCCAATGGCACGCTTCGAGAAAATCGGGTGTTTTGGCCTCACCGAACCGCTGGTGGGTTCCGGAGCCTCCGGCGGCCTGACCACGACTGCGAAGCGCGAGGGCGATACCTGGACTCTCAACGGCGAGAAGCGGTGGATCGGCAACGCCCCGTGGTGCGATGTTTCAGTGATCTGGGCGCGCGATCTCGCGGATAACCAAGTGAAGGGATTCATCGTCGAGAACAAGACGACGCCCGGCTTCAGCGTGGAGAAGATCCAGAACAAGATTTCCCTGAAGGTAGTCCAGAACGGTCACATCACGCTGAAGGACGTGCGCGTGCCGGAAACTAACCGACTTCAGGGCGGCAACTCTTTCCGCGACACCGCCAGGGTGCTGAAGATGACGCGCTATGCGGTGGCGTGGATGGCGACCGGATGCGCGATGGGTGCCTACGAGGCTGCACTCAGGTATAGCCAGCAGCGCTCGCAGTTCGGCAGGCCGATCGGATCGTTTCAGTTGGTGCAGGATCTGCTGGCAAAAATGATCACCAACATCACGGCTGCGCAGTGCCTGATCGTGCGGCAGGCTCAGTTGCACGCCGAAGGCAAGCTGTCCGACGCACACGCGGCGCTCGCCAAGGCGTTCGCCACAGCGAAGTGCCGCGAGACCGTCGCATGGGCACGCGAGATACTTGGCGGCAACGGCATCGTCGCCGATTACAAGGCGGCACGTTTCTTCGCTGATGCCGAAGCGCTGTACTCGTACGAAGGCACCTATCAGATGCAGAACCTGATCGTCGGTAAGGCAGTCACCGGGCTCAGCGCCTTCGTCTAACCCGAACACAGAGCCGAGTGTTTCGGGTTCCACATGCACAGGGAAGAGTTCTTGACATGAATTCGTTAGCGGCTGAGAACGTCGTGGGACCGTCGGTCACGACGGGGGCAGGAAAGACAAGTGGGTTCGTCACCGGGCTCAGCAATGTCCTCTACGAGACGAAGGGTCCCATCGCCTACATCACCCTTAATCGCCCGAAGGTACTCAACGCACTGAATCAGGGGGCCTGGGACGATCTCAGGACGGCATTTGAGCATGCACGCGACGATGCGGCGGTGCGGGGAGTGATTCTCACCGGAGCAGGCGACAAAGCCTTCATCGCCGGCGAGGATATCAGTGAGCTCTCGCGTGCCAGCGCACTCGAGGCCGAAAAGTCGAGCCGCAGCGGACAGGCAGTGCTCGATCTCATCGAAAACTTGGGGAAGCCCGTAATTGCGGCAGTCAATGGGTTCGCGCTCGGCGGCGGCTGCGAGACGGCGATGGCGTGCACGATCAGGGTGGCGGCGGAACACGCCAAGTTCGGGCAACCGGAGGTGAAGCTGGGGATTCCGCCCGGGGCCGGGGGGACGCAACGCTTGCCGCGGCTTATCGGCAAGGGGCGGGCGCTACAGCTCATTCTGTCCGGAGAGATGATCAGTGCAGCGGAGGCCTATCGCATCGGGCTGGTCAACGAAGTGGTGCCAGCCGCAGGCTTGATGGCACGCTGCGACGCGATCGTGACACAGATTGTGGCGAACGCCCCGGTCGCCGTGCGCTTCGCGCTCGAGGCAGTTAACAAGGGAATGGAGACGAGCCTCTCGGCGGGTTTGTTGCTCGAGGCTTCTCTATTCGCGATCTGTGCGGCGACGGAAGACAAGAAAGAGGGCACCGCCGCCTTCCTAGAAAAGCGCACCGCCCGATTCCAGGGGCGTTGAGCGAAATCCATCGCACACAGGCAAACGCTATGGCAAACGACAATATCTTCGCTGATCTAAAGGTGGTCGACCTCGCGAGCTTTATCGCTGGGCCGAGCGCCGCCGTCATCCTTTCCGATTTCGGTGCCAATGTCATCAAGGTGGAACCGCCGAACGGCGACCCTTGGAGGCATGGGCATCAAATTCCGCGACAGCCACAGGCGAAGGATCCGTACCCCTGGCACCCGGCCAACCGCAACAAGCGCGGCATCACACTCGATATGAAGTCCCCGAGCGCTCGGCCGGTTCTCGAGCGGTTGGTCAAGTGGGCGGACGTACTCATCGTCAATACGCCGCACCCCGCGCGCAAACGGTTAAAGCTCGAGTACGACGACGTTGTGCAGTGGAATCCGCGTCTGATCTATGCGGATCTTACTGGATTCGGCGAGAAGGGTCCGGACGCGGATCTTCCGGGCTTCGACATTACGGCGTACTGGGCGCGAAGCGGTCTGCTGTCCATGACTCGGGATGCGGGTGCGCCTCCGACGTGGCCGGTGGCTGGCAGTGGGGACAATGCCACCGCCGTCGGCCTGTACGCGGGCATCGTGACGGCATTGTATCGCCGTGAGCGTACTGGCAAGGGATCCTATGTAACCACTTCGCTGCTCGCTGAAGGCGTCTGGTCGGCGAGCGTTTCGATTCAGGCCGCGCTGTGCGGCGCGAATTTTTTCGGGCTGCACGACCGCAAACATCCCGCAAATGCAGCATTGAACGTCTACCGCTCCGCGGATGATACCTGGTTCGTCCTCATCGTCACCCCTGACAAGTTGGCGGCCGTGGCCAATGCCATTGGCCGGGCAGATCTACTGATCGATCCGCGCTTCTCCGAAGCGGCCAAGCTGATGCAGAACATGTCGCAACTGACCGAAATCCTCGACGAGGTTTTTGCCGCGCAGCCGATGGCACATTGGTACGAGGTGTTCAATCGCGTTCACGTCACTTTCGGTGCGGTGCGTGGCCCGCAGGAAGTCATTGGCGACCCGCAGCTGCAGATGAATGATATCGTCGTTCCACTGGAAGGCGCCGGCGGAAAGCTCACCTCGACGATCAACAGTCCCATTCAGGTGCATGGAGTCACTAAGGCGCCGGCAAAGCGAGCTCCGTTACTGGGGGAACACAATGAGGAGGTTCTGGAGCAGCTCGGGTTCAACGCGACGGAGATCAATGCCCTGCGTGCAAGCGGCGCGGTCCCGAAAGCAGCTGAACACGCAGTCGCGGCAGTCGGTTAAGGCTGCCATCCCTTGGTTCGCGCTCGGCGCTGCCGCCGGCTGCCCGCCCAGGCGATTAGGTCGCAGTGGCGAGCGCTATGCACCATCCCGGGACCGCGAGCTCGCTGCAGATCAGTGGTTTGCGATGATTGACGATGTCCCTGGCTGCCCATACCCACCCGCCTAGGTTTGATACCACAGGTTCGCGATGGGTCATCACGGTGCGTTAGTGTCCGAGGTCTTGGATCGCTGCCGCGCGAGCACCACCGCCTCGGCAAAGGAGCTCACTGAGTAGTCGGCGTTGCGGACTTCCGGAGAGACCTTCGGAAGAGTCGATACTCCCGGAAGAAACACTGCAACGATCGGCGCACCCGGGAGATTCTGTCGCAGTTGGTCGGTTGTCCGCTTGGAGTGTTCTCGCTCCATGTCCGGGAAGGCGCTGACGAGGTAAGTGACGGCAACTCCGGCCGGGTTCGCATCGGACGGCCGCGATGCTGCATCGAGGTCCTTCATGGAAGCCTGGCGCGCATCCAATCCCTGTTCCCGCAGCGCGCGTACCAGCAGTTCGGCAGCCAGCGTGTCGGCAGGCGAATCCAATCCCACGCACAGCAGAATCGACCCGGGAGGTACTGCCAACGGTCCCTGCCACCTTCCGGTCAGTTGTTCACGGTGTTGACGCAGAATAAGCCCGGCAGTCTGATCGTCCAAAAGCGAGGGACGGCGTCGTCTCAAGCGCCTGGGTTCGCCGCTGAGGGCGGACACGACCGCGACGAGCACGTCGCGGATTTTTATCTCCTGATCAGGGGTGATCGCGCCGGTCTCGCGATCGAGAAACCCGAGGTGCAGCGCGGGCATCAACACGAGATCGCAATAGTCAGCGAACGAATTGCTCTTGAGGAAGACGCGCGCGACCAGGAGAATCTCGTCGGCGTCTCCGGAGAGCGCTCGCTGATAGAACCTCTGCGGCAGGGTCAGCGCTTGCGTGTCACCAAGCAGAAGGTCCAAGAAGCTCAGCGCCCGGATGTGACGGGCTATTATAAGAACGCACAAGGTCAACGGGGTTGACATAACAAGGCCGATCGGGCCCCACAGAGCGCTCCAGAAGATAGCAGCCACCACGACCGAAAGAGGCGTCAGGCCGGTGGCGTGGGCGTAGAGAATTGGCTCTAGCGCTTGAGCAGCGATGAGCTCGACCACGATGAACAGCCCCAGCGTAGCGCCGGCGAGTGACCATCCGGGAACGACGGCGAGTGCCAGTGCGCTTGCCAGGAGCGCCGCTAGCCACACGCCGACGTAAGGCACGAACCGCAGCAGCATTGCGAGTGCGCCCCAAAGGGTCGCCTGTGGAACCCCGAGAATGGCGAGACCCAAACCGATGGCCGCGCCGACCGCGAAGTTCACAGCGAACTGCGATACGAAGAATCGCGAGAGTCGCTCGCCGGCGTCGTTGAGCGCAAGGGTCGTCAGCCGTATGTTAGTGGCGCCGGCGAGGCGGATAAATCGGTCGCGCAGTTCTTCGTACGCTAGCAGCACAAACACCAGTACGACTAGCACAATTCCCGTGGATTCGATGGGCACCCAAGCCGATGCCAGCACTCTAGCAAGGACCTGCAAGAGAGCGGGGCGGGGCTGGTGCAACTCAACGGCAAGCGGAGCCGCACCGGAGAGGGCGCCTGTCGCAGAGGGCATTGTGGGTTCAACGCTTATCGGGTGGCTCTCGATGAGCCGACCGGCCTCACTGCTCAGGTCGTCGACCCGACCGATAGTCATTTCGTCGACGTTGCGCAGCTTCTGCTGAATTGTCTTTTCGTATTGCGGCAGGCTGGCCGCCATGTGCAAGACCTGGGTACCCAGCACCGCGCCCGCTGCCGTGACTGCGAGAGAAAACGCGAGCACCGCCGTCAGCACTGAAGAGGTCTGACCGAACCCGATGCGCCTCAATCGGCGGACCAAGGGCGCAATCAGCAGGCTCAGCATCAGCGCAATGGTAAGGGGGATGAGTACATCGCGACCGAAATAGAGCAGGGCCAGCACCGTTGCGAATCCCATGATGCCGATGGCGCGGTCCCGTAGCGGCGGCCCGGTCCCCGACGGGTCAGTAGTGGTGCCAACTAGCGAGTCCGAGTTGTCTCTTTCCATTTGGACTTAACAACACACGAAAGGTCTCAAACCACGATAGGATCTTCGCTTGTGCGAGGCGCTCGCGCCGACCTCAGACGAGCTAACAAAATACGTCAGGAGTCAGTTTAGAGAACGGAGCGTGCTCGATGCCAAACACCCGCGACCCGCGTTTACGCTTTAAAATACCCAGCCGGCAAACTAGAGCCTCGCCGTCAGGCGACGCCAACCCTGCAGGCGAACGTGCGCCTGCAAAAAGACGAGGACAAGAATGGAAATCAAGGACGAGCGGCCGGCTCGACGCGCCACTTGCGCGCCATCGAATCGAGACGTAACGTTGAACCGGACCCGAGCTCATCCCAGCGTGCTGCGCGCAAAAGAAACTTCTTCCATCGCACCTCAGCAAGATCGACAGACATCCGAACTGTGGTGAGCGACGTTGCTGCCTCCCGCGTAGTTGCTATGGTCCGCAGATCCACGGCGCGTCGCAACCAAGTGAGAGACCAAGGGTGGCTTCTGGTCTGCCACCAAGAGTTCGAGACTCCGTTGGCATCGCGAGACACCCTGCAGCCGTAGTTTCGATCAACGAGCATCGCGCCGCGCTCTGTGCACGTGCTGACGGTTATGGTTCGAACTATCAAGGCACCGATCTACGTGATTGCTCAATCCCGGATTACGAAAGGAGAGTGTGCACGCGTCTCGGATCTCAGGATTGCACGTTGCTGCGGCGACTTGTGCGAAGCAGACGTGGATCACGCAACCGAGGTGGGTGCGGACACGAGCAGTGTCACCAGCGTGGGCGTCCAGATTGTACGAAAGCATCTGGGAACCACACAATTGAGCACGTTTGCACAAGATACAAATCAACGTACTTGCTCATCATGCTCCTCACCGACGCGCGATCGCCTCCTGCCACCGCGTCTGCGCAGCGACGGGAAGAAGGCTTACCCAATGGATACGGCATCCGAGGATCCCAAAGGAGATTTCCAAGAGTTGGCGGAGACTCCTGATTCGGAGCAAGTGGTGCGCGTACGCCGCGTGGCATCCACTCGCTTGCCGACGAAGTGGGGACTGTTTCGAGCTTTCGGGTTCGAACAGCACTTCGTTAATAGCACTCAGCGGGTCGAGACGGCTTTGGCTCTGGTGCTCGGCGATCTCGGTCACGGTGCCCCGCTCCTTCGCATCCATTCGCAGTGTCTGACCGGAGAACTGTTCCACTCGCTGCGCTGCGACTGCAGCGATCAACTGGACCTCGCGATGCGCGCCATCGCCGAGGAAGGACGCGGGCTCGTGATTTACGAGCATCAGGAAGGGCGTGGCATCGGTCTCATGGCCAAGCTGCAGGCGTATGCATTGCAAGACACGGGTCTTGATACTGTCGAGGCCAATCACGCCCTCGGGTTCG
>Ga0157376_10003741_pt1 | contig 10517 bp, 6 predicted proteins | sample M45metaG_FD_121801 | JGI IMG/M metagenome (GOLD analysis project Ga0157376, IMG submission 121801) | Miscanthus rhizosphere microbial communities from Kellogg Biological Station, Michigan, USA - M4-5 metaG | ecosystem: Host-associated > Plants > Roots > Rhizosphere > Soil | place: USA: Michigan... | reverse complement strand
GCGCCGCGATCGCCTCGCTCGTGTGGCTGCGTCGCGCACGCCAGACTCGCCAGGACTTCTCCTTCTCCATGCGCAAGCGATCGGCGCAGGCCGAGAAGCTGCGCGATCAGTTCGTCGAGATGCAGGAGCGACTCCGCGTTCACGATGAGCAGGTCGTCGAGCTCACCGCCGCGAGAAAGGATCTCGCTGCGCTGCGCGTGGAGCTCGAGCACGCGCGTGCGACGCTCGACGACACGCAGCGCGCGCTCGAGACCGCGCGCGCCGACGTCTCCGATGCCGAGGCGCGCTACAACTCGCAGCTCGAGTCCGAGCGCATGGACAGCGCGCAGCGCCGGCACCACGTGGAATCCGAGCTCAGTGGTGCGCGCGACGCGATGCTCGCGCTGCAGGACGAGCTCACCACGGCTCGCGCGAGCGCGCAGCGCACGATCGAGCGCCTCGAGATCGATCTCGACGCCACGCGCGCGATGCTCAGCCAGTCCTCGGAGGTGCTGCGCTACGAGCGCGAGGCCGCCGCGTCGCTGCGCGACGAGCTCCGCTCGCAGCTGGCGCAAGTCGACTGGGATCGCCAGCGCGCCGAGATCGAGCTGCAGGAGGCGCGGCGCGATTTCGCCGACAAGCTCACCGCGACGCAGCCGTACGTCGCGACGATGCGCGAGCAATATCTGCTCGCCGCAGCCGAGCGCGATGCGATGGTGAAGGAGCTCACGATGCAGCGCGAGCGCGCGGAAGAGAACGCGCGCACGATCGAGAAGTCGCGCGCCGAGTTCGCGCTCGCGCTCGACGAGGAGCATCGCACGGCGATGGAGCTGCTCAATCGCGCGTGGAGCTACGTGCAGACCTTCCCGCGCATCCCCGACACGTGGACCCGCGGTGAACATCGCGCCCGTGCAGTCCCCGACGACATGCCGCCGCCGCCCTCGCGTCGTGCGCCGGAAGCCGAGACGCGCATCGAGGTCGAGCCGCAGGCGGATCGCCTCCCCTTCTCCACCGGTGCGGCTGCGCCGCCGCTCTCCGACCTGCTCTCCGACTACGACATCGAGGCCGAGCTCGCGGACGCGATCGCCGAAGATCTCGACACGCGCAGCTTCGCTCGCAATCGCAAGCCGCGGAAGCCGATCGGCACGGTGAAGCTCGGCAACGAGACCGTCGTCGTGTGCGATGACGGCTCGACATGGCGCAAGAACGAGCGCGGGTGGCGCCAGGTCACGCCGCTCCCCGGCACGCCAGCGCTCGGGCGCGACTCGAGGATCGAGCGCGCGGGCTAGCAGCCCCGCGCGCTCACCTGCGCACTACGCCGCCGCTCCCGCGAGCTGCGAAGTGCAATTCGGACAGCGCGTCGCCGTGATCGGAATGTCCGTCGCACAATAAGGGCACGGCTTCGTCTTTGGCGGCGGCTCCTTGGCAGGGATGAGCCGGCTCACGGCGCGCACGAGCAGGAATGCACAGAAGCCCACAATGAGAAACGAGACCACATTGTTGACGAAGAGTCCGTAATTGAGCGTCGTCGCGCCCGCGGCCTTCGCCGCTGCCACCGACGCGTACGGCCCCGCCACGGTCGCGCCCTCCTTCAACACCACGAACTTGTTCGAGAAATCGATGCCGCCGGTGGCGATGCCGATCGGCGGCATGATCACATCATCCACCAACGACTTCACCACAGCTCCAAACGCGACACCGATGATCACGCCGATCGCGAGATCGATGACGTTTCCGCGAAGGATGAACGATCGAAAATCCTTCCACATGGGCAGCTCCTGTCGAATGGCGAGCTCGCAGTCGAGCAAAGGTGAGGCAGCGGTCGGCCTAATGTACGGCATTTACGGCGGCGACGTGACGGCGAGCTAGTCCGTCGAGGTTTTTCGCCGGATGCGTACCGGCCTCCACTTGACGGCACCTGAGCGGCACTGCATTTCCGGAGTCCGCATCCCCAACCGAGGTTCTTCATGCGTTCCGTTTGTCGTACGCACGCAACCACCGCTTTCATCAGCGCATCGATCGTCGCGCTCGCCGCCTGCTCCGAGCCAACGCCAGTCGCTCCGCGCGCGGATGCCGGCGAGGTAGCGGGCTCGCAATCCGCACTCGCACGCGTCGGCGCGAATCGCCGGCTCGTTGCGCTTCGCGATGGGCGCCCCGCAGCTGCGGTCATCGCTCGCATTCGCGCGCTCGGTGGATCGGTGACACGCTCGCACGAATCGGCGGGCCTCGTGCTCGCCTCGGGGCTCACCGACGCCGCCGCCGCGTCGCTCGCCCTGAACGCCGACGTCTCGGATGTGCTCAAGGATCGCGTGGTGCAGTGGGTGCCCGTGAAGGCGCTCAGGCGCGGGTACCTGACGGCGTCCGCCGCGACCATCGCGGCGCGACGCGGCAAGCCCGGTCCGGATGATCAGAGCGGCGCTGCATTTTTCGCGGAGTTCCAGTGGAACATGCGCGTCACTCGCGCCTCGGACGTTTGGAAGCTCAACGATGGACACGGCGCGGGGACGACCGTATGCGATCTCGACACCGGCGTCGATCCCACGCACCTCGACCTCAACGGCAAGGTCGACCTCGGCGTCAGCACCTCGATGGTCGTGACGGAGCCCGACATTCTCGACCGCAACGGCCACGGCACCTTCGTGTCGAGTCAGATCGCGACGAACGGCATCGGCATGGCATCCGTCGCGCCGCTGGCAACGCTCTGTCAGGTGAAGGTGCTCGATGCGTCGGGCTCGGGGCTGCTGTCCGACGCGATCGCAGGGGTGATCTACGCCGCCGACGCGAAGGCCGATGTCATCAACATGAGCTTCGGCGCGTATTTCACCCTCAAGGATCCCGACTTCAAGCAGGTGACGCAGGACTTCCAGCGCGCCGTCAACTACGCGCACAGGAAAGGAGTCACGCTCGTCGCATCAGCCGGCAACGGCGACTCGCTCGGCAACGGCATCGATCTCGCCACCGATCAGAAGAGTCTCCTGCTGATTCCGGCGCAGCTGCACCACGTGATCAGTGTCGGCGCCACGGCTCCGCACGCGCAGGCGCCCGGCACCTTCGACAACCTCGCGACGTACTCGAACTTCGGCTTCCCTGGCGTCGACGTCTTCGCGCCGGGCGGCGACTTCACCGCGGGGAGTGTGATCGAGGATCTCATCATCGGCGCGTGCGCCAGCCTGTCCAACCCGGCGTGCGCCGAGGGCAACAGCTACTCGATCGGCGCGGGGACGAGCTTCGCGGCGCCGATCGTATCGGGCGAAGCAGCGGTGATCGAATCGGACAGGCGCGGAAACAGGGTGGCTCTCGACAACTGCATCATGTTGAGCGCTGACAAGCTCTCCGGGCACGTGCCCGATCCGGTGTTCGGCTTCGGACGCGTCGACGTGCTCGGCGGCATTCACTGCAGGCGAGTGAATTGATCGAGTGAGGAGCGGCGTGCCGGCCTCGGCCGACGGAGTTGACGCTCGTCACGATTATAGTACGGTATGGACATGCGAGGCATGCTCCGTGCTTTGCATGCCGCTCGCTCACAGCGGTTGCAGGAGAACTCGCATTCCCGCAGCGCGCACGAAGACTCACTCGGCACAGGAGTGCACACATGCCACTAAAAAACGCCGAGGTCGTATCGGTTCTCAACGAATTGATCGAGACCTGTGAAGATGGTATTCGAGGGTTCAAGACCGCGAGTGAAGCGGTGTCGAATCCCACTGCCAAGGCCCTCTTCGCATCGCGACTGCCGAACATTTTGCGCGGTGCGTCGGAGCTGAAGGCAGAAGTACGCCGCCTTGGTGGAGATCCGGAAAAGCGCGGAACGATCGCCGGTGATTTCCACCGCGCATGGATCAACCTCAAGGCTGCCGTCACTGGAAAGAACGAAGAGGCGATCGTGATGGAGTGCGAGCGTGGCGAGGAGCACGCGGCGCATGTGTACGAGGATGCGCTGCAGAAGGACCTCCCCTACGACACGCGTGCCATCATCGAGCGCCAGTATCGCGGCGTGCTAGAGAATCTCGAGCGCGTGCGCGCGCTGAGCCGTGACGCCGCGGCGCAGCCGGCAAATGCAAGAGCCGGGACGTCTGCGACGCGCCCGCCGGAGAGTGAGACGCGCCCCTCGGCGTAGGGTTCATTCGCACCTTTCTCGGCCAGGTGCCCGCGTCGTGAGCGACTTCACGGCGCGGGCATTTTGCATCGCCACTTGCCCGTTTGCGGCACGGACGCTAATTCGGACGTTCCTTCCTCCAGCCGTCGAGGTTCCGTTGTCGCTCCGCAGACTTGGAATACAGCTCGCGCGCGTCGCCGCTCTGTCGGTTTTCAGCATTATCGCCGCGAAAGCACAGAAGATTTCCTACCCTGGCTCCATCAAGGAGGACACCGTCGCGTGGCACGGGCTGCGCTGGCGCGATATTGGGATCTTTCGCGGCGGTCGCAGCATCGCCGTCGCCGGCTCGGCGCAGCGACCGTTCGAGTTCTGGATGGGCACCACCGGCGGCGGCGTGTTCAAGAAGACCGATGGCGGAAACAGCTGGTCACCGGCGAGCGACGGCTACTTCGGAGGCACGATCGGCTCGATCGAGGTGAGCGCCTCGGATCCCGACATCGTCTACGTCGGCACGGGCGAGCACGCGATCCGCGGCAACGTCTCGCACGGCGATGGGCTGTTCAAGACGACGAACGCCGGAAAGAGCTGGAGCTACGTCGGCCTCGCCGAGACGCAGCAGATCTCTCGCGTACGCATTCATCCGAAGAATCCCGACATCGTGTGGGTCGCCGCGTTCGGGCACGTATACGCGCCGAACGCGGAGCGCGGCATTTTCAAGACGACGGACGGCGGAAAGACGTGGCGGAAGGTGCTCTTCCGCAACGATTCCACCGGCGCGGCAGATCTCGCCGTCGATCCGAGCAACCCCGACATCCTCTACGCTTCGTTCTGGCAGGCGTATCGCACGCCGTGGTCGCTGTCGTCCGGCGGCGCCGGCTCGAGCATCTACAAAAGCACGGACGGCGGCGAGCACTGGAAGGAGCTGACCCACAACAAGGGACTCCCTCCGGGCGTGCTCGGTCGCATTGGCGTGGAGGTCTCGCGCGCCAAGCCGTCGCTGGTGTGGGCGCTCATCGAGGCCGACTCGGGCGGACTGTATCGCTCGGACGATGCCGGCGCGACGTGGCGCTTCGTGAACGGCGATCATCGCATTCGCGAGCGCGCCTGGTACTACACGCGCGTGATGGCGGATCCGGTGGACACGAATCTCATTTACGCGCCGAACGTCTCGCTCATGAAGAGCGTGGATGGCGGAAAGCACTTCACGAAGCTGAACGAGCCGCACGGCGACAATCACGACTTGTGGATCGCGTCGAACGACGGCACGCGGATGATTCAATCGAGCGATGGCGGCGCGAGCGTCTCCTACACGCGCGGCGAGACGTGGACCGATCAGGATTACTCCACCGCGCAGTTCTACCACGTCGCGACGACGAATCACTTTCCCTATCGCGTGTGCGGTGCGCAGCAGGATAACTCGGGCGTCTGCGGGCCGAGTCGTTTTCCCGGCGGCATTCCGCGCAGCGAGTGGTACGATGTGAGCGGCGAGGCCGGTTTCGTGCAGGCGCGCCCGGATGATCCGGACATCACCTACGGCGGCGACAACAGCGGCTTCATTGGCCGCCTCGATCACCGCACGGGATTTTTCCGTCTCATCGATGTATGGCCCGAGAGTCCCGATGGTCATCCGGCGAGCGAGGCCAAGTATCGTTTTCAGTGGACGGCCCCGCTGCTGGTCTCCCAACACGATCCGCACGTGCTGTACGCCGGCGGCAATCGCCTGTTCCGCACGCTCACCGAAGGACAGAGCTGGACCGCGGTCTCTCCCGATCTCACGCGCCACGTGCCCTCGACGCTCGGCATCTCGGGCGGACCGATCACCTCCGATCAGACCACCGCCGAGTACTACGGGACGATCTTCGCGTTGGCCGAGTCGCCGCTCGTGAAGGGCGAGCTGTGGACGGGCTCGGACGACGGCCTGCTGCATCTCTCGCACGATGGCGGCACCACGTGGAGCGACATCACGCCGAAGCAATTCGGCGAGTTCACGCGCGTCTCGAGCATCGAGCCGAGCCACTTTGCGCGGGGCACGGCGTACGTCGCCGTGAATCGCTATCAGCTCGACGACATGACGCCGCTCATCTGGAAGACCACCGATTTCGGCAAGAGCTGGACGCGCCTCGACAAAGGGCTGCCGCCAACCGAGTTCGTTCGCGTCGTGCGGGAGGATCCGGTTCGCAAGGGGCTGCTCTACGCCGGCACGGAGCGCGGCGTGTGGGTGAGCTTCGATGATGGCGCCACCTGGAAGTCGCTACGCCGCAATCTGCCAATCGTCCCCGTGCACGATCTCGCGATCAAGGACGGCGATCTCATCGCGGCGACGCACGGCCGCGGCTTCTGGATCCTCGACGACATCTCGCCGCTTCGGCAAATGAGCGAGCAGACCGCGAGCGCGCCTGCGCACCTCTTCAAGCCGAAGGACGCGTGGCGCGTGATCTGGGGAAATCCGGACGAGCCGGATCCGGCGCGCCCGGTGGGTCTCAATCCGCCCGACGGTGCGCTCATCTACTACAACATCGCCGAGGCACACGAGCACGTCGCGATCGATATCCTCGACGCGCGTCATCATTTGATCAAGAGCTTCTCGAGCGAGCAGGACTCGATCGCTCGCGCGGACAGCGTGCACAGCGACAGCGTGCAGCACACCGCCGCGGACAGCGCGCGCCGCGTGCACAACGACTCACTCGCGGCCGCCGGCAAACAGCCCGACACGTCGAAAGTCGTGTACGGCGGCGAAGAGTCCGGCCTGGACCAGGAGGAAAAGCCGTGGCCGCAGCGCGTGCCGCCGCAGCCGCGCGCGCCCGACAAGCCGGGGCTCAACCGCTTCGCGTGGAATCTTCGCTACCCTGAAGTGCAGGGATTCGCGGGGATGGTAGATATCCTCACCACCGGTCCGATCGCGCCGTCGGGACGCTACTGGGTGCGGCTCCACGTGGGCAGCTGGGTGGATTCCGCGAGCTTCACGCTGAAGGAAGATCCGCGCGTGAAGGCAACACCGGCTGACCTGGCGGCGCAGTTCGCGTTTCTCGAACAGATTCGCGACACGGTGAACGCGGGGACGACGGCGATCATTACGATTCGCAACGTGCGCGCGCAGCTCGACGATCGGCTCGCATCGGTGCACGGAGCGGACAGCGCCGCGCTCGCCCCCGTGGCCGGTGAAATGCTGGATTCACTCACCGCGGCGGAGAAGCGTTTGTATCAGGTCCATCTCCGCGCCGATGAGGATGCACTCAACTATCCGGCGGCTGTCGTCGAGCGCATCAGCGCGCTCTCGGCACACGCGTCGGCCACGAGCGAACGGCCGACCGATCAGCAGGTTGGCGTCTTCCGCCAGTTCGCGCCGATCCTGCAGAAAAATCTCGTCGCCTACAAGCGCGTGCTCGCCGTCGAGATTCCGAAGGTAAACGCGAAGCTCCAGCAGCTCGGCAAACCGCCGATCGCGCCGCAGGCGAAGGAGCTGCGCCCGCCGAAGACTGTCGCGACGTTGGGAGGGACGAGGTGAGCGGGATGCAGGCGTAGCGAGTAGGTACTGCAATGTGAGGGGACAGCAACGGACAAAAAGATCGGACAATAACGGAAACTGCTCACTGCGTTCACGAATCAAACCAATTGAAGACCAATTGAACCCGACGCGGGTGGAGTTACGTTCCGCCACGATGACGTCAGCCCTACAAGATTCGATTCGTCTTTAATTGGCTTGATTCGTGTATGCAGTAGGCAGTTGTCGTAAGCAGTTTTCGTTTCGTCCGTCCGCTCCGTTTGTGTCGCCTCACATTTGCAGTTACTGCACGCGCTCCGCTGTCACTCTTGCCTCGAGCGTTGGCTAAGGGACATCTACCGCGGAACCGCGTCCGGGAACAATCCCAGCATCACCGCATCCGCCACGACCGCGCGCAGCATGCCGAACTTCGGCGTGTCGCGCGTGGGATTCACGCGATTCGTGAGCAGCACGATCACGACGTCGCGGGTCGGATCGATCCAGATCGAGGTGCCCGTGTACCCCGTGTGCCCGAAGCTGCGCTCCGACATGTAGTGCCCCGCCGAGGAATTCTCCGAGGGCGTGTCCCAGCCGAGCGCGCGCGACGAGCCCTCGGGATGATTCTGTCGCACACTCCACGTCACGAGCTCGCGGGGCGGCTGCAGCGCGCCAGGAACGGTGCGTCCGAGTGACCCCGCGAGCACCCACTCGCCGAATCGCAGCAGATCGTCGGCATCGCTGAAGAGTCCCGCATGTCCAGACACGCCGTCGAGTCGCCACGCGTTCTCGTCGTGCACGTCGCCGCGCAGCGCAGTCGTGGGGCGGCCGGGGACCGCCTCGATCTCCGTGCTCGCGATCTCGTCGCGCCATTCGCGAGGCGGCAGATATCGCATGCGCGTAAAGCCGAGCGGACGCGCCACCCGCTCGGCGAAAAGCCGATCGATGCGCTCGTGATATTGCTTCTCGATGATCGTGGCGAGCGTGATCGCGCCGAGGTCGGAGTAGACCATGCGCGCGCCGGGCACCGTGTCGAGATTCGCGCCGAGCGCTTCGGTGAGCGCGGCCCGCCGGCTGCCGGGATGTTTCCAGAGTGGCGGAATGGGATCGGGCGGAAGGCCGCTGTCGTGCAAGAGCAAATCACGAACGAGCACGCGCGACTTCTCCCCCTTCCCGCGCGCGAACTCCGGGAGGTAGTGCACCACCGGCGAATCGAGCGCGATGCGATTCTCCTCGACGGCCATCATCGCGAGCGTTGTGAGTGCGACGACCTTCGTGAGCGAGGCCATGTCGTAGAAGGTGCGTCCGTCGGGCGGACGCGGATCGTCGACCGCGAGCTGCCCGATGGCGTGCTCGAAATGTCGACCGCCCACCGACACCGCGAGCACTGCGCCCGGCGCCGCGCCGGCGGCGATCGCGGAATCGAGCGTGCGCGCGGCGGGCGCGAGCTGCATCGAGAGTGCCGCATCGACGGGAATGGGATCGGTGCGCGGAAGCGCTGGGTGGGCGCACGCGGTGATGAGGACCGCGAAGATGATGTAGCAAGCGGGCAGTCGCATCGGCGAAAAGCTAACGCGCGTGCTCGCGCGCCTGCGAGGTCGCCGATGAAAAACGGGTGGGCCCGAAGCGCCCACCCGTTCATGCATCGTGCTGCGTGAAGACTAGAACGTAAAGCCCGCCATCAGCGAGAAGTTCTGATTCTTTACGTCAAAATTATCGCTCAGCTTCGTGAAGCCCTTGTTGAAGCGCCCCTGCACGCTGAGCTCCTGCTTGCCGACCTTGAAGCCGAGGCCAGCGCCAATGGTGCCGGCGAAATCGAACGACTTCGCATCCGGCCCTTCGCTGTCGCTGCAATCCGCCGAGTCGCCGTCCACAGACTCCTTGCAGCTAACCTTGAAGCCGAGCGACGGGCCAACCATCACGAACGGACGGACCGACGTGTGCGTCGGGAAGCTGTAGCGCAGCAACACCGGCACGCGAATGTAGTCGAGCTTCAACGTTCCGTCGGGATCGCTGAACTTCGCGCCTTCCTGCGAATAAAGACCGTCGACTTCGAGCCCAACGTGGTGGCCAAGGTGGAAATCGGCCGAGAGACCACCAACGAAACCGGTGCGGGAATCGAGATTGCCGGCATCATCGCCGGTCAGCTTGGCAAAGTTTGCACCGGCGAGCACGCCGAACGTGACACGCGGGGCAATGACGGTCTGCGCGGAAGCGGTGGACACGCCGGCGGTGAGCAGCAGCGCCGAAGCAAACATGATGGTGCGACGATTCATAGTTCCTCTGTTATGATGTGAACACGGTCAGGAGGGCGCCCAACAGCCGTTTTCGGCCACCGGAAGCGCCTACACCGCATCGCAAACGTCGATACAGGTGCAACCGGTGATAGGACGAACGAGTCGGACAGAGGTTTTATCTTCGGCGTATCTTTTTATACTGACGTATCCTTTTGTCCCCCAATGGTTTAGGCACTTGCCGCCATCAATGATAAGAAAAACGGGTGGACGCCAATGCGCCCACCCGTTCGTGCATCGTGCGTCGTTCGAGTTAGAACGAGATGCCCGCCATCACTGAGAAGACCCGATTCTTGGAGCTGGAGCCGCCAAATTCGAGAGCCGAATTGAAGCCCATGTTATACCGCCCCTGCACACTGAGCTCTTGCTTCCCGAGCTTGAAGCCGAGTCCCGCGCCAGCGGTACCACTGACATCGACTGACTTCGCATTCTCTTCGAACTCATCCTGACAGGTCACCGAGTTGCCGCGTTCTGCCGCCGCCTCGCACTTCACCCGAACCCCAACCTGCGGTCCGAGCACGACGAACGGATGCACGGCCGTGTGCGTCGGAAACTGGTAGCGAAGCAGCACCGGCACCTGCACATAATCGAGATGAAGGGTTTCGCCCCCATCGGTCGGATCTACCTTGAACCCTTGCTGCGAATACAGCGCGTCGATCTCGATGCCGAGGTG
>Ga0157376_10003739_pt1 | contig 10519 bp, 6 predicted proteins | sample M45metaG_FD_121801 | JGI IMG/M metagenome (GOLD analysis project Ga0157376, IMG submission 121801) | Miscanthus rhizosphere microbial communities from Kellogg Biological Station, Michigan, USA - M4-5 metaG | ecosystem: Host-associated > Plants > Roots > Rhizosphere > Soil | place: USA: Michigan... | reverse complement strand
CGGCGAGATCGCCCGAGGCGCTGGCGCTCACACGTGCTTTCTTGGCGAGCTTCGCGTGGACGATAGCGAGCCACGCGAGGCCAAGCGGCCATTCTGCTTCCGTTCCCTCGGAAGCGCAGGGGAAGCTCTTCTTGTCTTCCTCTCTGTAATCGAAGGCCTCCTGGCCCGTGCGTGCGTTGTGAACGGTGATCAAGCGGGAATCAGAACCATTGAAGTAAGCGTCCTTGCGATAGCGGATCACGCCACGCTCGCGGACCAACTCGGTCTCGATATTGGCCAGCACCATACTCGTCTGCTCGTCGTCGAGAACATCGAACGGCCAGATGAGGCTCAGTTGCGCAAGGTCGCAGGCCCGCCCCGGCGACTCGAATGGCAGGAGCTCCCGCAGCGCCTTGCAGCCTTTCTCAAGCTGTGCCTCGCTGAAGAAGAGATCCGGATCGTCCATGCGCAGCAGCCCCTGCAAGCCGCTCAATACGGCGCCCAACGACGAGGAGTTGAGCTTCGGCCCTTCCTCCCAGACACCGAAGTCGGGACACCGCCACCACCGGAGAGTCTCCAGGTAGCGCGTAATGTGCGAGAGCAGGATGCGGTCCTCGTGCTGACGATCGTACTGAAAGACGTCGATCCCCTTCTCCGGCAGGCGTGCCACGAGGTGAAGAAAGAGCCCGATCATGTCGAGCTGGTTGTGCCCCCACTCGTCCGCGAACTCGTCGAAGTGTGTCGGGTGATAGCGCGCGTGGATGAAGTCGAAGTTCTTGTCCGGCGGCTTCCTGATGCCGCCGAGAATCTTCGCGCGGTGCTTCTGAAAGATGCTGAACGGCGCGCGGATCAACCGGTGAGAGAGGTCGCTCAGCCCGAGCGTGACGGCGGCGGTCGCGACGTACAACCCGTCACGCACCCAGTGCGCCCTGTAGCCGCCGTTTGGCGAGGCGAGCACGGCGCCGTTCGGCAAGATCATCGCACTCAGGATCCGCAGCTGGCTCTCGATGAGCGGCTGGAATTCTCCGGCAAGCCCCGAGCGCGCTGGCATAAAACCGATCGGTTGGTGCGTCATCTTCTGCCAGCGGAGCCGCCGGGCGCGGAGTTTCCCGCGCAAGCGTCGACTACTTCATGGAGCCCGGCCGGCACCGGCGATGGGCGGCGCACGGAGGATGCGCAGCGAAGCCACGAGCGGATCGTGATCGCTCACCTGATCCGCGAACTCGGCGTTGATGTGTATCGGTTGGAATTGCGCGCCAGGCAGAAGCGAGCGCGTCACGTAGATGTGATCCAGTTCCTGCGAATTGCCTTCGAAGACATAGCTGTAGCGCTCCGCCGGGGCGAGCAATGCGGTCCCGAGATCGGTGAGGATGGGCACGCCGGTCGATGCACCCGTGAGCGCGCGCATCGGCTCTGAAAAGTCGAAATCGTTGAAGTCGCCCAGGCAAATCACGCGAGCGTTCGCATCGAGGTCGAGTGCCTGTTGTACGAAGTCATGCACGACGGTCGCCTGCTGCACGCGCTGCGTCGCGCTGCCCAGGACCGGCGGCTGGAAGCGCCCGAACAACGGCTCGTCGCCGCCCTTCGAATTGAAATGGTTGACGATCGCCAGCACGCGCCGCCCATTGAAGTTGAAGGTCGCGGCGAGCGGCTTGCGGCTGCTGGTCCAGGCCGGATTCAGCGGGTCGATGCGGCCAGGGGACAGGCTGAGCTGCAGGTTGCCGGTAGCATCGACCGAGAGCGCCGTGGCGCTCGTCGCGTTTCCGGCGCCCGCCGTGCCGGCCACGAGCGACACGCGCGCCGGGTTGTAGAGGATTGCCTGCCGAATGTTCCCACCCGGGACGCCGCCGTCCTGGTTGTTCGCAGGATCGACCAGCACGTAGCTGTAGCTCGGCCCTCCTGAGGCGAAGATCGCTTTCACGAGCATCTTTAGCGTAACCGTCGCATCGACCGTGCCGTCGTCGGTACAGCCGGTGTTGTCCTGCAACTCCTCGATGCCGATCAGATCGGGTGACGCCAGATTTCCGACAATCTGCTGTGCTTCGCGGAAGAAACGGGCGCTTTGGATATCCCGATCGGGCGCGCCGTCGCAGATATCGCCGTCATTCGGATCGAGATTCTCCACGTTGTACGACGCGACGCGCAGCAAATCGTCACCGACTGCCACCGTGCTCTTGGTACGCGTGAGCGCACCGCTATCGAAGTGCGGCAGGTTTGCCGGGAAGATCCGGAAGTTGCCGAAGTCGTAGGACATCGCGCCGACAACCAGAGGCGCGGTATCGCCGACATTGACCTGCGGATACGCCGAAGTGAGCAGGCTTACATCGATCTGTATGCGCTCCGGATTGAAATCTACGACGCCACCGCTCTCGATCAGCGTGAGGCCGCCGCGCATGTTGGCGCCGCTCGCGTTGCTGCCGTTGTCTCCGACCAGCCAGATCTCGCCGAAGCGGTTCGTCGGTCCGACTACGCGTGCATTGTTGACCTGGACCAGCATGCCCTCCAGGCTCTCGTAGAAATCGATGCCGTCCTGCGCCGGGTCGTACGCAGTCTGGGCGGGAACCTCGACTGACCCCGCAGTGTCGTTGTCGATGATCGCGTTCGGCGCGATGCGCCCGCCCGTGCCGATCACGACCGGCACCACCGTCGTATTGGTGAAAAGACCCGAGGCCGCGATGACGCTGGACGCAGCGATTTGAGTCACCGTGAGATTGCAAGCGCCCGAGGTGGCGGGGCAATTGGTTGCGGAGAACGTCGAGCCCGGTCGAACTTCGCTGGCCGTGCCGCTGACCTTGACCTGCTGTCCGGGGCTCACGCTGGCACTGGACGTGAACACGAAAATGCCGTCCGACGTTGCAGGATTGCCGTCGCCGTCACCGTCCTGCATGTAGAAGCCGCTGCTCACGACCTGTGTGACGATGCCCGGCACGTTGGCCACGCACTGCGCGTTATAGGGCGAAACATGGCCGCTGCCCTGGATCGCGTAGATGCGCACGCCATCGTTGGCACAGGGCTGTTCGATCCCGCCGCTGTTGTGCGGATTGGATGCCTGCGGACCGCTAAAGTCCGCCGCATTGTCGTCGGTGTCCCGTATACGCGCGTACGCGTCGCTGGCGCCGTTCGCGGTCGGAGTGACAATGCCGGTGCCTTCGCGGCAGGGACTCAGCGGGGCTCCCACGACGTCCTGCCTCGCGTTGGAGGCATCAAGCAACTGGATACCGGCGAAGTTATTCGCAGCGAAATCGGTGAATCCGGTGCCGTAGCTCAGATCGCCCGTCACGGAGCCGGAATAGCCGCCGGCGGCGTTGTTCGTGAAGAGGTAGTACTGTCCGGGCGCGAGTGACACGCTGCCGATCGTCGCCCGGTTGGACGCCGTACCCGGCGACGCGCTGGCGCACCCTTGGAGCCGCCAGCCGCTGATGTTGACGTTCGAGGCGCCGAGGTTGCGAATTTCCACATACTCGTCGTTGCCACCCGCGGGGCCGCGCACCTGAAAGCCGGTGATCGCCACACCGCTCGGCGACGCCCACGCTGGCACACCAAGAACGACAAGAACCGACAGGAAACCGGAAAGGATACGCATCGCTTCACTCCTAGATATCAAACGCGGCCAGTGTGCATGAGTTATGTTACATGCGCTCGACAAACAGCCTGCGCACAGTCATTTACTGGCGCCGATACCCGACGCCTCGGCTGAACGCCACACGTCAAGGTCCAGCACCAGGTTGGTGATCGTTGCCGAACCAGAGTCTAACGCAAGCCTGAACCCCAGTTTGCGACCCAGGGCAAGCATTCCTCGATTCTCCGACATTGTCGTGCCGATCAGTCGGCGCACGCCATCACGCTTCGCAGCCACAAGCAGACTGACCAGAAGCCTGGTCCCCAACCCACGCCCCTGCCAGTGGTCGCTCAGCACAATCGCGAACTCGGCGTCGCTGCGGGTGGACTCGTCCCTGACGTAGCGGGCCACGCCGATCTGGCGCTCTCTGCCCTCTACCGGCATGGTCGCGATCAGCGCGAATTCACGTTCGCGGTCGATGTCGGTGAAGCGCCTGAGCTCCTCCAATGAAGGATGCCTGGCGGACATCAATCGCTGATATCCGGTAGGTGCCGAGAGACCTTCCACGAATTCCCGCTCCAACGCCAAGTCCGCCGCGCGAATGGGGCGGATGGTGATGACGGTCCCATCGGCGGCCGTCCACATCTCGGACATCGGCGGCATCAGGTTGGGCAGCGCGACCGCAAGCAGACCAATTGGCGATCGCTTGTCCGACGTCGTGACCCATGCAAATGCCGGGTCGCTGACTCAGAATGCGCCTTGGTTAACGATTGCGAATTGGCGAGGCAAGGAAATCCGTTGATTCAGTCCCCGCTCTGGATGAAAGCCAGCAAATCGGCATTGATCGTGGCGGCCTCGGTCGTGGGCATGCCGTGCGGAAAACCCTTGTACGTCTTCAATGTGCCTCGGCGCAGGAGCTTGGCAGAGAGCGGCCCGGAGTCGGCGTACGGCACGATCTGGTCATCATCGCCGTGCATCACCAGCGTAGGGATGGAGATCTTCTTCAGGTCCTCGGTGAAGTCCGTTTGCGAAAAGGCGACGATCCCATCGTAGTGGGCCTTCGCGCCCCCCATCATGCCTTGCCGCCACCAGTTCTGGATGATGCCTTCGGACGACTTGGCACCTGGCCGGTTATAGCCGTAGAACGGTCCCGCGGCGACGTCGCGATAGAACTGGGACCGGTTGGTGGCGACCTGGGTCTGGAACCCATCGAAGACTTCCTTCGGGAGCCCGCCCGGATTGGCGGCGGTCTTGACCATGAGGGGTGGCACGGCGGCGATGAGCACCGCCTTGGCCGCGCGACTCTCGCCGTGACGGGCGAGATAGCGCACCACCTCGCCTCCTCCGGTGGAGTGGCCGACGTGAACGCAGTCTTTCAGGTCGAGATGCGCAGTGACGGCCGCGAGATCGTCGGCATAGTGATCCATGTCGTGCCCTTCGGCGGTCTGGGTCGAGCGCCCATGGCCCCGGCGATCATGCGCGACGACGCGAAACCCGCGATTCACGAAATACATCATCTGCGCGTCCCAGTCGTCGGCACAGAGCGGCCAGCCGTGCGAAAAGACGATCGGTTGTCCGCTGCCCCAATCCTTGTAGTAGATCTCAATACCGTCTTTCGTGGTGATGGTTCCCATTTGTCCAACTCCTATCGGTGAATCGAAAACCCTCGCAATTATCAACCACCGCACATTGCCTTGGTAGAGCGTTCGTAGCCACGGGTGATGCCCGGCCGGCAGCGACCGATACCAAGGTGCAATACAGGCGCACGTCCGGACCTGTTGCAATCCGACTTGGCTCGTCGAGCCATTGCGGAGCTCTCCGTCAATTCTTCGTTTTAAGGAGTCGTTATGCACGCCGCGCTGAAATACTTGAGTGCGTCAAGCGGTTGCGCCGCTGTGGCGTTCTCCGTTGTCGTCGTCGCAGCCTCGGTGGAGACCTCCCAGGACAAGTACAACGTGAAAGTGCCGGGTGGGCTCGCCTTCTCCGAGTTCAAGGGATACGAAAGCTGGCAGGCGATCTCCATCAGTCAGGACGGAAAGGTGGTCGCCGTCGTCCTCGGCAACCCTGCGATGATTGCCGCCTACCGGGCCGGCGCTCCCGGCAATGGCAAGCCCTTCCCCGATGGCGCCAGGATGGCCAAGGTTCATTGGAACCCGAAAGCCAGCGATACCTTCCCGGCCGCGACGGTTCCGGGCGCCCTGGTTAACGTGGACTTCATGGTAAAGGACAGCAAGAGGTTCGCGGACAGCGGCGGGTGGGGGTACGCCGTGTTCGACTACGATGCCGCCTCCGACAAGTTCACGCCCGGCACTACCGCCGGCTCGCCGCCCCAGGGCAATGACGCCAAGTGCGGCTTCGCGTGCCACTCATTGGTGAAAACAAGGGACTACGTTTTCACGGACTACGGCAAACGATGAACGGATCCGCCACGCCAACCCGACCGTGATCGAGGCACAAGGTCGGCATTTCCGGCAACCGCCAGCCTGTGCCGGCGCTTCAATGATGGAACGGCGGTACACCCCCCATGAAACTGGCTCGCCTCGCGGAGCATGGCGGGCCCTCCCGGCACTGTCACAGGACTGCAACATCGGCGGCGTAAAAACAGTCGTCATCGGGGTTACGCGGGGACACAATGACTGTTCGGTGCGGGGGAGACTCGTGGGTCATGGAGCAGGTTGGAGAGAAACAGGACTTCGAGGCCGAGCTCAGTCGGCAGGGACTCAGGCATGAGGACTTCGTCCTGCATGTCCGGCGTGGCGGGCTCGGCGGGATCGTCAAGGGTTGGGGATCTCGTTACGTCGTCAGGGTGACCGATATGGTCACGGGAAACCACCGAACGTATTGGGGCGGTACCAGTGAAGACTGGGTGGCGCAGTTCGCGCACGACGCTGCTACAGGCGCCTACCGTGCTCTAGCGGCCAGGAGCGCGGCGCCCGTCCGGAGTGACGGTGGTTTGCGCCACGACTAATGCCGCCGGCCCAAGAGATCCGCATGCGCGGACAGTCACTGCGGGCAACATCGCTGCGGGCCGCACCCTCATCGCAAGATCAGATCGTCAGGATGGCGGATCGCTCCGCACGCTGAGCATTTCGGCGTCCTCGACCCAGCCGCCGCCCATTGCCTTGTACAGGTTCGCATACGACTGGAAGAGCTGCGACTGCGTCGCGACGTAGGCGAGTTGCGCGACGAATAGCGATTGCTCGGCGTTGGCGACCTCGAGGTAGATCGTCGCCCCTTCCCTGTAGCGCAAGTCGGCCAGGTCACGGAAACGTCGCAACGCCGCGACGTTCTTCGTCTGCTCTTCGCGGACCTGTGCGAACTTGACTCGATCGATCAGCGCGTTGTCCACGTCCTGAAACGCGCTGATGATCGATCTTTCGTAGGTGTAGAGCGCCTGTCGTTGCAATGCTTCGGCGCGCGCCACCTGACTATCGATTCGACCCGCGTTGAATATCGGCTGCAGAAGACCTGCTCCGAACTGCCACGTCCGGGCCGGCCCTTTGAAGAGGTCCGAGAGCTGGCCGCTCTCCATGCCGAAGAGCCCGGTGAGGCTGATATCGGGATAGTAGGCGGCTTTCGCCACACCGATATCGGCGTTGGCGGCGATCAGGTGGTCCTCTGCCTCGCGAATGTCGGGACGGCGCTCCAGCAGCGACGCCGGCAATCCATCGGGCACCGCGGGGAAAAGCAGGCCGTCGATGTCCCGGCCGCGCGCAATCGGGCCGGGATTGCGGCCAAGGAGCACGCTGATGAAGTTCTCCTGCTGCGCGATCTGACGCTCGAGCTCCGGTACCCGGGCCGCGGCCTCCAGATATTGCGACTGAGCTTGCTGGTAATCGCTCTCGGGAACGGCGCCCTCCTCGAAACGCACGCGCTGCAGTCGCGCCGCTTCGCCCAGACTTTGCGAGGTCTGCTGCGCAATTTCGAGCTGGCGGTCGAGCGCGCGCAACTGGATGTAGCCGGCGGCGACGTTAGCGACCACCGTCAGCACGACCGTGCGCTTGCCTTGCTCGCTCGCAAGCAGGCTCGCGCGCGCCGACTCCGAAGCACGCCGCAACCTGCCCCAGATATCCAGCTCGAAGCTCGCCGAGAGACTTACGGCGTAGGCGTTGAACGCGTGCCCGCCGGGCGCGGCCGTGCCGGTGCTGGCGCTCAAGCGGGAGCGCGCCGCCGAGGCGCCGGCGCTGACCTCCGGGAACTGCGCCGAGCGCACGATGCCATATTGCGCGGCAGCCTGATCTACGTTGGCGGTCGCAATCCGCAAGTCCTTGTTGTTCGCGAGCGCCGTTCGCACGAGGCCGGAGAGCACAGGGTCCCTGAACTGGTCCCACCAGGCGATGTTGGAGATCTGGATTGCCTCGCTGTCGCTGACGCGCCACGCAGTCGGGATGTCGATCTCCGGACGCCGATAGTCGGGGCCGACCGTGCAGGCCGAAAAGAGCGCCACGGCCAGGGACACGAGTGCCCATTTCCGTGTGCGCGAAATGTTCAGGATGCAACTCGGCATGGGAGCTCGCGAGTTAGTCCCCGTGCGCAGGCGATGGAGGCTTGGCGGGAGGCCCGCCACCGTCCGCGGCGGCAGCCCGGGCGCCGCCGCGCCGACGCCCGATGCCTGCCCACTGCCGGAACGGCCACTTCCGCTCGCTCATCCGCTGCAGCAGCACATAGAAAACCGGAATGAAGAACACGCCGACCAACGTGGCCACGAGCATTCCGAACACGACCGCCGTACCCATTGCCTGTCGTGCACCCGCCCCGGCGCCGAGCGCAATTGCGAGAGGGACGGTACCCAGGATGAACGCGAACGAAGTCATCAGGATCGGACGCAGCCTGAGCTCGGCCCCTTGCAGCGCCGCCTGCTCGATCGGCACCCCCTGCTCCCGCTTCAACTTCGCGAACTCGACTATCAGGATGGCATTCTTCGCCGCGAGCCCGACCAGCATGATGAGCCCGATCTGCGTATAGACGTTGTTGTCGAAACCGCGCAGCAGCAGACCCAGGAACGCGCCGAACACGCCGAAGGGAATCACCAGCAGGATGGCGACGGGCATCGCCCAGCTTTCGTAGAGTGCGGCAAGCACGAGGACCACGAACAGCAGCGACACCGCGAAGATGTAGCCCGTCTGGCCGCCGGTCTTCTTCTCCTGGTAGGTCGCTTCGCTCCATTCGTAGGCGAATCCGGCAGGCAGCGTGCGGGCGAGCTCTTCCATCACGGCGATGGCCTGACCCGAGCTGTACCCGGGCGCATTTGTCCCATTGATCGTAGCCGCGCTGTAGACGTTGTAGCGCTCGAAGTACTGTGGCCCGTTGAGCGGCAGGCTCGTCACCAGTGTCGAAAGCGGTACCATCGTTCCGCCGTCGCTGCGCACGTAGAAGCGTTTGACGTCGTCGGGTTCAGCGCGCTGCTCCCCCTCCGCCTGCGCCTGGACCCGGTACGTACGTCCGAAAAGATTGAAGTCGTTGATGTAGTAGCTGCCGAGGAAAGTTTGCAGCGCGAAGAACACGTCATTCAGTTGAATGCCGAGCGATTTCACCTTGTCGCGGTCGACCTGAAACTCGATTTGCGGGATGCGCGGGTCGAAGCCGCTGTACACGAAGCCGATCTCGGGGCGCTTCCGGGCCTCCGTCAGCAGGCCCTGCAACACCTGGGACAACTGTGCGGGGTCCGACCCACCGCGGTTCTGCAGCACGAAAGTGAACCCTCCGGCCGTGCTGAGTCCGCGAATGGGAGGCGGGTTGAGAACGAGCACACTGGCATCCTTGATTTGCGCATTGAGTCGCCCCATCAGGGCGGGCACGAGCCTTTCCACCGACTCGGAGGCCTTCTTGCGCTGTTCCCACGGTTTGAGCCTGAGGAAGGCGGTTCCATTGTATGAGACCGCCTGCCCCGTGAGCAGATTGAAGCCGCTGATGTAGACGACGCCGTCGACGCCATCCACCTCGCGCGCGATTCGGGTGAGTGCCGACATCGCGGCATTGGTACGCTCCAGCGACGCCGCCGGCGGGAGGCTCACGACGGCCAACACGTAGCCTTGGTCTTCCGGAGGCACCAAACCTGTCGGGCGATTCTCGATGAGCCACCAGACCGCAACCAGCACTGCCGCGAAAGTCAACATGACGATGACCGCGTGCCGCACCATCACCGACACGGTGCTGACGTAACCGCCACGCGAGCGCTCGAAGAAACGATTGAACTTGGCGAAGAACCAGCCGAGCGGACCGTGCCGCGGATGAGCCTCCTCGACCGGAATCAGCAACAATGCGCACATGGCCGGGGTGAAGGTCAACGCGCAGATCGCCGACAGGATCACCGACACGGCAAGGGTGAGCGCGAACTGCTTGTAGAGCTGCCCCGTGAGCCCGCCGAGAAAGGCTACCGGCACGAATACCGCCGCGAGGACCAGCGCGATCGCGATCACCGGCCCCCCTACGTCGGCCATCGCCGACTTGGCGGCTTCCATCGGCGTCATCTTCCCGGTGTCGAGCCGCTGCTGCACGGCTTCTACCACGACGATCGCATCGTCCACGACGATACCGATGGCAAGCACCAGCCCAAACAGCGTGAGGGTGTTGATGGAAAATCCCAGCGCGGCAAATGCCCCGAACGTACCGATCAGGGAAATCGGCACGACCAGCACCGGGATGAGCGTTGCCCGCCAGCTCTGGAGGAACAGGTAGACGACGAACACGACAAGCGCGAACGCAATGAACAGCGTCTTGACCACCTCCTTCAGCGACTCGGTGACAAACGGCGTCGTGCTGTACGGGATCGAGTAGACCATGCCGGGAGGAAACCGCGGTGCCTGATCGTCCAACACCTGCTTGATCTGCTTCGCCGTTTGCAGCGCATTGGCATCCGGTTGCAGGAAGATTCCGATCAGCGCAGCGGGGATGTCGTCATTGGCACCGCCGATGGAGTAGTCGGCAGCGGCGAGCTCGACGCGAGCAACTTCCCTTAGGCGGACCACCTGGCCGTTGCCG
>Ga0157376_10003738_pt1 | contig 10520 bp, 8 predicted proteins | sample M45metaG_FD_121801 | JGI IMG/M metagenome (GOLD analysis project Ga0157376, IMG submission 121801) | Miscanthus rhizosphere microbial communities from Kellogg Biological Station, Michigan, USA - M4-5 metaG | ecosystem: Host-associated > Plants > Roots > Rhizosphere > Soil | place: USA: Michigan... | reverse complement strand
GTGATCGAGGTGCTCCCGAGCTGACTGGACGAGGTCATCTCGCTGATCCCTGCAATGTGCCCGAATTGGCGCTCCAACGGTGTCGCTACGGAAGACGCCATGATCTGCGCGCTGGCTCCGGACAGCGATGCCGATACCTGGATGGTTGGGAAGTCCACCTGCGGCAACGGTGATACGGGAAGCACGGTAAAGCCAATAGCTCCGGCAATAGCCACAGCTATTGTGAGTAGCGTTGTCGCTACGGGTCTCCGGATGAATGGCGCGGAGATATTCATGGCTGTTCCTGCGAGACTTCGTGCTCAGGATGATGAATCATGCCATGGCCGGAGTAAGGTGGCAGCGAATCGGGAGGAACATCCTTCTCATGCTTGCCAGCCAGCCGCTGGGCGAGTCGGTCAAAGAAAATATAGATAACGGGCGTGGTATAGAGCGTAAGCACCTGGCTTAACAGCAAGCCACCAACCATCGAGATGCCGAGTGGACGGCGCAGCTCCGACCCGATGCCATGGCCGAAGGCCAACGGGATTCCGCCGAGCAAGGCCGCCATGGTGGTCATCATGATAGGACGGAAACGCAGCAGGCTAGCCTCGTAAATCGCCTCGGTGGAAGTAAGGCCACGTTCACGCTCGGCATCGAGCGCGAAGTCAACGATCATAATGCCATTCTTCTTGACGATGCCTATGAGCAGGATAATACCGATAATGGCTACGACGCTCAGGTCCTGCTTGAAGATCATGAGCGCTAGCAGCGCGCCGACACCAGCTGAAGGCAGTGTGGAAAGAATGGTGATCGGATGGATGAAGCTCTCATAGAGCACGCCGAGCACGATATAGACCGTCACCAGCGCGGCCAGAATAAGCAGCGCTTCATTCGACAGAGAGTTCCGGAAGGAAGCTGCGGTGCCTTGAAAATCTGACTGCAGGCTGGCCGGAAAGTCCATGTCTTTGACGGTTTTATCGATAGCAGTAATGGCAGAGCCGAGAGCTGCATTTGGAGCCAGGTTGAACGAAATGGTTACGGCAGGGAACTGGCCTTGATGGTTGATCGATAGCGCTTCCGTAGTCTTTTCGTAATGGCTGAACGAGCCCAGCGGTACGGCGCTGGTTCCTGCAGAGGTGGTAGCCGTATTAGAAGCTGGCTTGGTAGTCGAGAGCAGCTTTGCCGGAGGTGTCAGTATGCTTGGCGTTGGGGTATAGAGCACCGAAGTCGTGGTTGCATTCGATCCGGCAGATGCCGAACCCGATGCGGCAAAGGAGGTGGATGCTCCTGGCCCGCTGGTGCCGTTCGAGGCCCCCGACTGAATGTACATTTTATTGAGCTGGTCAGGGTTGTTCTGAAATGAAGGCTGAACCTCAAGGATGACGTGATACTGGTTCAACTGCGTATACATGGTGCTGATCTGACGCTGTCCATAAGCGTCATACAGCGTGTTGTCGACCGTTGCCGGAGCGACACCGAGACGCGAAGCGGTCACTCGATCGATGATGAGCGAGATTTCACTGGCTCCGGTCTGTTGATCGGTCGCCACGTCTTCAAGCTCAGGCAGCTTCTTCAGCTTGTCTACAAAGCGATCGGTCCACTCATTCAGTTCATTGCTGTTGGGGTCTTCGAGTGTGTACTGATACTGCGTACGGCTTACGCGGTCATCCACGGTGATGTTCTGCACCGGCTGCATGTAGAGCTTGATGCCGTGGAGACTGCTCAGTTTTCGCTGTAGACGCCGGATGACATCGGAGGCGCTGGCGTCGCGTTGCGCGAGCGGCTTGAGGTTAATGGAAAACCGTCCGCTATTTAACGTGGTATTGGTACCGTCGGCGCCAATAAAAGAGGACAAGCTCTGCACTGCCGGATCTTCGAGGATGATAGTCGCCAGCTGCTTCTGTAACTTCGTCATCGCATCGAAGGAAACAGATTGTGGAGCCTGCGAAATGCCTTGAATGACGCCTGTATCCTGGACCGGGAAGAAGCCCTTGGGAATGGCGATATAGAGCAATATGGTGAGCACTAACGTAGCGAGCGCCACCATAAGCGTGAGGAACTGATACTTCAGAACCCATTTCAGCGTTCGACCGTAGAACGCGATCATGCTCTCGAAAACGCGCTCCGACGCCTTATAGAAGCGCCCTTCCTGGGCCTTTGGATCATGCCGCAGAATGCGCGAGCACATCATCGGCGTCAGGGTGAGCGAGACCACGGCCGAAATTACAATGGTAACCGCCAGGGTTACGGCGAACTCGCGGAAGAGCCTTCCCACAACGTCACCCATGAAGAGCAGCGGGATGAGCACGGCGATGAGCGAGACGGTCAACGATAGGATGGTAAAGCCGATCTGTTCTGCGCCTTTGAGCGCCGCTTCCAGTGGCTTGTCGCCTTCTTCGAGATAGCGCGAGATGTTCTCGATCATAACGATGGCGTCATCGACCACGAATCCAGTCGAAATGGTAAGCGCCATGAGCGAGAGGTTATCCAGGCTGTAGCCAAGGATGTACATCACCCCGAAGGTGCCTATGAGCGACAGCGGCACGGCTATGCTGGGGATGATCGTGGCATAGAGATTGCGCAGGAAGAGAAAGATGACCATTACCACCAGCCCGATGGTCAGCATCAACTCGAATTCGACATCGTCGACCGAGGCCTGAATCGAGGTAGTGAGATCGGTAAGCGTGGTGACTTCGATGCCCGTCGGCAGATTGGCCTGCAGCTGCGGCATGAGCTTCTTGATACTCTTGACGACGTTGATCGTATTCGCGCCTGGCTGGCGCTGCACATTGAGAATGATGGCCGGCGTCTGATTCATCCAGGCAGCCTGACGATTGTTCTCGACTCCATCGACAATGTTCGCTACATCCGTCAGCATGACAGGCGCGCCATTGCGATATGCGACAACTACTTTTTTATAATCGGCGCTGGTTTCGAGCTGATCATTCGAGTCAATCTGATAGTCCTGCCTGGGACCATCGAAGTTGCCTTTTGCCTGATTGACGCTTGTCTGGGACAGTGCAGTACGGACATCCTCCATGTTGATGCCGTAGGAGGCAAGCTGCGAAGGGTTGACCTGGATGCGTACCGCCGGCTTTTGGCCGCCGCTGATACTGACCAGTCCTACGCCGCTCAACTGTGAGATCTTAGGTGCAAGACGCGTATCCACCATGTCTTCCACCTGAGACAAGGGCATGGTTTTCGAGGTAATGGCCAGGGTGAGAACTGGCGCATCTGCCGGATTGGTCTTGCTGTAGACCGGAGGCGCGGGCAGCACGGCTGGCAACAGGCTCTGCGCCGCATTGATGGCCGATTGCACCTCTTCTTCGGCAACATCAATATTCAGCGCGAGATTGAACTGAAGCACGATGACCGAGGTTCCGCCCGAACTGGTCGAAGTCATCTGGCTCAGTCCCTGCAGTTCGCCGAACTCACGCTCCAGCGGTGCCGTGACCGTGGTGGCCATGACATTCGGGCTGGCTCCAGGGTAGAAAGTCAGGACCTGGATTGTCGGATAGTCAACCTCCGGCAATGCAGAGACGGGCAGCTGCGTGAACGCAACCAAGCCGACAAGCAGGATCGCGGCCATCAGCAACGAGGTTGCAACCGGCCTCAGAATAAATGGGCGCGATGGGCTCACGGGACATTGCTCTCATTTGTGTCTTGAAGAACGGGTTGCTTGGAGACGATAATTTTGGAGCCATCCTGCAGCTTTTCAAAACTGCTTGTTGCTAACACATCTCCCGGATTGATGCCTTCGACCGCAGCCTTTCCGGAATCTGTGGTGCCTTGTTTCACATTGCGGACATGGGCCTCACCATTCGTAATGACATACACAAAAGCTACTTGCCCATTGTGTTGAATGGCCGAAACGGGAATTAGTGTTGCATCGTGTTGCGTCGTGACCAGCAGGCGGGTATTCACGAACTGGTTGGGATAGAGCGTATCTTTCTTATTGTCGAAGATGGCGCGCAGCTTTAGCGTGCCGGTCGTAGTGTCAATCTGATTGTCGAGCGCCAGTAGCTTGCCGCTGCCGAGCTTATTCTCCTGCGAACGGTCATAGACATCGACGGTCAGCTTTGCTCCGTGGTGCAGCTGGTCCAGAACCTCTTCGAGATAGTCTTGCGCGACGGTAAAGACCACGGTAATCGGCTCCATCTGCGTGACGACGGCCAACACCGTGCTGCTGCTCGACTGGACCAGGTTGCCGGGATCAACGAGCCGTAGACCGACCCGTCCGGTAAATGGCGCCACGATGTGGCAATACGAAAGCTGTACTTTGTCGAAGTCCAGGGTGCCTTGATCGGACTTCACCAGCCCTTCGTCCTGGGCAACAATTTTTTCCTGATCTTCAAGCTGTTGCTTGGCAATGGCATTGCGGGACCAGGCTTGCTGATAACGTGCCAAGTCCATCTGGGCCTGGGCGAGCAGATTGGTATCGCGCTCCAGCGCTCCCGCGGCGGTCGTAACCTGTGCCTCAAACTGCCGCGGGTCGATTTCGACTAGCGGATCGCCCTTACGAACCGTCTGGCCCTCGCGATAATAGACCTGCGTTATGACGCCCGTGACCTGGTTGTATATAGATGCCGTATAGATCGGCGTAACCGTCCCGATTGCATCCAGATAGACGCCGATATCGCCCTTTTGCGCCGTGGTCGTGGTGAGCGTTACCGGGCCTGCAAAGCTGCGGCGACCTCTGCCACCAGCACCGCCGTGGGCAGCTCCGCCTTGGGCTGTAGTAGTGCTTGACTCGTCACCATGATGGCTTAGAGCCCAGTAAAGACCGCCGGCAAAGACGAGCAGCAACAAAATCCACAACCATTGCCGCTTGCCGGATGGCTTTGGCTCATCCCGGTGGGAGGTGGGTTGTGGACGATCAGGCGGCGTGGGCGAATCGGGCGGTCTCTGTTCCATCTCTCTTCTTTTGTACCGTAAAAAATTACATTCGTCGGGTCACAAGTACACTAAATCCACTTGGTTAGCAGTCTAAAGGCTGGCAGCGCTTCCTCAAAATTGTCGGTCTGTTGCTAAATGGCTGTTTCTATCGAACAGTGGCTGCCAATGCAGCTATTTGTCTACTATCCTACCTGTCCGCGAAGTCTTTATTTTGCCAAAGCTTGGCGTGTCTGTTTATGGACGGAAAAGAGCTGTAGATAGTTGCAGAGTATGCTCACTCTGTCCTTTGGCAATAAGCGCTTGTGAGGATGGCAAGACCCGCATGTTTATCGAAAAAATAGGCAGATTTGTTGGAAATAAAGGGTCGAAATGCGCAGTTTGCCATGGTGGTGATACTGCGGCATCATCGGGGCCGTCCTAGTAACTAGCTGATTACCAGCTACAGGAATCGCGGGTCGGCCCCGATCAAATTGAGAGCAAAATCGCTCAATTTTCCTGCCAGGAGTTTCTTATTTTATTCTCCCTGGAGGGGTTAACTTCGAAAGCAACTACACTGCCGTCTTCCGTCGCGACTGCAAACCGGTCATTTCCGGGCGACCATGCAACGTCTGTGATCGGTGTTCCGAGATGAGCCGTCCAGTCAGGCTTATCTCTTTTACTTGGCCTCCATACCGCAACACAGCCTTCCGCACACCCGGAGGCGAGCATAGGGCCATCTTTCTGGTAGCGCATGGCTCGAACAGGAAGCCGATGCTGCGTCAGCGTCTGCGGTTTCCGTCCTGCTGGACCTTTGCCGGAGCAGTCCCACACTGTAATCTGAGGGCTGCCCGCCGTGGCCAGATACTTCGACCGTCGGTCCCAGCAGATCTGAGCAACTTTCAACGGGTACCCTGACATCTGCAACTCTTTGCCGGTTGCGACGATCCAGAAATGTACGGTCGAATCCTGGTTGCCATGACAGAGATAGCGTGCATCCGGACTCCACGCGAGGCAGAGCATGGAGCCCTTCCACTCGAATATGCGTGTCGGGGAGCTACTCGACGGCTTCCAGAAGACGACTTGGCCATAACAGGCTGAGACAAGCTCCTCGGAATCAAAACGCCAGTCGATTCCGGCGATCGTATTTGGTTGCTCATCAAAGGACTGGAGGAGTTCTCCTTTGGTTGACCAGAGACGCAGTGAACGACCACAGGCCGTTGCCAGATAGTGTCCTGATGGAGACCATGCGAGATGTTCCACCCAGGCGGTTCCGCTGTCGAGGGTGGCAACAGGCGCATCGCTCTCAGGGGACCACAGATTGGTCTTTCCATCCTGTCCTGCGCTGGCCAGAAGCTCCTGAGCAGGATGCCAGGCCACAGAGGTAGCACCGAAGCGATGGCCGTCCCATCGCCTTGCAGTCCTGCCGGTATCGGCTTCAAAGAGATAGACCGCACCGCTGGCAGAGGCGGCGGCTAGCCACTTTCCGCCAGCCGACCACGCTGTAGAGACCGCAGCTTCATCCAGTTCCGCCCCCCACTTTTTAGGAAGCGTTCCTTCAATTGTCTTCTCCGCTATACCAGGCATTGGGTAAATCCTTCGTTCAACATGGCACGATCGAGATTGCGGCCAATGAAGATTAGTTGATTGCGGCGAGGGCTAGCTCCCCACGGACGATCGGGGCGTCCATCAAAGAGCATGTGAACGCCCTGGAAGACAAAGCGATTGCTTTCACCTTGGAGGCTGATAATCCCCTTCATGCGGAAGATATCTGTCCCCTGGCTCTGTAACAGGAAGCTCAACCATTGATTGAAACGACGCTTGTCCAGGTCGCCAATAACATCGATGCCGACGGAGGAGACCTCTTCGTCATGCTCATGGTCAGGCTTGAAGATTTTCTCGAAGCGTGGAGTGAGAAGAGTTTCTCCGGTAAAGAGATGCGCATGGAATTCTTCAGGATGATGTTCAGTAAAGAGGGAATAATCGCCCGCTGCGGATATCTCAAATTTGAAGCTGAGGTTATCTCCTTCGAGATTGAGATTGCTCGGCTGGCTGATAGTGATCGTCTCGCCTGGTACTCTTTCTGATGCGGGAGCAGAAAAGCCCAGGACAGCTTCCATCAGCACTGGCTCAAGATCATCCAGCTTTTTGCCCTCGGGTGCTGGCAAAAGAATTGCGGACATCGCAGGATCGGGGCCTGGTTGAAGCTTGAAGGTGTATGATCCCGGCTCAAGCGCATAGATGCCGCCCCACTCGAAAGGGTATTCGGGCTCCATGAAAAGGGGATCGACTTCCATGGCGCGGTCGAGATTGAAGCCGCCGACGTTCAGGACGCTGTCCATATCGATAGCGGCATCCCGTGTTCGGTAGACCTTGGCCGCAGCGTTCATTAAATGAATGCGCCGCTCCAGTTTGTCCAGTTCTTCAGGTGTAACCAGGTCGGTTTTATTGAGCAGAATCACATCTGCAAAGGCGATCTGTTCCTTTACCTCGTCCGAGTCATCGATGTGTTGCCAGACATGTTTTGCATCAACCAGCGTCACTATGCCATCGAGCTTCAGGCGAGCCTGCATCTCGTCGTCGACGAAGAATGTCTGCGCCACCGGGCCGGGATCTGCCATGCCCGTTGTCTCTACCAGAATGTAGTCAAACTTCTCGCGGCGCTTCATCAGATTGCCGAGAATACGGATCAAGTCGCCGCGAACGGTGCAGCAGATGCACCCGTTGTTCATCTCGAAAATCTCTTCTTCGGCTCCGATGACTAATTCCTGATCGACTCCAACCTCTCCGAACTCGTTCTCGATGACGGCGATCCGTTTGCCATGCTCTTCTGTGAGGATACGGTTGAGGAGGGTAGTCTTGCCCGAGCCGAGAAAGCCAGTCAGAACGGTCACGGGGACGCGGTGGTCTTCCATGATTGTGGTAGTGGCCATGCGAGGTACTCCTTAATGAGGTTGATTGTTTCCGTTTGCCGCGCCAGGGGATGCCTGGTAGTGATCCGGGTTGTTCTGTATGTTTCGGCAAAGCCTTTCGATCTCTCCGTCGGTGAGCTCTTCCACGGATGAAGGAAGAGTCGCCTGAATCTTTGGCTTGCCTGGTGTAAAGAGTGCTATGACGGTCTCGACCTCTGGACAACAGTTATCCTGGCAATTCAGCTCTGTCACCATTACTGTGACGTCTTCATTCAGGGAGAGCAGTTGTGTGATCTTTGCTTTGATCTCCTGCGTACGGCATGTCTTCTTCGAATTTTTCCTGACAAAGAGGTCCATAGTTTTCTATATAAATAATGATAATAATGTATCATTAGCTATAATAGAAAGATAGAGGTTCCATGAAACAAGACGTAGGCATCACCTCCAAGCGTCTGATGCTTGGCCAGATCAGCATCTGCGACGGCTGTTGCTGCGGGAAGACGGAGAAAGGACACCCGGCGGTTCCGGTGCAATGGCTCAAGCAGGAGTGGAAGGTTCGAGGTTTACTGAAGCGCGTGCATCTTTCGATCAGCGGTTGCCTCGGCCCGTGCGATGTGCCAAATGTGGTGATGATCACCCATTCGGAGGGGACGCAGTGGCTGGCCTGTCTCAATAGCCAACGCCACTACGCCATGCTGGCAGACTGGGCGGAGCAATCGAAGAATGCTGATGAACTTCTGCCCCTTCCAAAAGCATTAAAAGCGCTGGCCTTGATGCCGTATCGAGAACAGAGGCAGCTTGCCTTTGAGGGAAGACGATGACAGGTGCGGCTCTTATCGCCGTTATTGCGGCTCTGGGAATGAGACACGGAGTCGATCCCGACCATCTCTCGATCATCGATGGCCTCTCCCGGTTTCATCCGTCGCGCTGGAACGGTGTCTTCTTCGCTCTTGGGCACGGCGTCATCGTTACTGTTCTTGCTGTAGGATTTGGCAAACTGCTCGCAGGCTATGTGGAGCCATATACAGCATGGATTCTGTTGTTGCTTGGATTGGCGAATCTCTGGCGGCTATGGAGACCGAAGTTACACAAGCATTCCAATCCGCCTCGCATGTTTCGGGCCAGCCCGCTTCTGCTGGGCGTCCTTTTCGGAATGGGCTTCGAGACGGCGAGTCAATTGTCAGCAATTCTGCTGGCGGGAGAACTCAACCCATGGATACTGGGACTTGTATTTTCTCTGGGGATGATACTCGTCGATGGTACGGATGGTGTTCTTGCAGCCCGGACACAACAACTCGCTCTCACAGGGCATAACCGTTCGCTGCAGTCCTCACGCGCACTTGGGGTTTTGGTAGTTGTGGTTTCTTTCGGGATAGGTGTGGGCGAGCTTGCTGGCCTGGATATGAATCGACTTGCGTTGCCGCTTGGTATCCTTCTTTTTCTGATGGTTGTGAGCCTTCGTCTTTGGAGTGGCAGAATCGGGGAAACACAATCGATGCGGCATGAAGGAATTATGTCCGACGCTTCTTAGTTGTCTCTGTTTTTATTCAGGAGAGCTGAAAGAGGAATATAAACGGCGCGGCACCCAAGTGGTAAGGGATGGGCCTTAAAGCTCTTATGCGCCGGTTCGAGTCCGGCCCGCGCCACCCGAATGTCATAACCAAAATTGGTACGCCATCGGCAGACTGGGTTCTCCTTGAGTCGGAAAGTCCATCTCGTTGAAGACCTTCAGACCTTCACCGGCGTAGCGTTAATTTCAGGAACCGGCAATCGACACATCGAACTACAAGCGACGTTCGCCTTTCAGTCGACCTGGAATGTGAATCGGGGCGGTGCAGGCCGAAGTATATTCTAGATGGGCAGTGCGTGCGCATTGAACCATAGCGCACGCATTTCCTTACGAGATACGATCACGTTAAATACCTTTCACCTCACCGCCGTCCATGCGAACAGAGGTACCCGTCATCCACTTCGCGGCTGGCGAAACCATGAAGGCTAAGAGATCGGCGATCTCCTCTGGCTGACCATAGCGGCTGATTCCGGCCTCTTCAGGAAACTTCTTCATCGCTTCATCAACACTCATATTGTGTGCTGGAGCCCACTTTTCGAGAAAGGAGCGACGACGGCCGGTCATCACGGCTCCTGGGACAATACTGTTCACCTGCACGCCGTCCTTGATCCCTTGCTCGGCGAAGGCCTTTGCAAGTGCGGTTATGGCAGCATTTGTTGACGCAACAGCGGCGAACGCGGGTTTGGGATCGAGTGAAGCACTACCGGACATGAACACAACGGAGCCTTTCGTTTGCTTCAATGCATCCCACGCGCGAATCGTCAGTCGACGCGCACCATGCAGTTTCAACTCCATGCCTGCTTTCCACTGCTCATCCGTCATCTCAAAAAGATCGATCTGCGGGACAGCGCCGGCGATGTTGAGAAGCGCGTCAATTCGGCCAAAACGTTCCAATGTAGTGCGGACAATATTTTCCGATGCTTCTACCTGGCTTAAATCAAGTGCAAGGCTCAGTGGTTCGGCCCCTGCTTTACTGACTACAGCCGCGACTTCTTTTAACGCTTCTCCATTTCGGGCAGCTAATACAACAGCTGAGAAGTCTCGAGCTAGTCGAATAGCTGTGGAGCGTCCGATACCTTGGCTGGCTCCAGTTACGATGGCAACAGAGTCTTTCATAATGATCCTCCTTGAGTGAGGTGGTGAATGTTGAGTTAGCGTGCCGATCGATGGAACAAGTCGGGCACACG
>Ga0157376_10003734_pt1 | contig 10522 bp, 9 predicted proteins | sample M45metaG_FD_121801 | JGI IMG/M metagenome (GOLD analysis project Ga0157376, IMG submission 121801) | Miscanthus rhizosphere microbial communities from Kellogg Biological Station, Michigan, USA - M4-5 metaG | ecosystem: Host-associated > Plants > Roots > Rhizosphere > Soil | place: USA: Michigan... | reverse complement strand
GTCATCGGCAGGGCGTCGAGGAAGAAGAATGCGGACGGCACGGTGTGGTCAGGCAGCCGCTCCCGCGCGAAGCGTCGGAGTTCGCTTGACTCGGGGCGACGACCGTCGGCGACGATGTACGCGATGAGCCGCGCCCCGCCCGCGGCCTCGGAGACGAGAGCCACCGCGTCGCGAAGCGACGGATGCGTGCGCAAGACGCTCTCGATCTCACCCAACTCGATCCGCACACCACGGAGCTTGACTTGGTTGTCGACGCGTCCGAGATATTCCAAGTTGCCGTCGGCAAGGAACCGCCCGACGTCACCGGTCCGATAGAGCCGCGCCGGCGCGTCGCCGACGAAGGGATCGGGAACGAACTTTCTTGCCGTGAGATCGGCGTCGTGCAGGTACCCGCGCGCGAGGCCCGCCCCGCCCACGTGGATCTCCCCCGGAACGCCGATGGGGACCGGGTTCGCGTGCCGGTCGAGCACATAGAGGCGCGTGTTGGCGATCGGCCGGCCGATCGGGATCCGCTCGCGAGCGCCGCTGCCGGTCACGACGTAGGCGGACACGTCGGCCGCGACCTCCGATGATCCGTACAGATTCAGGAGCGTCGCTCCGGGCAGGAGCGCGGCGAAGCGCCGCGCCACATCGACTGGTATGGCCTCGCCGCTGGTGACCCAGAACCGTAGGTCGGGCAGACGGCGCGCGACGTCGGGTATCGTGTCGAGCAGATGCTTGAGCACCGACGGGACCAGCACGATGCGGGTCACCCGATGCGTCGCCAGCAGGTCGACCAGGCGGGCGGGATCGCCGAGCACCTCATCCGGAACTATCACGTTCGGCACGCCCTGCAGCAGCGGGCCGAAGATCTCCCAAACCGAGTCCACGAAGCTCAGTGACGTTTTCTGGCAGCACACGTCGTGCCGCGTGAACGGCCACTGGCGCCACATCCAGGCGAAGCGGTTCACCGAGGCCTCGTGAACGGCCAGTACGCCCTTCGGCGTCCCGGTCGAGCCCGATGTATAGATGACGTAGGCCAGATCCCGCGGCCCGGCGGCGTCGTCGGGCGTCGTGAGTGGCTCGCGGGCGATCGCCGCGCGGTCCGCGTCGAGGTCGATGACGGTGGCGGTTTCCACGACAAGACGGTCGCGGAGGTGCGCCATGGTGACCACGACGGGCGCGCCGCAATCGGCGAGCATGAAGGCCAGGCGGCTTGGTGGATAGGCGGGGTCCAGCGGCACGTACGCAGCCCCCGCCTTCAGGATGCCGAGCAGGCCCACGAAGGCCTCGGCCGAGCGCTCCAGGCATGCGCCCACCAGACCGCCGGGCCCGACGCCTCGCGCCCTCAGGTAGTGCGCCAGCCGGTTGGCCCGCCCCTGCAACTCGCGATATGTCAAGCGCCGCTCGCCGTCGATCAGCGCGAGAGCATCGGGCGTGCGGGTGGCCTGGAGGTCGAAGAGCTGGTGGAGGCACGACTGGTGCGGGTAGTCGGCCGCGGTGTCGTTCCACGCCGTGACGAGAAGCTGCTGCTCGGACGCCCGCATCATCGGCAAGGCCGACACCCGCTGCGCGGGATCGGCGGCAACCGCCTCGAGCAGCGCGTGCAAGTGGTCGACCAAGCGCGTGATGGTGGACGCCTCGAACAGGTCGGTGCTGTACTCGACGGCGCACGACAGGCCCTCGTCGACCTCGGCCATGTCGACCGTGAGGTCGAACTTCGCGGTCCCCGGATCGAACTCGATTTCGTGGAGCGTCAGCCCCGGCAGCTTCAGCTGATGCCTGGGCGCGTTCTGGAGGATGAACATCACCTGGAGGAGCGGCGAGTGGCTGAGGCTCCGGGGCACGTTCAGGTCCGCGATGATCTTCTCGAATGGCACGTCCTGGTGCTCGTAGGCATCGAGGGTCGTTGCGCGCACTCGTTCCAAGAGCTCAAGGAATGTCGGATCACCCGACAGATCGGTGCGCAGCACCAGCGTGTTGACGAAGAAGCCGATCAGATTCTCCAGATCGACATCGCGCCGCCCCGCCGTCGGCGAGCCGACGACCAGGTCATCGCGCCCGGTGTATCGCGCGAGCAAGACCGCAAACGTCGCGAGCAGCGTCATGAAAAGCGTGGCGCTCGCATCGCGGCCCACGGCCTTGAGTCGCTCGCGCAGCGCCACGGGGAACACGGCGCGCTCGATGGCGCCATGCGACGTCCGTACGACCGGTCGCGGCCGGTCGGTCGGCAACTCCAGCACCGGATCCACGTCTGCCAGCCGACTGCGCCAGTAGTCGATCTGCGTGTCGAGCATGGGGCCGCGCAGCGACGTCTGCTGCCAGCGTGCGAAATCTCCGTATTGGAGTCGCAAGTCGGGGACCGCCGCGGGACGCCCGGTGATTGACGCCACGTAGTGGTGTCCGAGCTCCTCGAACAACACGCCCATCGACCACGCATCGGTGACGATGTGGTGCATGACCAGCAGCAGCAGATGCTCCTCCGGGCCTAGGCGCAGCAGAGTCGCACGCAACAGCGTGTCATTGCTCAAGTCGAATGGCCGCTGCGCCTCGGCCCGCGCCCGGCGGAGCGCCTCGGTCTCGCTGTCGGGGACGCCGCTCAGGTCGACGACGGCCAACTCGACTGAGCGCCTCTGCGCGATTACCTGGATCGGCTCGCCTTCGATCTCGACAAATGAAGTCCGCAGCAGCTCGTGGCGAGCCACGACTGCCTGCAGGCTGTGGCGAAGGACCACCTCCGCCAGCCTCCCTCGCAGCCTGAGCACCCGACCGATGTTGTAGGTGGCCGACCCGGGCTCGAGGCGGTCGAGGAGCCACAACCTCAGCTGGGCATAGGAGAGCGGCCGGATTTGATCGCTCATGCGCGCGCCGGCGGCCACACTTGGCAGACAAGTACCACGATCGGGCCGCAACCGAAGGCCCTGCGCCGGGCGGGAATCGAGCGGGGCGACGGAACCAGCGGGCTACGGTGGGGCATCGATGATCAGGCGAACAGCGACCCGATCGCCCACCCCGCCGGCCCCCCGGCCCACGGCGGCGCCGAACCGTACGGGTAGTTGCGGAATCCGTCGGCTAGATGAAATCCATTCTGCCATGGCTTGCGCTGCTGGCCGCCCACCTCTAGTTCAAATCTGTTCGGCTTCTGTGGAGACGTCCACATAAAGAAACCCAAGCGGATCAAGACTAGCCGAGACTAGCGATTCTGGTGGGCCGAGGAATGTAGGCGGATCACTGTTGATGCGTATCCGTTCGCGTCATCCGTTCGCACCTCGCAGGACGGCCGAATAGTCACACTACTTCCACTCTTGAACGACCTCAGTTCCGGTAAACGTCGGAGAGCGGCGACACTGTCCGTACCTCCGTGCGGCAAGGCGAGGTAATAGGGCATGAGGTATCGCCCACTCACCCCAGGTGAGCAATGCGTCAGCGCGTGCGCAGCGAAAACGCGACCGGTGCATCGGCGGTGGCGGCGCGTCGAGGCGCGCGAGCCAAGGGGGCCTGCGGCATGCTGACAAGCCGCCTGTTTCCGGCGTGTGTACGGTTCGCGGAGATGGACCCCTCCGAAGCGGACCCCTCGAGCCTGCACCCCGCCGAGCAGCGACAGATCGACCGGGCCGCACCCGGTCGCCGGCGAGAATACTCTGCGGGGCGCCTGTTGGCCCGCTCGCTGCTCGACAGCCTCGGCGCTGCAGCAGCACCGCTGCTGAACAGGCCGGATCGTGCTCCGGCATGGCCAGCGGGATTTGTCGGCTCGATCTCGCATTGCCCGACGTTGTGCACGGTGGTGGTGGCATCGAGATTGGACATCTGCGCCATTGGGGTCGACGTGGAGCCCGCCGTGGCTCTGGATGCGGATGTCGAGCCGCTAGTCTTGACGTCGCGCGATCGAGATTCGATCGCGCAACTGCCGCTGCGGATTCGGGCAATAGGGGGCCGGTTGGTTTTCTCGGCCAAGGAGGCGTTCTACAAGGCCCTGTATCCAACGACGGGTGGATTCCTCGACTTCACGCAGGCATGGGTGACGTTCGTCACGGAAGAAAACTTCATCGTGGCCACAACCCCCCCATTGCAGCGCAGCCGCGCTTTGCCCAACTCCATGATTGGACGCTATTGCATCGAAGGACCGCATCTCATGACGGGCATCTTCAGGCAGGCCCACCGGTCGGGTGCCCCCGCGTGACTAGTTCGGGGAGAGGGTCGTGGCGCATATGTACGCAGCGATGATGGCGGGACCACGCCTTCGAAGGCAACGAAACATTGTCAGCTTCACTCGACTTGGGTTTCATCCCTTTCGTGCCACCGCTGTTTACCCGGGTCTCACGCTGGGAATACGACCGCCAGATGTACAAGCGTCGCAATGAAGTCGACCGTTCCGTCGCCTCACGGCTTCCACCACGTCTTCTCGCGCTTCGCCAAGCTCGACCGCGCCGATGAGCCCGCGGGCTTCTTGGCCGCGTTACGTTGTGCCTTTGCTTGCCCCCGGATCCTGCGCAACGTGCAGCAACGTCACCAGGGCGCGACTGACTTCGGGTGCTGCAAGCCTGCGCGCCAGTAGTTGCCGCACCGGGTCGGTGATATTTCGTGCAATCGGCGCCACTCACGCGGTCGTCATCTCGCTTCGCGAGTCGCTCGGCCAAATGCTTCGCCTCTGATTGGGCCGACCCCACCTCAGCAGCCAGTCATACCTTGCCAAGAAGCTGCCGATGTCTGCATCGGTCCAGGAACGGACGCAGGGTGATCTGGCCTAAGCAGCGCAATTGGCTCGAACTCCGCGTCGCGCAGCGTGCACCGCATCGGATCGGTTACCTTCAATGCCGGGCCGGATTACAGTCGGTCCCTCGCCGGTGATGCCGAGGCCCGTCTCCGCTAGGTCGGCGACCAGCTCCGACGCCGGCGAGCCCAACACCATGGTCTACGTCGCCGACCTGTACGCTCTACACGGAGACGGCAGGTCGTAGGATCCCGACCAGGCCAACCGCCTCTGTTGCGAGGCGCTCGGCTGCTCCGGGCTGCACGACCGCAACCGGCAAACACCGCAGCGCCCTCGCTGCGGCCAGATGAGGATCCGCACAGCGTCATGAGTCTCGACGTATGCATCCACCGCTTCACCGGTCGTCGCGTCGAAAATATGTTCGCCAAGGTGCGGGGCCCTGCAGCTAACGATGAATTACTCTTTGCCAACCGGCGTCGCGATTGGTCTTGGTTCGGCGGCCCTCTTCTTTCCTTCAGAACGGCACTGGTTGAGCGGCCCACGAGGCAGGAATCGGCCGCGCGAGAGCCAGAGCCTGACCGGCGTCGCACCAGCCATCGCAGCTGTTTCGGCCGGGGCACCGCCGCCATAGGTTCAGCATTCCCTTGCACTTGGCGTAGAAGTGGAAGAACCGCAACACCTCGCCGCACTCCTGGTCGCTGGGCGTGCTCGCTGCAGATCAGTTACATGCCACGATCGGTCAAGGTCACCGCGCCGTATGCGATAACGCGCAGGCCTGTGCCGTACGCAATGCGTTTGCCGAGGACGACGGCATCCAGAAGGTCTCCCTCGAGTCCCAGAAGTGTCGGCACCGCACCGTAGTTGAAAGGACACGGCAGCGGCGACATGAAGTCGAGGCTGCCGCTCGAGCCCCGTTTGACAAAACTCCATCGGGGTACTTCGATCACGACGTCGAGCGCGGGCCCGAGCGCAGCTCTGGCAACACGTGGGTTCGCGATGCTGGGAGAACCCATCTTCGAAGACAGGGGTCGGAGCCTCGTTTCGTATTCGAGCCTGGACTTCAGATCGGAGTGCGACAGCGCCGATCAGTTTCTTGCGGCATCCGAGAATTTTCGCCTGCTGCGTACACGCGAAGAAGAGGCGACTCGTGCCTCGCCGAAATGCGGAACAAACCGCTGGCGCCGGTGTGCACGCGCCAGAGATCCTGGGCCTCTGCAAACGAACGGATCGCCGCGCCACCGGCCGGAAGTCCACGCGACATCAGGCGTCGACCGGCAGTGCCGAGAGGCTGCGTGCTGTGGCGAGTGCCACCGTCGTCCGGGCGATCTCGAGGTTCGCCGTGCGATGACACGGCGGGCACTCATCAGTACAGCCGGACGGCAGAGTCGAAGTGCCAGATTCGGCGGATTTCGATCACGTCGAACTCGCGGGCCAGTGCAGGCGGGAATGCCTGGTAGGGCCTCTGGCTTTCCACGATGCGTCGTATCGCTTCATCGATTTCTGCCACACCACTCGAAACAACAAAAGTCACCGATTCCACCGATCCGCCACTGCGAATGGCGACCGTCACCATGGGGCGCGTGTGAGACCGCTTCGCCACGTCGCGGACCGTTTCGACAGATGTGTTGAATTGGATCCTTCGTGCCCACTCCTCCACGTACTGAATGAGTTCGACGTTGGGGTCGGTGCGTCCCCATACTCTGGCTCGACGCGCGGTGCTCAACGACAGAGGAAGCGTCGAAGGCCGGCGAGCGGCACGCGAGGCCGCTTCCGCCCGGTCGGCTTCCTCATCGAGCTGACGTCCGATTGCCCGAAGCGCCGCTTCCCGTCTCGCCGTCGGTTCTCGATCGGCCTCGACACGCGGCGCCTCTCGCGGAGCCGTTGCCTGCCGTGCGGCCTCCTGGCGTTCGGCATCCGGTCGCGCGGCTTCGACGCGGACCGCTTCCTGACGGGCGGCCTCCTGTCGCGCGGCTTCGACGCGGACCGCTTCCTGACGGGCGGCCTCCTGTCGCTGCCCGTCCAGCTGCGCTGCCGCCTGTCGCGCAGCTTCCTGGCGTTCGGCCTCGAGTCGTGCAAGGTCGAGACGAGCCGCTTCCTGACGGGCGACCTCCTGTCGCTGCGCATCCAGCTGCGCTGCCACCTGTCGCGCAGCTTCCTGGCGTTCGGCCTCGAGTCGTGCAAGCTCGAGACGAGCCGCTTCCTGACGGGCGGCTTCCTGTCGCCGCGCGTCCTGCGCCACACCGTCGGCATCTCGTGACGTCGGCATCACGTCCTCCGGCGCCGAAGCGCTTGGTGCGACCGCAAACAAGGACGCCGGCAGGGGCGGAGCGGAACGCACGACCGACATGGCGCCGTCGGAAGGCTCCGCATCGATCGCGGCGGGCGCGACGATCTGCGGAGGCGCCGCGTGATTGAACCCATTGGCACGCACGGGCATCTCCGCACGGGCCGCACTGGCCACCGTGATTCGCTCGGCCTCGGCCTGCGCCGTCGGGTTGATCGCAAGCACATCCGCCACGTCCTTCGCCGGCGCACGCGGCGCGTGCGAGAGAGGCGGAGCCCGGGCCGGCTCAGCGACGACAAGAGACTCGATCGATGACCCTTGCGACGGCTCCCAGACTGACGACCTGACCGCTGGCGCCTTGGGCGTAGCGCGCGCCGGAACAAGCACGACGCGTAGATCGGGAGCCTCGATCCGTCGATCGCGCCAGGGAACGACGAGGCCCGGAAGCCCAAGCCCCACGCCACCGAAGGTCAGGCTCAACAGCAGCGCGTGACTCAGCAGCGAGAGGAGCAGTGCAAAAGCCAATCGCCTGTGTTCAGGCGCGCGCTGGACTGTCGGGCCAGCAAGGCTTGGCGCTGGCACTTGGGAAGCGCTCATGAACCACATGGAGGCCATGGTGTCGATTCTCACGGGGCTCGAGCGAACCGTCCATCTGGAGGATCCAGACCACACCCTGGAACCCGCTGGCCTCAACGTATCCCATGCTGTCGTCACGAAGGGCAGCTTTGAGGTGCGTTCATGGCGCTCGATCTTGCGTCTTCCGAACGACCTCTTTTGCTTGCGTTACTGCCGCCGTTGCCTTAAGCCGAGGCTCTCGGCGAGGCGAGGTGTGCCTCCGCCTGCGTTCTGGCCAGCGTTCATTCCGGCACTTGCCCAAAGGGCAGCACGTCGCATCCGGTGTCGGGAACTGGCACAGCTGATGGGCGCCCTTTTCGCGGCCATGCGATTGACGGCTTCTCTGATCGGGCGGGTCTTTCGACGCGCCCGTGTAGTTCCTTTGTCTTTGCCGATCCGACAGAATCGGTTCGATGTCGGAGCTCGGCGGATGGGGTCAGCGGTGGATACCCTGGCGGAAACTCGGCAGCGTGTTGTGCGGTCTGCTTTTTCCGATGGCAGCGTTCGCGCAGGCTGCCGCGTCCGGCAGCGGTCAGGCCGCAAGCGTCCTGACCGCACCGACAGCCACCACGCAAGACCCACCGACTGGGCAATCCGACCCGACCTCGACGCCGTCGACCCGGCGCGTGCCGAACGCGCCAGGCGAGAGCGTGCTCATCGAGAGCTTGCGCAACGAAGCCGTCCGGTACGAGCTGGGCAACGGCGTGCCGCGCGACGGCGAGCGCGCGACGGCTTCCTATTGCGAAGCGGCACGCCTCGGGGACATCGATTCGCAGTTCAGGCTCGGCTGGATGTACATGAACGGCACGGGCGTCGGCGTCAGCTATTCGCGCGCCGCCTTTTTCTTCCAGATTGCTGCGGAACAGGGCTCGGAGCAGGCGCGCAACATGCTTCGCGTCGTCGGCGGCCCGAGTGACGACATCCCCGAATGCATGCGTCCCCCTGCGCCGACGACGGCGACCGCATCGCCCAAGGTGATGCCCCCACCCGAACTCCGAATCGCCGCACCACCGCACATCGCTCGCCTGGTCGAGAAGATAGCGTCCGAATACCGCGTCAAGCCGACGCTGGTATTGGCTGTCATCGAAGCTGAGTCGCGATTCGATGTCGCTGCGCTGTCGTCGCGCAACGCCAAGGGACTGATGCAACTGAGGCCGGACACGGCGCTGCGGTTCAACGTTCGCAACCCGTACGACCCAGCACAGAATATCCGCGGCGGTATTGCCTACTTGCGCTGGCTCCTCGCCTATTTCGAGGGCGACGTGTCGCTAGTCGCCGCGGCCTACAACGCCGGCGAAGGCACCGTCGATCGCTATCGCGGCGTGCCCCCGTACCTCGAAACGCGCGGGTACGTGGCACGCATCGTCCGATCGGTCGGGTCGCAGCCGTTGCCGTTCGACGCGAGGGTCACGGCCCCGTCGCCGCAGCTGCCGCTCATGCGTCTCACGCGTAGGGCGTTCTGACGCCGATCTTCAAGAGAGCAGGGTCGGATACGGCGACCAGTTGGTGGCGTCGGCCAAGTCGTCCGCCTCGCTGCCGGCGAAGCGATCGCGCGGTTGCCACGAAAAAGTCATCAATGCGACGAGCTGCACCACACAACACGGCCGCAGGCCTATCCTGTCCTACCCCCTCTTTCGTCTTCTTCGCCCTAGACAGGCCTAAGGCCCCACAACCTCGAGCCGCAGACACGCAGGCGAGTCGGACGGTCCGACCCTTTCCTCTCGGCGACCCGAACAACTGCGTGGATCAGGGGGGCCAGTGACATCCCCTCGAGGGGGTCTCAGTCTACGCCGTCGCGCGCCCGGTCACGGTGGCGACGCGCCTACAACGCGATCGTGCTTGCTCCTTGCTGACCGTTCCAATGTTGCCGGTGCAATTGGATTTTCTCCGCGTTGGCGACGCCTGCGCGGCGAGAAACTGCCGCGCAGCGTCGAAGCCACAGCGACTGCCCGAACGCTTTGTAGCGCCGCCGAGCTGCCGACCGTCGCGGGGCGTTTGCGCCTTCGTCGACGCCGCCCGATGCTTGCCGAACGAGCCCGGCGCCCCTCGAATGAGTCCCGTGTCGCGGTCAGGACCCACGTGTCCGAGCGGCCGCTCGTACTGCAATCAGGCGTGGTTCTGAGGGACCGCGGTCGAACGCCGGTGTCGGCAGCTGCACGCGTTCGGCCACCAGACGGGCGGGGCGCAATGCCTCCAAGGATTCCTCGAATCGAACGAGCTCGCGCATGAGGATGTAGTCGATGCCGCGCAGTGGGCCCCGCTCGTCGCGCGTGCGCCGGCGGTAGTCTTCGCCGGCAGCGTGATTCGTCAGCCGAAGCGTCTTGTACAGCCAGGGGTGCTGTTCATTCAGCTGGCCGACATACAGACCAGCGACGCCGTGGCTGAGATCGAGATGCAAAGCCTTGAATGCGAAAAGAGACGTTGCGGCCAATGGAAGCAGTCCAGCGAACACCAGCAACATGCTCATGAGCTGCATTGCCAGCCTTTCTCGGCTGGTGACGTCGGCCAGCGCCTGACCGCCAAGCCCCAGTAGGCCGATTCCCAGCAAGACGAGGCCGACAATGTTCGCAACGCGGACCCAGCCTGGTGCCGGTCGGTTCTGGCAGTGAATGAACTCACCCTCGAGCGCTTGCAGCTCGGCGTCCGGGAGGCCGGCCAGCTCGCGCGCGCAGGCAAGTTCGCTTTGCACGGAGGCTCGCTCCGTCCAGTAGGCGAACGCCCGGGCCGTATCGGTTGCAGGCGGGACCGGAGCGTAGAACTCTCTCGCGCGCATCAGCCGCTCGCTACTCACCAGCGAGCCGTTCACAAAGCGACTGAGTAGAGACATGACTCCCCCGCCGACAGACAGACGTCGATGCGCGCACTGTGGCAACCCCCGTCAATCAATGACAACCCCCTGATTTGAGGTGACGTGGCCAAGTGGCAACGATTCC
>Ga0157376_10003733_pt1 | contig 10522 bp, 11 predicted proteins | sample M45metaG_FD_121801 | JGI IMG/M metagenome (GOLD analysis project Ga0157376, IMG submission 121801) | Miscanthus rhizosphere microbial communities from Kellogg Biological Station, Michigan, USA - M4-5 metaG | ecosystem: Host-associated > Plants > Roots > Rhizosphere > Soil | place: USA: Michigan... | reverse complement strand
TTGAATCCGCCCGCGCCACCCTTCTTTTCTTCAAGGCTCGTGACGACGACGCTTTGCTTACGGAGTTGATCCACCGCCTCATCTCGGGTTTTTGCGCTCAGCTCGCCTTTCTTGACGGCACCCGATCTGGTTCGTCCAACATATGCAAAGGTAGCCATGCGCAACACTCACCCTTCGATGTGGCCATCGCTCTGGCCGGTTGTAGATTGAGGGGAATACCTACCAGGCGAGTCTACTGGCCACCCCAAAACCTGTCAAACAAATGCACAATCTCTGCGCAGGCGACGAGGCACGTAGACTCAAGCAATACAGCGCCTTAGCTGCTGATCGTGCTCGTGTGCCGAAAGCCTCGGTAGAGATAATGCAACCCGGATAATAGGGTGAAGGCGACCATCCCGAACAGGAGGGGTAGCATGACGGCGAGATCGATGCGACGGGAAGTTAGGAATATGACCATCACGATGTAGGACAGCTGGAGAAATGTGGTGCCCTTGCCCAAGAAGGTGGGGGTAATATCCACGCGAGAATCTGTGAAGTGAGCCACCGCCGTTCCCAGCATCAGTATCACGTCTCGGCTGACCACGAGGATGGTGACCCACGACGGAACCAAGTGAATCATCGAGAGCGTAATGAACCCGGAGATGAGAAGCATCTTATCGGCCAGCGGGTCCAATACGGCTCCGAGCCGAGTATACTGATTCTTCATGCGGGCGATCGCCCCATCCAGCGCATCAGTGAGTCCCGCCACGAGAAGAACGATGAGCGCTTGATCGAATTTGCCGTAGACAAGTAGCCCGATGTAGCAGGGAATCAGGAGAATACGGAGGATGGTCAGGCTGTTGGGGATATTCATATCTTCCGGAATACAGCAGCCACGGCAGCGGGGGGAGATGATAGGAGGGCGTTACCCAGTTGTCAACGGCTTGCAGTCGGCGCGGCCCCTCACTATAATTCCAACTCTGAGGTGTATCATTTGAATGTCGTGGAGGTCGTGATGAGTTCGCTTCCGCTGCTTTTCAAAAAAGAAGGACTGGTTGAAAAGCACCAAGTTGAAGGTGTCGACCCGAGCGATCGGTATTTCAATCGCACAATCCTCATCAATCGAACACCCTCAGGCTACGCCGCTAAGGTCATGTATGAAGCCCTGAATGTCGAGGGGCATTCGCATCCGACCATAACCGCTGCGGTACAAGAACTCATCGAATCGATGCAGAGATTCGGCTTCAGCAAATTGAGAACCCGCGCCAATTTCAAAGGCACGAAGTATCTCGCCGAAAAAGAAACCTGGCTCGATTACCAGGATATAGCATAGCCCCAACTCTCACACGGACACAAACTCCCGATATACCAGGTCGTGAATACAGGGGCGGAAGACCTTAATCTTCTCATTCCTTCGACTGGGATGTACCCGGTTGGATAACAGCACCACCTCCAATTCGCACAGTGGATCAATCCATAGTGACGTACCAGTGTAGCCGAGATGCCCGAACGACCGCTCGGAAAAACTGGACCCCGATGAGGACGGTGCAGACGGAGTGTCCCATCCCAACGCCCAACTCGATTGAGCGGCAGATCCTTGGCGGGTCGTAAACTGCCTGACCAGCTTCCCGTCCAGAATCGACTCTCTTCCATGATAGCCGCGGAGCCAGGCTCCGGAGACAGCCAGCACCGATTCGGCAGTCCCGAATAACCCTGCATGCCCCGCGACCCCACCCATCGCTGCGGCATTCTCGTCGTGCACCTCCCCACGTAAGAGCCGATTGCGCCACTCGTCTTGTTCAGTCGGGGCGATGCGTGATACATCGACAATTGGGCGCATCACATCGGGTTGCGCTTGCCCTGCCGTAGGGCAAAACATCAAGGGGTCGGCCCGTAGCGGTCGGACGATCGCCTCTTCGCACCACAGGTCCAGCATCGTTCCGCTGAGACGCTCCACTAGAAACCCTAGCACCATGAACCCCAGGTCGCTGTAGACACTTCTCGTCCCCCGTGCATAGATCAACGGTTCGTCCCGAATCATCTTCAATACATGTTGTTTGACGGGCTGATCCCCGCCAGAGAAGCCCTGGACCATACCTCTCGCGTCAAGCCGCTCAAAGAAAGGTCGCCATCCTGGCAAACCCGAACGATGAGTCAAGAGCTCTCGCACCGTTACCTGACCGATCGGCGCCCCTTCAAGTTCTGCTAATACTTCTTGCACGGAATCCCCAAGAGCGACTTTGGCGCCCTGAGTCAGAAGCAGGATTGATGTCACTGTCGCCAGCGGTTTCGTGAGAGAGGCAAGGTCATAGATCGTCGTGGGTTGAACGGGAAGGCCCGGAGGCTCTGACGACAATCGCCCGGCCACAACCATACATTGCAGCTCGCCACGTAGACGCACCGCCAACTGGGCGCCGGGAAAGACACCGTCGTCAACGGCCGATTGCAGCGCCGTTTGAATGACGTGATTGGTAGCCATAGGCGAGAGAGCTGTCACTGGTGGGGAACGATGCTGCTGTGATAAGACGCGCGAATCCATTTCCAGAGTGCCTAAGTAGAGAAACGCAGCCACTTCGGACGCGTTATAAAGTTGGGCTGGACTCTCCTTCGAGCTTCTCCTCCGATGCGGTCGCGGCGTCATGAAACGCTTCCTGTTCTTCCACTTCCAACATACGCTCGAACATTCGCAATGACGCGCGCAACCGTTCAACCATGAGCAGTCGCTGTTTCTGGAGCGACGAGAGATCGCGCTGCGTATCGGTCAGTTCGACCCTGGCCTGATGGATCATCTCTCCCGCCTTTAGTTCAGCCTCCTTAATGACGAGATCGGCCTCCCGTTGAGCATTCTGCTTCACATCCTCTGCCAGCGATTGAGCAGAGAGGAGGGTGCTCGATAACGTCGCTTCCGTCCGTTTCAGCTCGGCGAGCTGCTGCTCCAGAAATATAATCTTTTCTCGCTGAACCGCATGGTCTCGATTCAACGATTCGACCGTCTGTGCCAGTTCTTCGAGGAAGCGATTGACTTCCTCCTTGTCATACCCGCGAAAGGTGACCTTGAACACCATTTGCTGGATATCGAGCGGTGTGATTTTCATGGCACCTCCCCAATACTATGTCCGTCCATGGCTACTGCGATCTGAAATAGCGAAGGTACGATGGCTCTCTGAAGAAATATCAGAATCAGTATGAGAACAAAAGTGGAGAGATCAAATCCTAAACGCGTACCGACTATTCGGCGAATTGGACCCAATGCTGGCTCAGTAACCTTTACCAGAAACTGCACAATAGGGTTCCATGGGTCAGGATTGACCCACGAGATGAGCGCACGAGCAACAACAACATATATATAGATTTCTAAAACATAATGGATGACCGTTGCCAATGCGCTCAGGGCATTGCCTATGACAAACATCAGCGCCCCAACTCCTTCGATCGTATGGTAGCCGATTCGACTGCCGCCATTAGCGCGGCACGGAATCCCGCCTGTTCGAGCTGATGAAGCCCTGCGATGGTCGTGCCTCCGGGGGACGCCACTCGATCTTTCAATTGAGCGGGGTGCACCCCTGATTCCAGCACCAAGCGAGCCGACCCGAGCACCGTTTGGGCGGCAAGAAGTTCAGCGGTCTGCCGCGGCAGACCCATCATCACCCCCCCATCCGCCAGCGCTTCAATAGCCTGAAATATATAGGCCGGCCCACTGCCGCTCAATCCTGTCACGGCATCCATCATTCGTTCCTCAACCAGCACCACCAGGCCGACGGCTTCGAACATGGTTCGAACCAGACGAACATCATCGTCGGACACCCCGGCACCCGGCGCAAGAGCGGTCATACCTTCCCGGATGAGTGCCGGAGTATTCGGCATCGCACGAACCACTCTCGTCGCACTGCCCGTCTGTTCTTCAATTGTCCGAATCATCACCCCTGCCACAATAGAAATCACAAGAGCATGGGCCAGAGTCGGGCCTAGCTCACTGAGCACAGCAGGAAGCATCTGGGGTTTCACCGCCAAGACGACCACATCAGCCCAGACGACCGCTTCACGATTGGTGGGGCCAACCCGAATGCCGAACTGACTTTTTAAGCGATCTCGGCGCTCGGCAACGGGATCCGCCGCCCATATCGACTCCGCAGAACACACCTGTCCTGAGAGAAGACCACCGATCATGGCCTCAGCCATCTGGCCACCACCAATGAACGCGATCTTGTTCGTGATCGTTGGACTAGGCACGTCGTGCTCCAATTGTTGCCGTCCCGACCCGGATCATCGTGGCCCTCTTTTCCACTACACTACCACCGCGTGGATCCGCCCCGCTTCTCGGCTCGTCGGTCTATCTCCTCTGTCCATTCCAGGATATCAACCGAATGGATCAGGTCGAAACCCCTCACGAGACGAAGCGTTCACTCCCCTCTGGCCATCCAGATTGCTGAGTCGCATGTCGGGTCTGCTCTAAAACGAACCGAATTTTTTCACCGATCGGATCACCAGCCGGTAGATCAATCTCATCTGCTCAGCCACAGCTATAGCGCTGTCTCTCTAAAGGCCTGAAGTATTGTACAGAAACCGCCGGGCAAATGTCAGCGCGCGCACCCGAACTGGATCCTATCGATGAGAGAGCAGGGTGATCCCGCTGACCATCGTCCCGTTCACCCGGCCTTCCCGTCGATAGGAGTAAAAGAGCTGATCGTGGCAGATCGTACAGAGATTCACCGATGAAACAGAACACGCGGACACACCCTCTTCTTCCACTTGCCGACGGATCAAGGCCTTAAGATCCAGCCGAGCCTTATGCCCTCGGTAATCATGCACAACCGACTCCCAATCAGGCAGCCCAATTCGGAGCTGGTCAAGCACCGGATCGTCCACTTCATAGCAGCAAGGACCGGCCGAGGGTCCGATGCTGACTCGCAGATCCGACCGCGTCGATCCGAATCGGTTCGCCATCAGCGTGAAGGTCTTCGAAACAATCCCCGCCACAGCACCCCTCCAACCGGCATGAATCGCCGCCACGACACGCCGGCGCGGGTCATGCACGAGCACAGGGACGCAATCCGCCGTGCGCACCGCCACCGTCACGCCGGGTTGATCGGTCACCAGCGCGTCCCACCCGCCGGAAAACTGATCCGACTCGGTGAGTGGACGGTCCAGCACCAAGGCATCGGTCCCATGCACTTGCTTGACAGACAGCAGCCAACCACGCCCCTGCGACCCAGACTGACGAGCGGGCACTCCTACATCGAATGCCAGCGAGTCTGCATGACCGCGTGTTCCGAAGAAATGTCGGATGCCGTCTTGCGCGGACGCGAAGGCAGGAACCGTGATGACCGCTGCACTCATGGCCATACTCCGCTGAGACTACTCACCCCCACAGACCTGTCGGCTCAGTCGACCTGCTTGCGCAGGAACGTGGGCACATCCCACTCATCATCAGTGACCGCCGCAGTTCGTTCCATCGACTCTCTTCCGTCTCCCATCCGCCGCAAGAATGTCGGACGGTCGAGATCTTTGAGGGGCCGCTCCGCGTACGATCGTTCTCCCATCATCTGGCCGGCACCGGTCATGGTCTGTTGCCCGGTACGGGAGGTCCGAGCCGCAGCCACGGGAATCGGAGCAGGCTGATCCTCCCGCTCAAACCCGGTGGCAATCACTGTCACGACCAGGTCGTCGCCCATATCGGGATTGATCACCTGTCCGACAATGATATTCGCTTCCGGATCGGCTGTCTGTTGGACAATCGTGGCCGCTTCCTCGATCTCGTGCAGCGACATGTTGGGCCCTCCGGTGATATTCAACAACACACCGCGCGCGCCCTCGACACTGCCTTCCTCCAGCAACGGACTGCAAATCGCCTTTTGCGCCGCTTCAATCGCCCGATTCGTCCCACGCGCCACGCCCATCCCCATCACGGCGCGACCTGTATGCGACATCACGGTACGAACATCGGCAAAGTCCACGTTCACATGGCCGGTGGTCGTGATCACATCGGCAATTCCTTGGATGGCCTGTCGGAGCACGTCATCGGCTACCTTGAACGCTTCGAGCAGCGGCGTGGCTTTGTCGACGATGCCGAGCAGCCGCTGATTCGGGATCACGAGCAAGGTATCCACATGGCGGCGGAGATCGCGAATCCCTTCATCCGCATGGACCATCCGACGATGACCTTCGTATGAAAAAGGCTTCGTCACAACCCCGACTGTCAAGATACCGAGTTCGCGCGCGATGCTCGCCACGATCGGCGCGGCGCCCGTCCCGGTTCCGCCGCCCATCCCCGCAGTCACGAACACCATGTCGGCGCCCTCAAGACATTCTCGAATCTGATCTTTGCTTTCCAATGCCGAGTCTTTTCCGACTTCCGGCTTCGCCCCGGCACCGAGTCCCCTGGTCCGCTCAGGCCCCAGTTGAACCTTATACGACGCCCGTGACCGATCCAACGCCTGCAGATCGGTATTCGCCGCGATGAAATCGACCCGCGCCAATCCGGACATGATCATGGTGTTCAGAGCATTACAGCCGGCGCCACCGACACCGATGACTTTGATCCGAACGGGGGACACGACATCCTCTTCAAACGAAAACATCAGGACACCTCCCTTGATAAAATTCGCGTAGCAGCCGTCTGCTGCGCGCAACGGTTAAAAGAACTCGAACATCCAGGACTTCATACGATCGAATACCTTATGCAACGGCCGTCCGCTGCGCAGACCAGCCGTGGCCATCTCCTCAACATGGTGCCGGGCATGGAGCAGCAGGCCGACACCCGTGGCATGCATGGGATTACTGACAATGTCGCGAAGCCCTCCGATTCCTCCTGGCGCGCCGCGGCGAGCCGGAAGATTCAAGACCTGCTCTGCCGCATCGGGCATCCCTTCCAACAACGACGTTCCACCTGTAATTACCACTCCAGCCCCCAGCATGCCCTCGTAGCCGGCACGCGCAATTTCCCGACGAACCAGCTCGAATATTTCTTCGACTCGCGGCTCAAGAATCTCGGCAATGTCACGGCGCGAAAACGTCCGTGCGGGACGGTCCCCGACCGACGGGACCCCCACCGTTTCATGGCCTTGCACCAATCCTGTTCTGGCGATCCCCCGATGCAGTTTGATCTTCTCGGCTTCGGTCTGAGAGGTCAGCAACCCGATGGCGAGATCCTTCGTCAGGTTCTGCCCGCCGATCGGCAAGACCGCCGAGTGCCTGATACTCCCATCGAGGAAGATCGCAAGGTCGGTCGTCCCACCACCGAGATCGACCATGGCGACCCCCAGATCGCGCTCTTCCTGGCTGAGGACGGCCTCACTGGAAGCCAAGGGCTGCAGCACCATATCCACAACATCGAGCCCTGCACGATTCACACACTTGATGATGTTCTGCGCTGACGTCACGGCGCCGGTAATTACATGTACGTTGACTTCGAGACGGTTTCCGGACAGACCCAACGGCTCCCGAACCCCCTCTTGCCCGTCCACCATGAATTCACGAGGCAGCACATGAAGAATCCGTCGTTCATGGGGAATGACCGCAAGAGTCCGCGCGCTCTCGATCGCGCGCTGGATGTCTTCCCGCGTGACTTCTGCCTTTTTGAGCGCCACAACTCCCTTGCAGTTCTCTGCGGAGATGTGGCTGCCGGCGATCCCGGTATAGACGGAATTAATCTGAACCGCCGCCATCAGCTCGGCTTCCTCGACCGCCTTCTTGATCGATTCCACGGTACTCTCGATATCGACCACCACGCCCTTGCGAAGCCCTCGCGACGGGCTGGATCCGACCCCGATGATATTGAGCGCTCCCTCATCGGTGACTTCCGACACGATGGCGCAGATCTTCGTGGTCCCGATGTCCAACCCCACTAGAATCTGATCACGCTTCGGCACAGCCCTCACACCCTTTCCCGCACAATGACACGGTTGTCGTAACGCAGATCGATCTCGCTCACCGTTCGCTTCCGATCATCGAATGAGCCAGTTTTGAATGGCGGGTTCACTTTCCGGAACCGCTCCCACTGGTCAACCAGGGAATCGTCGCCAAACTGGAATCGCACTCCATTGGCTGACGCCACGACATTCGAGAAATTCGTGAGATCGACTTCAACTCGCCCGTCGAGGGCATTCGCGATAAGCTTGGCCACCACGACCCCGGACTGAACCACGTTGCGGACGCCTGCCTCGCCGTGCTGAAGGGATTGAAGTTCCAACCCGGTCAACAATGGCAGCGTCTGGTCGTCCTGCTTCCCCAACTTGGCAAGGAGGTATCCGCTCTCATCGCTCAACCAATGGTCCGCGCCCGTCCGAATAATGGCAGCCGGCGTGCGTTCCACTATGGTGACATGCAGCAGATGCGGTGGCCTGCGTTCGACAGTCGCCTCCTTGATCCAGGCATGCCTCTGCACTCGCTCGGCAAGAAACGAGGTGCTGATTTGATGGAGCCCCAAGCCGGGCTTCAAGACGAGCCGCTCCAACACTTCCGCTTTCGTCACGTGGTGAATACCCTCAACCTCGACGTCGCGGATTTCCAGCCACCCCTGAAGAGTCGGCCCCATCTCTCGCGTGAGCATAGTCAGCCCCCAAGCCAACACCGCAAGCCCGATAATCCATTGCCCCACGCGTAGCGCTCGCCGTCTACCCAAGACGAGTCTTTCTCGATGCGCCTGTTGGCGCTGATCCAAAATCTTCGTGGCACGAGCGCCCCTCCATTGGTTCAGCCGAGGGCCGATTGCAGGCGCCGTTCTCTTCCGCGCCACCACCTTCATGGCATGCTCCCTTCCCCTGACGGACGGGCGAAGCCGACCGCGCGAACGAGGGCAGACTCGAGAATCCGTTCGGTCAGCGCGTCATAGTCGATCTCGGCCCGTGCCGCCGCCATCGGCAGCAAACTCATTTCGGTCATGCCCGGCGCCGTATTGATCTCCAACACAACGGCGCGGCCACGCGGGGTAATACGGAAATCAACCCGGGCCGCACCTTCACAACCCAACACCTCATAGGTGCGCAGCGCCAACGCGCGAATCTCCCGGGTCACCGACGCGGTCAAAGGCGCAGGACAGAGATATTGCGTGGTCTTCTTTTCATACTTCGCCGCAAAGTCATAAAAGCCACCCGGCGCAACAATTTCCACGGCGGGGAGCACCAATGGAACAGAATCGCGCCTCCCGATGATCGACACCGTGACCTCACGCCCCGGAATGTAGGCCTCGACCATTGCATCCACGTCGTAACGATGGGCCAAGGCCAGGGCGTCCCGCCATTGCACCGGCTTCCTCACGATGGTGACGCCGATCGTGGACCCTTGCGACGCAGGCTTCACCACGATGGGCCAGCGCACTTTCGCCGCCCGCATCACCGTAGCGCGCGAGACCTTCTCCCCGCGCTTCACGACTGTCCCGTCCGGCACAGGAATACGCGCTGAGGCCAAGAGAGTTTTCGCGGTGACTTTATGCATGCCGATCGCACTGGCCTGGATGCCGGATCCGGTGTAGGGAATTCCCAGAGTTTCCAGGAATCCTTGGATCGCGCCATCTTCACCACCTGGTCCGTGCAACGCGAGAAACACCAGGCCGATCTTCTGGTCGCGCAGATCTTGAGCGAGCGTCGGTCCGACATCGATGGCCACTGCGTCGTAGCCACGATGGACCAGCGACCGATGCACCGCGGTGCCCGTCCGGAGCGACACATCGCGCTCAGCCGATCGCCCCCCCATCAGCACCCCGATGCGGGCGCGGGTCAGAAGGGGCCGCTCTGTCGATCGAGGCTCGCTCATACCGCTACGTCTCTCCTACGATTTTGAGTTCAAGATCCAACCGCACCCCCGCTCGACGACGGATAGCGCTACGGACCTTCCCAATCAACGCCATCACGTCCGCTGCGCTCGCCTGCCCACGATTGACCATGAAGTTGGCATGCTTCATCGAAACCTCCGCATCGCCGACACGTGCACCCTTGAGGCCAACCACCTCGATCAGTCGGCCAGCAGAATCGTTCGGAGGGTTCTTGAACACGCAGCCGGCGCTTGGCATCGCGAGCGGTTGCGTGTCCCGTCGATAGTGGAGGTAGTCTTTGACCACTCGCTCAATCTCCGATCGGACCCCTTGCTTTAATTGAACCCACACCCCGACGACAATGCCGCGTGGCAGCAAGGCCCGTCGATACTCGAACCTCACCTGGGTTGCTTCCACGTCCACGACCTGGCCTTTCATGTTCACCATGCGAACGGCCTTGATCGAATCCTTCATTTCCCCGAGCTTCGTCCCGGCGTTCATCACCACACAGCCGGCCACAGTCCCGGGAATTCCCGCTGCCCATTCCAATCCCGCGAGAGAGTGGCGTATGGCGTACCCGATTAACGTCGGCATTCCGACGCCCCCTTCGGCATAGAGAACGGACCCTGATTCCTCCTTAATCCCCCGCAACCGAACCAGACTCATCACGATGCCGCGGATACCCCCATCCCGGATGAGCAGATTCGTCCCACCCAGGACGAACAACGGAATCCGGCTCGCGCGCGCCTGCTGGACCACCAGACAAACATCCTCAATATCAGCCGGCTCAACCAC
>Ga0157376_10003731_pt1 | contig 10525 bp, 10 predicted proteins | sample M45metaG_FD_121801 | JGI IMG/M metagenome (GOLD analysis project Ga0157376, IMG submission 121801) | Miscanthus rhizosphere microbial communities from Kellogg Biological Station, Michigan, USA - M4-5 metaG | ecosystem: Host-associated > Plants > Roots > Rhizosphere > Soil | place: USA: Michigan... | reverse complement strand
GGACTTGAACCAACCTAGAATGCGCCCATCTAACGCCTCATCGGCCAAAGGAGTGTCCACGATGAATGACCAATTCCAGACAGTCGACTACGGCTATGCCGCATCGGCGCAGGAGCGCAACAAGGTCTTGCGCAACACGTATTGGCTGCTTTCGCTGAGCCTGGTGCCCACGGTGCTGGGCGCCTGGCTGGGCGTCGCCACCGGCATCACGGCGGGCCTGCGCGGCGGCTTCGGCATGATGCTGTTCCTCGGCGTGGCCTTCGGCTTCATGTTCGCCATCGAGAGGACGAAGAATTCCGCAACCGGCATCGCCGTTCTGCTGGGCTTCACCTTCTTCATGGGGCTGATGCTCTCGCAACTGCTCATCGCGGTGCTGCATTTCAAGAACGGCGCGGGCCTCATCATGACGGCATTCGGCGGCACCGCCGGCGTGTTCCTCGTGATGGCGACGCTTTCCACCGTGATCAAGCGGGACCTGTCCGGCATGGGCAAGTGGCTCTTCGCGGGCGCCCTCGTCATCATGGTCGGCGCGATCATCAACGTGTTCGTCGGCTCGAGCCTGGGCATGATGGTGATCAGCACCCTGGCCATCGCCGTATTCAGCGCCTACATGTTGTTCGACCTGAAGCGCATCATCGACGGCGGCGAGACGAACTACATCAGTGCCACGCTGGCCTTGTACCTGGACGTCTTCAACGTGTTCCAGAGCCTGCTGGTGCTGCTCGGCATCAGCTCCGGCGAGGAATAAGCGACGTTCCCGGCGGCAGCGCCGCTGGTCATCGAAAGCCCGCTTCGGCGGGCTTTTTCTTGGCGCTACGCCAATTCGCTTGGCGCTTGCGCCAATTCGAATACCGCGATCGATTCCACGTGCGCGGTGTGCGGGAACATGTTCACCACGCCGGCCGCGGTGCAGCGATAGCCTGCCTGGTGCACGAGCAACCCGGCATCGCGCGCCAAGGTCGCCGGGTTGCAGCTCACGTAGACGATCCGCTGTGGCGGCCGCCACGCACCGCGCAGCTCGGGCTGCTGGTGCAGGTCGGCCATCGCCTTGGCGAGCGCGAACGCGCCCTCGCGCGGCGGGTCCACCAGCCAGCGTTGCGCGATGCCGTCGGCGACCAGTTGCGCCGGCGTGATCTCGAACAAGTTGCGCGCCAGGAACTTCACGTCGCCAAACGCCCGGCCAGGGCTTGCCACGCGCCGGTTGAATTCGCAGTTCTCGCGCGAACGCGCCACCAGCGTTTCACTGCCTTCGATGCCCAGCACTTCGCGCGCCTGCGTCGCCAGCGGCAAGGTGAAGTTTCCGAGCCCGCAGAACCAGTCGATGACGCGGTCGTCCGGCCGCGCCGCCAGAAGCCGTAGCGCACGCGCCACCAGCACGCGATTGATGTGCGGGTTGACCTGCGTGAAATCGGTCGGCTTGAAAGGCATCGTGATGCCGAATTCCGGCAAGCCGTAGGCCAAAGGCGGGCCGCCTTCGTCGAGCAGGCGAACGGTATCCGGGCCTTTGGGCTGCAGCCACCATTGCACTCCGGGGTGGGCCTGGGCAAAGGCGCGCAGCCGGGCCAGGTCGCCCTCGGAAAGCGGCTCCAGGTGCCGCAACACGAGTGCCGTGACATCGTCGCCGCAAGCCAGCTCGATCTGCGGGCAGGTCTCGATCGCATCCATCGAGCCGATCAACTCGCGCAGCGGCAGCAGCAAGTCGCTCACGTGCGGCGGCACCACGTGGCACTCGCGCATGTCCGCCACATAGCGGCTCTTGCGCTCGTGAAAGCCCACGAGAACCGTTCCCTTCTTGCGCACATTGCGAACCGAAAAACGCGCGCGCCAGCGGTAGCCCCAGGTCGGTCCCTCGATCGGGCGCAGCATCATCTCGGGCTTCACCTTGCCGAGGTGCCACAAGTTGTCTTCGAGCACGCGCTGTTTCATCGCAACCTGCGCGGCGGCGTCTAGGTGCTGCATCTTGCAGCCGCCACAGGCGCCGTCGTGCAGCCCGAAATGCGGACAGCGCGGCCGCACGCGCTGCGACGACTCGCGGTGAATCTCGGTCAGCGTCGCCTGTTCCCAGTTGTTCTTGCGGCGGTTCACGCGCGCGGACACCCGCTCGAAGGGCAGCGCGCCTTCGATGAACACCACCTTGCCGTCGGGCCGCCGCGCGACGCCTTGCGCGTCGAGATCGAGCGAGTCGACCTCCAGCCAGCCCTCGGGCAGCGCGGGCTTTCTATCTACTTCGTCTGTCATGTCCCGATTGTCTCAGGGCCCTTGGCCGCGCCACCCGCGCGAGCATGGGCGGCGTACCGTTTCAGGAGAAGGATGCCCGGCACAACCGCGATACCGGCGGCAAACCAGATCCAGCCCGGAACCTCCAGCGTCGGCAGGTCCTGGGCATCCAAAGACCAGCACAGCATGGCGAGCGCATTGGTCACCGCATGCAGCAGGATGCAGGGCAAGGTCGAACGGAACCGCACGTACAACCAGCCCAGGACCAGGCCCAATGCACCGGCATCGACGAACTGGTAGATGTTGGCGTGCATGGCGCCGAACAAAAAGGACGAGAGCGCGACTGCTCTCCCCGCCGGCATGCGCGCGAGCAGCCCCCGCAGGACGATCCCGCGAAGCAGCAACTCTTCGACGAACGGCGCAACCAGTACGACCGCGACGAATGAGGCAGCGCCACCTCCGAACAGCTCGTCGAACAGTTGCCGCAAACGGTCGGAGATCGGGAACGCGGCGCGCACCATGTCGTCCATCAAGCCTGTGGCCAGAAAGAGCGCGGGCGAGATCAGCAGCAGCGGCAGCGTGAGCAATCCCATCAGCGACTGCGGGCGAACCTGGGCAGGATGCAAGGCGTTCCGCCACGTGAGCCGCCGGCGGCCGAGGAAGGAGCCCAGTACGAGCGCGTCCGCCGCCGAGGTCGCCAGAAGTGTCCACTGGATCTTCGCACCGTCCGGCACCAGTCCCGATGCGTCGAGCAGCAGGCTGGTGGCGATGTCCACCACCAGCAGGATCACCAGCAGGGCAATCGACTGGCCGAGCCCCGGAAAGGCCTTGTCGTCCCCGTGCTCCACAGGCCGGCTCAGCCCCACGCCGCGAGGTATTCGTTCCAGTGCGGCTCGGCCGGCGCAAGGTTGCCGAGCGTCTGCTTCACCAGCGCGATCTCCTGCTCGTACTCGCTTTCGGTGAAGCCGCAGCGCATCTGCTGGAAGCGGCAGTACAGCAGGTAGGTGTTCATCACGTCGGTCTCGCAATAGCGCCGGATGTCCTCGAGCTTGCCCTCGAGGAACGCCGGGTACACCTGCGAGCCGTCCATGCCCAGCTTGCCGGGAAAGCCGCACAGCTTGGCCATCGCGTCGAGCGGCGCGTTGTTCTTCGGCTGGTACAGCGCCAGCAGGTCCATCAGGTCGAGATGGCGCATGTGGTAGCGGCTGATGTAGTTGTTCCACTTGAACTCGCGCGCGTCGTTGCCGCCGTCCTCGCCCATGCACCAGTACTTGTCGGCGACGACGCCGTGGCGCAGGCCGCGGTAATGCAGCACCGGTAAATCGAACCCGCCACCGTTCCAGCTCACGAGCTGCGGCACGTGCTTCTCGACGCTGTTGAAGAAATTCTGGATGACCTTACCTTCGCTCGCGCCATCGCGATCGACGAACGAATGCACACGCAGGCCTTCGGCATTGCGGAACACGCAGCTGATGACGAGCACCCGTTGCAGGTACAAGGGCATGAAATCGCCCTGCCCGCGCTCCTGCCTTTCCGCCAGCCAGGCCGCGTACACCTGTTCGTCGCTGGTGTCCGCGGCCGCGCCACGCAAGGCGCGCAGGCCCGCGATGTCGGGAATGGATTCAATGTCGAAAACGAGAACGGGCCAAGCCATTTCGCGACTGTACCAGTCGCTCAACGGCTTGGCGTGACTAAAACAGCGCCTCTTTATCGATGCCGTTGCGGACCATGTGGCGCTTCAGCTTGAGGAGCGCTTCGTTCTGGATCTGGCGAACGCGCTCACGCGTGAGGCCCAGGCGATCGCTCAATACTTCGAGCGTCTCGGGTTCGCGGTCATGCAGGCCGAAGCGCCCTTCCAGCACTTCCTTCTCGCGGTTGGACAACGCCTCGATCCAGTTGTTCAACAGCTTCTCGACTTCGTGGTTCTGCGTGACGCCGGTGGGATCGATCGCGAGCTCGTCGGCCATCGAATCGCCCAAGGTGTGTTCGTCGTCCGAGCGGTCCATGGCCGCGTCGAGCGACTTCGGCGCTTCGGCCATCGCCAGCAGCTCGGCGACCTCCTGCACGTCGCGGCCGAGCAGTGCCGCGACGTCCTCGACCCGCACACCTTCGCCTTCGAAGCCGTTGCGCTGCGCCGCGAAGGCAGGGTCGTTTTCAAGCGTGCGCCGCGCGCGCAGCACCTGCTGCAGCTCGCGCACCACGTGCACCGGCAGGCGGATGACGCGCCCCTGGTTCATCACCGCGCGCTCGACCGATTGGCGAATCCACCAGGTCGCGTAAGTCGAGAAACGGAAGCCCCGATCCGGCTCGAACTTGTCGATCGCGTGCATCAGGCCGAGGTTGCCCTCCTCGATCAGGTCCGACAGCGGAACGCCGCGCCCCAGGTAGCCCTTGGCGATGCTCACCACGAGCCGCAAGTTGTGCTCGATCATCGACTGCCGCGCCGCGAAATCACCGGCGCGCGCACGCGTCGAGGTTTCGAATTCTTCCTCGGCGGTGAACAGCTCGGTGCGTCGGACCTCGCGCAGATACAGCGTGAGGGTGTCGCTCGATTCGCCGGCGATCTCCGCCGGGATGTCGCGCGGGTTGGGCTCGGGCTGCGCTTCCGGGCCCGCTTCGCCCTCGGCACCCTCGACAGCCGTTTTCTCAGGCGCAGCCGGACCCGTGAGTTTGACGGTGCCGTTGCGCTTTTTCATCGCTACCTCGCGGGCAGGTACTTGGCAGGATCGACAGGCTTGCCTTGCCGCCGAATCTCGAAATGCAGCTTCACGCGATCCGCGTCGGTGTTGCCCATCTCCGCGATCTTCTGGCCCTTGCGCACCGCCTGGTCTTCCTTCACGAGAAGCACCTGGTTGTGCGCATACGCCGAGAGGTAGGTGTTGTTATGTTTGAGGATGATCAGGTTGCCGTAGCCGCGCAGCCCGGCGCCTGCATACACGACGCGTCCATCGGCCGCCGCGAGCACCGGCTCGCCGGCCTTGCCGGCGATATCGAGCCCCTTGTTCTTCTGCTCGTCGAAGCCGGCCAACACGGATGCGGCACCCGCGGTCGGCCATGTCCACGGCAGGTCGTCTTCGCCCGCCGGCGCCGGTGTGGGGCTGGCAGGCGGCAGGCTCGCCACCGGCGGCAGCGTCGGTGCCGACGCCGCGGCTGAAGCACCCGCACGCGGGGCGGCAGCGCCCGATGCCGGCGCCGTGACGGGCGCGACGGTGTTGGGCGTGACGGGCTTTGTCACTGCGACTTCCGTCGTCGTCCCCGCGGGCGGTATCACGCGCAGCACCTGCCCCACTTCGATGACGTTCGGGTTGTCGATGTTGTTCCAGCGCGCGATGTCGCGCCAGTTCTGGCCGCTGTCCAGCGCGATGCGAATCAGTGTGTCGCCGGGACGCACCGTGTAGTAGCCCGGCTTGTTGGCGTTCTCCGAACCGGGCAACCCCTTCGCGGGTTCCACGGCGGCGGGCGCCTGCGGGCGCGTTCCGGCGCTGCGATCTTCCACCGGAGCCGGCGCATGCTTGCTGGATGCGCACCCGGCCAACAGGATCGCCGACAGTGCCGTGCTCCACATCCATCCGCGTTTGCGCAACTCGATCATTGATTGTTTTCCCGTCAAGCGATGCCCGATTTTAGGGGGACAAAGTGAACCGCCTCAAGCACAGATTGTTTCATTTCGCGCGCTGTCTTCTCGACGACGACGAGCGCCTGCTTGCCATCGGGCATGACCGTCGGCGCAATGATGCGCCCGCCGATCGCGAGTTGGTCGATCCACGCTTGCGGCACCGCCTCGCCTCCAGCGGCGGCGATGATGCCCGCATAAGGCGCGCCCTTCGCATAACCGACCATTCCGTCGCCGAACAGCAGGTGCACGTTAGCGAGGCGGAACGGGCGCAAGTTGTCGCGCGCCTTGTCGTGCAATCCACGCAGCCGCTCGATGCTGTACACCTCGGTGGCGACCCGGCTCAATACCGCGGCCTGGTAGCCGCAGCCGGTGCCGATCTCCAGCACGCGCCCCAAGCGGCCGGATGGTTCCCGGCCGCCGCCCAGCAAAAGTTCGATCATGCGCGCAACGACGCTCGGCTTGGAGATCGTCTGCCCCAGTCCGATCGGCAAGCTGGTGTCCTCGTAGGCCTGATTGACCAACGCGGTGTCCACGAAGCGATGCCGCTCGACGGCACCCATCGCCGCAAGCACCTGCGCTTCGGACACGCCTTGCGCTGCAAGCTTTTGCACCATGCGCGCGCGCACCGCTTGCGAATCGAGCCCGACGCCTCCCGGCACTGCATGCTGTGTCGGCGCCGCAGGTGAACCGCGCGCCGCGCGGCCTTGCGGCGGTTGTGCATCGAATCGCGCGGGAAACGTGGGGCGACGCGACATCAACGCTCCGAGCCGCCGCGCCATGCGGTGGCCGCCTGCGCCCACTGGGCGATCGCTTCGTGATCCGTGAGATCGACTTTCAGCGGCGTCACCGAAACATGGCCTTGCGCGGTCGCGTGGAAGTCGGTCCCTTCGGCGCCATCTTTCGCGGGGCCCGCGCCACCGATCCAGTACATCGTGTCGCCGTGCGGGCTCGGCTGCGAAATCACTTTCTCGGCCGCGTGGCGGCGGCCCAGCCTGCACACCTTGAACGGCTTCAGTTCTTCGTACGGCAGGTTCGGGATGTTCACGTTCAGCAGGAAGGGATCGCCTTGCGGCAAGCCCTTCGCGATCACCTGTTGCACGAGTTCGCGCGCCTTGCGCGCCGCTCCGTCGAGATGCGACCAGCCTTTTTGCGTCTGCGAAAACGCGATCGCCGGGATGCCGAACAGATAGCCTTCCATCGCGGCGCCCACGGTGCCGGAATAGATCGTGTCGTCGCCCATGTTCGCGCCGTTGTTGATGCCGCTCACCACAAGGTCGGGCCGATAGCCCAGCAAGCCGGTGAGCGCGACGTGCACGCAATCGGCGGGCGTGCCGTTCACGTAACGGAACCCGTTGCCCGCCAGGTGCACGTACAGCGGCGAATGCAAGGTCAGCGCGTTCGACTTCGCGCTGTTGTTGTGTTCGGGGGCGACCACTTCGACGTCGCCGAGGTCGCGGATCGCCTCGTGGAACGCGACGAGGCCGGGCGCCTGGTAGCCGTCGTCGTTGGAAAGCAGGATGCGTATCGCCATGTGTTGAGGCTTGTTCGGCCCGCCGATTGTAGGCCGTCACGTCGCCGCAGAGACATTGCGGTCATTGTCCAGACCCTATGATCCGGCCAACATTTCCCCGGAGAAACCGATGCAAGCCTGGCTGTGTGAAAACCCCACGGGTGTCGACTCGCTGCAATGGAAGGATTTGCCGACACCGCAGCCGAAAGCGGGTGAGGTGCTGATCGAGATCAAGGCCGCCAGCCTGAACTTCCCGGACCTGCTGATCGTCCAGAACAAGTACCAGATCAAGCCGCCGCTGCCCTTCGTTCCCGGCTCCGAATACGCCGGCGTGATCGCCGCGGTGGGCGAAGGCGTCACGCAGCTCAAGGTCGGCCAGAACGTCGCCTGCCTGTCGGGCACCGGTGGCTTTGCCACACACACCATCGCGCCGGCCGCCCTGTGCATGCCGCTGCCGCCGGGCTTTCCGCACGTGGACGCCGCGGCGTTCATCATGATCTACGCGACCTCGCATCACGCGCTGATCGATCGCGCACAGCTGAAGGCCGGCGAGACCGTGCTCGTGCTCGGCGCCGCAGGTGGCGTGGGCACCTCGGCGATCCAGATCGCAAAGACCGCCGGTGCGCGCGTCATCGCCGCCGCATCGACCGACGAGAAGTGCGAGCTGTGCAAATCGATCGGCGCCGACGCGACGATCAACTACACGCGCGAGAATCTGCGCGATGCCATCAAGGCCGCGACCGGCGGCAAGGGGCCGGACGTCATCTACGACCCGGTGGGCGGCGATTTCGCCGAACCTGCGTTCCGCTCGATCGCATGGCGCGGCCGCTACCTGGTCGTCGGCTTCGCTTCGGGGCCGATCCCGGCGCTGCCGCTGAACCTGCCACTGCTCAAGGGCGCCTCCATCGTCGGCGTGTTCTGGGGCGACTTCGCCAAGCGCGAGCCCAAAGCCAACGCCGCGATGATGATGGAACTGGCGCGCTGGTACGGCGAAGGCAAGATCAAGCCGGTGATCGACCGCACGATGCCCATGGCCGAGCTCAAGGCGGCCTACGCCCACATGGGTTCGCGCGGCGTGAAGGGCAAGCTGGTGATGGTCAACTAAGAGTGCGCCTGAGCCGAAACTCCGGCGCCGCTATAATTGCGGGCTCGCGGTGGCTGTAGCTCAGTTGGTAGAGTCCAGGATTGTGATTCCTGTCGTCGTGGGTTCGAGTCCCATCAGCCACCCCACCCGATGCCCAGGCCTGCTATTTTTCCGATAGCAGGCCTTTTTGCTGGGTGAAGGTCAGGTCACCGTCGCGGCCGGCCGCTTCCCCGCCAGCGCCTCCAGCAGGTTCGACGTCGCCAGCTGGGCCATCGCCTTGCGCGTTTCGTGCGTCGCGGAGCCGATGTGCGGCGTCGCCGTCACGCGCGGATGGTTTCGCAACGGCGAATCCGGCGGCAGCGGCTCGGTCGCGAACACATCCAGCCCCGCCGCGCGCAGGTGGCCGCTGTCCAGCGCCGCGAGTAGCGCATCCTCCTGCACGATCGCGCCGCGCGCCCCGTTGATGAAGATGGCGCCTGCCTTCATCGCCGCGAACTGCGAAGCTCCCATCAGGCCGCGCGTCAGTTCGGTCAATGGCAAGGTCAACACGACGATGTCGGCCTGGGGCAGCAACTCCTCGAATTCCACTCGGCGCACGTGAACGGCGAGATCCGGCACTTCCACCCGCGAGCGACTGCTATAGAGCACCGGCATGCCGAAGCCCAGCGCACCGCGCCGCGCCACCGCCTGGCCGATGCGCCCGAACCCCACGATGCCCAGCGTCTTGCCGTGCACGTCCCAGCCGAACAACGACTCGCCGATGTTCTGCGTCCAGCGTCCTTCACGGACCAGTAAAGCCAGCTCCACGATGCGCCGGCTGGCCGCCATCACCAGCGAAAAGATCGTGTCCGCGGTGGTCTCGGTCAGGACGCCCGGCGTGTTGCACAACATCACGCCGCGCCGCTTGAACGCGGCCAGGTCGTAGTTGTCGACACCGACCGAGACGCTCGAGACCACCTCGAGCTGGGGCGCCATCGCAAGCATCGCGTCGTCGATCGGGAAGCTCGATCCGATCAGCCCTTGCGCGGTGGGCAATGCGGCCAGGAAGGCCCCGTGTTCTGCCGGCACCCGCGGGTTGGCAACGACGACCTCGTGCTCCGCTTGCAATCTCGCGAGCTGGTCGGGCGGCAACTCGCGAAAGACGACGACGCGCTTGCGCGAGTTCATAAGCCCGCTTCGTCGAGTTCGGCGCGCGTCGGCAGGCCTTCGGTATCGCCCAGCACCTGCACGGCCCGTGCGCCGATCCAGGCGCCGCGCCGCACGGCCTCGGGCACGGTGCGGCCTTGCAGCAGCGCGCTGATGACGCCGACAGCGAATCCGTCGCCGGCGCCCACCGTATCGACCACCTTCGCCACCGGGAAACCCGGGACCGTTCCGCAACCTGCTTCGCCGTCGTAATAAGCGCCTTCCGGGCCCAGCTTCACGACGACAAGCTTGGCGCCTCGCTGGCGATGGAAGCGCGCGACGCCTGCGGCCGTCTGTTCGCCGGTGAGAAAGCGTCCTTCCTCGAGGCCCGGCAGCACCCAGTCGGCCTGCGCGGCGAGCGCGTTGATCGCTTCACGCATGCGCTCGGGCGACGGCCAGAGCGTCGGCCGCAAATTGGGATCGAACGAGATCGTGCGGCCGGCTTCCCGCATCAGTGCCATGCTGCGCTGCGCGGTGGCGTAGCAATTGGCGGAGAGCGCGGGAAACACGCCGGTGGCGTGCAGATGGCGCGCGGAAAGCAGCCAGTCAACGTCGATCTCGCCCGCGTCGAACAGGCTCGCTGCCGAGCCCTTGCGGTGGTACTCGACCGGCGGATCGCTGCCGTCCAGCACGCGGCCCTTGAACAGCAGGCCGGTGCGCTGCGCGGGATCGCAAGCGACGCGGGAGCAATCGATACCTTCCGCGCAGAAGCTGCCGAGCAGGTAGCGCGCCATCGAATCGCTGCCCAGCCGGCTGGCCCAACCGACCTTCAGGCCCAGGCGCGCAAGGCCGATGGCGACATTCGTCTCGGCCCCTGCGGTGCGCTTCGCGAACGACTGCGCCTCCTCGATCGGCCCCGGCCGGTCGGCGACCAGCAGCAACATCGCCTCGCCGAAGGTGACGACGTCCAGTG
>Ga0157376_10003729_pt1 | contig 10527 bp, 7 predicted proteins | sample M45metaG_FD_121801 | JGI IMG/M metagenome (GOLD analysis project Ga0157376, IMG submission 121801) | Miscanthus rhizosphere microbial communities from Kellogg Biological Station, Michigan, USA - M4-5 metaG | ecosystem: Host-associated > Plants > Roots > Rhizosphere > Soil | place: USA: Michigan... | reverse complement strand
CTTCACTGGTGCGATTCCAGTGCGTAAATCGTCAACAACACTGCTTGGTTGGCGTACTGTCTCTCTATGTAAGTAGATTTGAACAGATTTTTAGAAGCGGTTAATTTGCCAGGTCCCTGTCCCGTAGCACTTCCGTTTTGAGTGATGGTTAAAGAGTTGCATTCTTGAAGATTTAACATGTGAATGTCTAATGCGCCATTGTTTAAAAAAACATTCGATGTAATTGCAAATTGATTAGAAGTGGAGAGGTTTTGACAATCTACAACCCCTCCGTTAGTTACAACGAGATCAACAGGAAAAATAGCTCCTGGGGTACTACTGCCTGGGAAAACTTTCCCCCCATTCATTGTATATAAGCCTGTACTGGTATTGGGGTGTGCCATTTCCAGCTGTGCACCCGGCTCTCCATTGAAAGTAAGAGAGCCTGATCCTATTAGCTCTACATTGGTTTGGAATCTGAAGGTACCCCCAGAAACTACATTTACTATTAAATCACTGTCTAAAGTAATTTTGCCAGATCCAGGCGGGGAACTTTGGGCACCTAGAATTAGCCTTTCTGCTGTGTTTATATTAATTTGAGCTGAGGATGAGGGATTTCCTGAATAAAAAGTATAGAGGTTGGATGACATAAAGTTAAAGCCAGGCATCGTATTATTGTATTCTATTCTGCCTAGAGTCATGGTAGAAAGAATGTTCCCATTCATACATTGAATATCTCCCATGCTGGTTGGAGTGGGGAGGATGGCTACGTCTCCACCGCCAGCTGTCTTACCTGGATAGTCGGTTGGTGCAACACCCATCCAATTACTGGAATTAGGCCATGTTCCACTATTTATACCCCACGTCCCAGTGATAGCTCCAAAAAGAGAGAGAGAACTACTTATAGATAAGAGAGTGGTCGCATAAAAAGAGATTTTTGTTTGTTTAAAAATAAACATAGACACTTCCTTGCCTTAGTATTTACGATCGTGCTTTTTTAAAACATTTGTTATCAAGTAGATTGAGTATTAAAGTCTATAGAGGTAAAAAATATTCAATTAGAGTAGACTAGAAGAATGTTTGACTTTCAAGATGTGGATAAAGTATTTCATGACGAGCCGCTTTTTACAAAAGCGAGTTTTGGTATTGGAGCTGGAGAAAAATGTTCTCTAATAGGACGCAATGGCACGGGAAAAACAACGCTTTTTAAGTTGATTACCAAAGAGGAAAAGCCAGATGCGGGAGTAATCATTGTTCCTAAGGGGTATACTTTTGGTTATTTAAAACAGCATATGGGTTTTACTCAAGAAACTGTAATTGAAGAAGCTAAACTGGGATTGCGATTAGAAGATAGGGCAGCTACCTATAAAATAGAGAGGCTCCTCTTTGGATTAGGTTTTAAAAAAGAAGATATGGATCGCCCTTTGTCTGCATTTTCAGGAGGTTTTCATTTAAGAATTAATCTAGCTAAGGTGTTGGTATCAGAACCCGATTGTCTACTACTTGATGAACCGACTAACTTTTTAGATATTTTAGCTATTCGCTTTTTGACTAGATTTCTTAAAGAGTGGCAAAAAGAGTGTTTGATTATTTCACATGATCGTGAATTTTTAGATGCTGTCTGTACTCATACATTAGGTGTTCATCGTCAAAAAGTTTATAAAGTGGAGGGAGGGACTCAGAAACTCTTTTCGCTTATTTTAGAAGAAGAAGAGCGTCATGAAAAAACACGTCAAGGTTTAGAAAAAAAGAAAGCTCACGCAGAAGCCTTTGTGAAGCGCTTTGGAGCTAAAGCTTCCAAGGCGACACAGGCAGAGTCTCGAAAAAAAATGATTGCTAAAATGCCTGTTTTAGAAGCATTGGCTCATCTTTACCACTTAGATTTTAATTTTAATTTTAAAGCCTTTCCCGGACAGAAAATGGTGCAGGCAGATAATTTAAAATTTGGATTTGGAGAAAAACTTCTTATTAATGATTTTTCTTTAGAAGTGGAAAAAGCTGAAAGGATAGCGATTATTGGTAAGAATGGAGAGGGGAAATCTACTTTGTTACGCTTACTGGTGGGAGAGTTAAAGCCGGCATCAGGGGGAATTAAACGTTCTGAAAATATGGTGATTGGCTACTTTGGCCAAAGCAATATCGAACGCCTCGATCCCAAAATGAGTGTTGAGGAAGAAATTAGTGAGGCTAATAGCGCTCTTAATCGCACTCAAGTGCGCGCGATTTGTGGGCAAATGTGCTTTCCAGGAGATTCTGCTTTAAAAAAGATTGCTCAATTATCAGGAGGAGAGCGGAGCCGTGTTTTACTTGGAAAAATTTTGGCTAAACCCTGTAACTTGATCTTACTTGATGAACCTACGAATCACTTGGATATTGAATCTGTTGAAGCTCTATTAGAGGCTATCGAAAATTTTTCGGGTTCTGTAGTCATGATTACGCATAGTGAGCTTATTTTAACTCGCATTCCCTTTACTAAATTAGTGGTATGTAGACCTGGGAAGCAAGAGCTATTTTTAGGCTCTTATGAAGAATTTCTCTCGAAAAAAGGGTGGGAGGATGAGGAAAAAGAGGGCACTTTAGAGAAAGTAGGCTCAGAGTATCATAAAGAGAAGGAAAGGGAGAAACAAAAGAAATTAGAGACAGCTAGGGTAAAAAAAGAGATGGAAAGGATAGAAGAAGAATTAGCTCTTTTAGCAAAATCTATTGAGCAGGATACAGAAGCTCTATCTCTGGCTACTCAAAGTAAAGATGGAGAAGCGATTAAACGCCTCTCTAAAAGCTTAACTGAAAAAAATCTTCAAAACGATCATCTTTACCAATCTTTAGAAAAAATGTACAATGAGATTTGAACGGGGTCTATTATTTTATGCGACGTATTTCTCTTATTCCCAATATTATCACCGCTTTTAGCTTAGCCTGTGGTTTATTTGTTATTTTTAAGGTAAATATTGTAGAGCCCGAAGGGGTCTACCAGGTGCTCTATGCCTCTGCTTTATTGCTGGTCATTGCAGCCTTTGCCGATTTTGCCGATGGGGCGGTAGCCCGTGCAATGAAAGCGGAGAGTGAATTTGGTTTTGTATTTGATTCTTTAGCAGATGCAGTCTCTTTTGGAGTAGCTCCTTCTGTTCTCCTTCTTAAAAGATTATCCTTAGAACAAGGGACGGGTCTCTCTTTTTTTGCTATATGCGGCGCCATGCTTTTTTCTATATGTGGGATTTTAAGATTGGTAAGATTCAATGTAAAAGCGACAGAAGCAAAAGGCGATCAAGAGGCGCAAGCTGCAGAGAAGAAAAATTTTACAGGGTTACCTATTCCTGCTGGGGCTTTAGCTGCGGTTTCTGCAAATGTTTTTTTCTCATCTCCTATTGGGCAAAGAGTGGTTCCCTTTTCAGAAGAGGGGCTCGCGATATTTTTGTCATCTTTGATGGTCATTTTAGGTTATTTCATGATCAGTCGCTGGAAATTTCCTAGCTTAAAAGTATTGCATATTCGAGTGCCCTCTTATCAACTTGTATTTGGCACTGTTATTGTCACTATATTTATCCTCTATGGCCTTCTCTACTTTTTCCCTATCATGCTTTTAGTAGTGAGTTGGGGTTATATATTCCTAGCATTGATTCTTTCCATTATACGGCTGATTGCTGGGAAGAAATCAACCACATTGGAAGATTTTGAGCCTGAAGAGGAAGAGAAAGATTGATGGACTATGTTTGCTATATAGCCCTTTTTTTATTAGGGGGGTGGCTGGTTTTTAAAAATCGGCAAATAGCTGCTCTAGAAAACGCTTTGCGTCAGAAATCAGAGGAAGAGCGCGCTCTTTTAGAAGAAAGATTAGAGCAGCGTATGAAAATTTTGTCTCACGAGGCGTTAGAGAAAAATAGCCACTCTTTTTTAGAACTGGCTAAAGAAGAGTTAACTCCTGTGAAAGAGAGTCTTCGTTATTTAGATCAAGGCCTACGTCAACTTGAAAAAGAGCGTAAAGGGGATCATGAATCTTTAAAAACACAGGTGCGTTCTCTTTTAGATACTGAAAAAGAGTTGCGTTTAGAAACCTCTAATTTAGTAAAAGCGCTGCGAGCTCCCGTCATACGGGGCAGATGGGGCGAGATTCAATTGCGTCGTGTGGTTGAATTAGCAGGTATGCTAAATCATTGTGATTTTCATGAGCAGAAATATATAGCCGATGAAGAAACTTCTATGAGGCCAGACCTTATAGTCTATCTTCCAGGTGGGCGTCAAGTTATTGTGGATGCCAAAACTCCTTTAGATGCTTATTTGGATGCAATTCAAACTCAAGATGACCATAAGAAGGTAGCCCGTTTTAAAGATCATGCAAGACAATTGCGTGTGCATATATCTGCTTTAAGTCGGAAAGCCTATTGGGAGCGATTTCAGCCTACGCCTGAATTTGTGATTCTTTTTTTGCCATCAGATGCTTTTTTTAGTGCTGCTTTAGAATATGATCCCAGTTTAATAGAAGTAGGAGCAGAAGGGGGAGTGGTTATTGCTACCCCTACCACGCTTATTGCCTTGTTAAGAACAGTAGCTTATGGATGGAAGCAGGAGAATTTAACTCAGCATGTGCAAACAGTCAGTGATCTCGCCCATGAGCTTTATAAGAGATTATGCGATATGGGAAATCATTGGCACAAGATGGGCCGTTCCCTTTCTTCTGCTGTAGAAGCTTATAATAAAGCGGTAGGCTCTCTGGAATCTAGAGTGCTTCCGACAGCTAGAAAATTTAAAGAGATGGGAGCTGCCTCTATTAATCTAGAAATAGAGCCGATGGAGGCTGTAGAGAGGATAACTCGTTCTATAACAGCTCCAGAGCTAGCGGCTTCTGAGGTTAGTTCTTCCAAGATTGAAGATGAATAGCTGTATTCAATATAGGCTGAAAGTGGCGCGATTTGAAAGAATCGCGCCACTTAAATTGTTTTAATGGCGCGATCGTGCCTTACAACTTGACCAAGAATCGATAAGCTATTAGAAACGTGTTTGCGAAAATTAGCAATACGTTCACTTGGATTGGATAACGTATTAAAGCAGATTTGAGGATTTTTAATTCTTTCCTCTAAGAAGTAAAGCACCCAAATACCAGATTGGTAACCATCAGACTGTATTGATTTAGTATTTTTTCTTTAAATCTATACTTAAAATTTTCAGCCATTTTTTTGGATTTTTTGATGTTGTTTTCATACTCTTTTCCGCCCTAGTTACGCTTGCTATTATAATATTCAACCGTACTTAGTTGCTTATCTACAAGTAATAAGGCCCAGTGAATCTTTTATAATTCGCTAATTATTAAACTAATATATTACATTTACATTAACAATGTAATTATGTATAGTAATTATGTATAGTAATTATGTATAGTAATTATGTATAGTAATTATTAAATATTAAAAATAGGGTTTTATTATGACTTTTGGTCTTAACTTGGGTTTTTTGTTATATAGATCTTGGCATAATAGAGGCGATCAGCCCATGGTAAGACAAGCTTCACAACCTAGAGAATGGATATTTGAACAATCACTGGCAAGCTGGATAGATGAGGCTCCAGGGGAAGATCGAGCTATAGCCGCAAAGCAAATAAAGGATGCACTGAACAAGAAGTCAACTGTTTTAAATTTAAGTGGCCTAAAATTAAGCAATTTACCACCTATAATTGGCAGATTACGACACCTAACAGCTCTCATTCTCTCAAATAATCGATTAACGACCCTGCCTAAAGAAATTAAGCAGCTTCGGAATTTGGAACAGCTCTCTCTGATGAACAACCAGTTAGAATCCCTACCAGAAGAAATTGGAAACCTTCTGAACTTACAAAAGCTAGTTCTTTCTTACAACCGGTTAAGGGTTCTAAGCGCAGCAATCGGAAATATGGTGAGCTTGGTAGAGCTCTCTCTCTCTAACAACTATTTAGAATCCCTGCCAGAAACAATCGGCAACTTACAGAGGTTGGAACGCCTTAAGCTCTCATATAACCAGCTCTCTGTATTACTGCCTGCAATTAGCGGATTACGGAGATTGGAACGCCTCGATCTCGAATCTAATGCATTTGTTGGAATAACAGATCAGATACGCCTATTGCTATTAAGGCTAGTTACTGTCTCTCATGACTTTCAAAATTCAGCTGAACTTCTACCAGTAATCGAAGTCCCTAATATGATAAAGCAAGAATCGCCGCAAGATTGGGGTGCCGTATTGCAATCCATTACCCATGAAGAGAAAATAGGGCTACTTACTTCGCAAGATTATTCTGGGGATACAGTACTACATCATGCCATTATGTATAATGATTTTAAATCAATAGATTCAATATTTTTAAGCTTAACTCCACAAGAGATCTCTTACATTGTAAATATTAAAAATAAAGAAGGGCAAACAGCCCTTCATTTAGCTCTTCTAAAGAAGAGAGGTTATGATATTTTGGAATTATTAATAAAAAATGGCACAGATGTCGATGCTCAAGATGTAAATGGTGATACGGTTCTACATTTAGCAGAGAAACGGCGTGTATTCCCATTAACGCGTTTGCTTATTGAAAATGGAGCTAGTCTCGATATACGCAACCATCAAAATCAGCTGGCTGTTGATTCTAAAGAAAGAAATTTGCAAAGAGCGCAAAAGGTTTACGACCGATGGACACAATTTAGAGTAGTTACAGATGAAACAAATCGGGTTTTAAGCTGCAGCTTAATAAATAGCCAACAGAAAAAGTCTGTTTTAGCTCTCCTAGCAAAGTATACTCACAATACGGCTTTTAAAATTTACGCCAATTATATTTGTTCTGAAATAGATGACTTAATAACTCTTAGTGATCATTTTTATTCCACTTGTCTGGAAACAGTGGGTTCTGTAGAAGAGGTTACTCGTTTGCTTAGAGGAAGAAAGAGCGATTTTCTTATTTTGAAAGGCCACGGTCCAGGAGAGTCTCGCTTTTTGGGCTCTGTAGTGCAGCTTGGAGAGGGAAAAAATATAAAGGGACGAGAAAGCCCCTTACTTCTTCCAGGAAATGCAACCTGGCTTAAAGTTATAAAAGGGCATATAAAAAAGAATGGGACTCTTGTTTTTGATTCTTGTGGACTAGCAAGAGAAGAAAGAGAGCACAAGGCTAAGAATCTCTGTCAAGAAGCTGCTGATTATTTAGCTTCGAAAGGGGTGACTGTTATTGGATCTGATAAAAGCATGAAGAGTCATCAGGTTTTATATCAGCTAGAAAGTTTTCCACCTGTAAGGTTTTTTTGTAACAGTGAAGAGAAAGAATGCGTTACAGAGGTAGAATCTACGGTTTGCTACCAAGATGGTAGCAAAGTAAAGTATTCTTATTATCAAGGAACAATAGTTATGCCTAACTATTGGCAGTAGAGAGGATAACTCATTCTATAACAGCTCCAGAACCAGCTTTTGAGGTTAGCTCTTCCAAGATCGGAAATGAATAGTTTTATCCAATACAAGCTCAAAATGGCGCGCTCTCAATCGCACCGTTACCACACACTTCGCCATGCTATATATTCCGAATATCTGAGTCGATAGCGGGCAAAATTACCTTCATGCAAGGACATGACCTCGGTTTCAACTACCTCGATAAATCGTGTTTTTGACTCTGAAGGCACAGATTCATTAGCAGATCGCTTAATAAACTCGACGGCGGTACTGAGATTCATCTGATTTCGCACAATACTTACTACAGTTTCCCTGATGAGGTCTCGATAACGCATGCGAAATGGATCCGGCTCGCCAAGCTCTTTCCTTTTTGCAGAATAATGTAAACAAGAACGTTCATAAGCCCATACAAATACTTCTCGAAGCAGTTCAATACGATTGAGTTCATAGACTCCCATAAGTCCTTGAACATAAATTGACACAGGAACATCCACAAAAGATAGCGGAGATAAATTATGTAGGATCAGAGGTATGTTCGCAACCAAACGCGAGACTCGCTTATTCACATCCTCAAATGGCTGAAGATAAGGCAATTGCACCATCAAGAAAAAAGCCTGTTCAAATGGATCGTTGATTCCGCTAGCTATATCTATAATCTCTTGAAAGCATTCATCTATGAGTTGGGGAACTGCCGGTGGATTATATACGCTTTTTCCTATTCCTACTGGGATAGAACGTAAACGACCGCACGATTCAGCGTTGCCAAGTAGATCATAAGAAAGGATAGCATGTAAATTAAGGATAGTACGTCGATTAATCCCAATATCGCTTGCTGAATCCACTAAGAACTCAATCGCTTCCTTATGATTTAGGATCATCTGCGTTTCCTTTAAGTCTTTTCCTTCGACAATCTCACTCAGCTTAAGCAATCGTTCTGTCTCTAGTAAAGAGTAGGTGTTTCCTTCCAAACGACTAGAGTTCCATGATAAGTCGATAAGCAAGCGACTTAAAATCTGTCTTGCATAAGTGCCTGCCGGAAGATCTCCATGAGATCCGCCTATCTCCAATAGATGTTGCCGCGTAATAACTGAGAGATAATTTGTCTTATTAGGTCGGTACTGGTCAAGAAATTCACGATTATATCTCACAGGTAGGCGTAAATGAATGGGCTTTAGCACTTGTTCTCTGATGATCTCTGCCTCCGCGGAGAGTGGGATACCAAACTCATTTTTTTTTACTACAGGTATAGAGGAATCAACCGCAGGATTATTCGGTAGTCGATATCGCCTTGCGCGCGATGCCCTTTCAATAAGCAAACGATTTTCCTTAACTAAAGTGGCAAGACGACGCTGAACAGTGCGTATCTGACTGATAGGCCATTTCAACGCTATTCTGATTTCCTCTAAAGAGGCCCCTTCAGGAAAATAAGCCATTTGCTTTAATATAGCATCGAACTCTTGTTGTTTTTTCATATTATTATTCTGTCGCTTAATCGATTTTTTTGTCACTAAATCTATGATTTTGTCACTCAATCTGCTGATTTTGTCACTAAACCTATGATTTTGTCACTCAATCTGCTGATTTTGTCACTCAATCTGCTGATTTTGTCGCTAAAACATCTATTCTGTCATATCTAGGTAGGATTGATAAAATTAATTTTATTATATTTGTACCATTAATGAGCTCTGATGAGCCTGCTTTGGTAGTATGTTTTTATTCTTTTTATACTGTCAGAATGTTTTTGTTTTAACGTGCGTGCTTGGAGTGCACACGACTTTTCAATACGTTCCCTTAAAGCTTGTCTACTATCGTTATTTTGATCTTTGTTCTTTAATAACCTATTGATGTCAGCCGCATATTGATGGCATTTTTGTAATTTAAGCGCCGTTTGTCTTTGCTGCCCAATAAGGTTCAATTCTTGACGATATTGCCGAGTTTTTACAGCTATCGCATCTTTCTGTTGGTTTTCGATAGTGACTAATGAGCGATAATGATTTTTCAGTTCCATCTCACGCATTTCAGATGCAAAATGATTTTTTAATACATGAGATGATCTAGAAAATAGGCGAATAAATCGAATCCACACCTGCAGAATGCGACTCTTTAAGTCGGTATTGTTGAAAAAATTACGATCAGATTCTGTATTTAATTTAAGTAAATAATATTTACATTTTATTAAGGCAGTAAATCTTTTATAATTTATTTGATTATTATATAATCTCTGTCTGTGATCAGCACGATGAAGTAAATGTTGGTAATGCCTTATAAGTTGTTTATAACAAATAGGACGGTCGCTTTGGTTTAGAATAAACTTGCGTCCGCCGTAAAAGGAATACACAGATTGAGCCATTTTGATACGTTTGCAAAATCGGCTAACTTCTTCTATTAAAGCAGTCATAATCACCTCATTTAGAGAACGATAACATTGATATACTTTTTTTTACAAGAAAGGACTAGTTCTCCCAAGATCGAAAATGAAGTAGAGCTCTTGTCGAAATTGAAAAGACAACACAATCATAATTTATAATTTTTTTATGATATTTAATTTTTTTCTATTGAAAAAAAATATATTTTTTAGTATTCTTTTTTTTAAATTAAAATGAGGCTGCATTTATGAAGTTAAAAGGTTTTATTTGGCTTGTCTTGCTCACAACCAGTTTTTTTTGTTATGCAGGAGAAGCGGACGAACAAGCATTCATAGAAGAAGAAGGTTTTTTTGAAGACGAGAACGAAGCTGATATATTTAGCTCTAAAAAAGGCACAAAATCTCAAGGAAGGCGAGGTTGTCGACAGTGTTGTTGCCCCGGCCCAACAGTAGCAACAGGTCCAGCGGGCCCATCAGGAGAGATGGGAGCGACAGGTCCGATAGGTCCAGCGGGTCTAACAGGAGAAATAGGTCCAACAGGCCCATTAGGGGGCCCAATAGGAGCAACTGGAGCAATAGGTCCAACAGGCCCAATAGGTCCAACGGGTCTAACAGGAGCAACTGGAGCAACTGGAGCAACAGGCCCGATAGGTCCAACGGGTCTAACAGGAGCGACAGGTTCAACGGGTCCAACAGGCCCGATAGGTCTAACAGGAGCAACTGGAGCAACAGGCCCGATAGGTCTAACTGGTCTAACAGGAGCGACAGGTCCAGCGGGTCCAACAGGCCCATCAGGG
>Ga0157376_10003728_pt1 | contig 10528 bp, 10 predicted proteins | sample M45metaG_FD_121801 | JGI IMG/M metagenome (GOLD analysis project Ga0157376, IMG submission 121801) | Miscanthus rhizosphere microbial communities from Kellogg Biological Station, Michigan, USA - M4-5 metaG | ecosystem: Host-associated > Plants > Roots > Rhizosphere > Soil | place: USA: Michigan... | reverse complement strand
GGCGGAAACCTTCACCGCCACCACCAAAATCAGACTCATCGCAAATCCGAAGCTCGAAGAAGAAAAAGCGGGCCTCGTCATCATGGGCATGAGCTATGCTTACATTGCCATCGAAAGCCGGGCCGGCTCCCTGCAACTCATCTATTCCGCCTGCGAAAAGGCCGACAAAGGCAACCCGGAAAAAACAACCCCCATCACCTACTTACCAACAGCCAACGTTGGCACCTATATCGCCGCGCCCGCTGGCACCTCCGCCTTTATTTACCTCCGCGTCACCGTCATGGCCCCGGCGGCGAGCTGCCAATTCAGCTACAGTCTCGATGACAAAACCTACACCCCCGCCGGCGACTCTTTCATTGCGCAGCCCGGCCGCTGGATCGGCGCCAAGCTCGGGTTATTTTGCACCCGCACCACACAAACAAACGACTCCGGCCGCGCCGAAGTCGATTGGTTTCGCATCGAGCCGCCGAGATGAACTTAGCGGGAACCGCCCTTACGCATTAAATCCGCCGTCCACGGTCAACGCCGTCCCGGTGATAAATCGTTCTTCCTCTCCGGCCAGGAAAGCCACCATATTGGCGATATCTTCGCCGGTTCCATACGCGCCGAACGGCATGAACGTCCCATCTCCCATACTGATGCCAATGGTAATGATCCTCCCACCAGCAGGCATGTCCCCGACGACTGGGGCAACTCCCACTCCCGAACAAGCCGCCCTGCAGGAAATTCAATAAAAATTCCTAGTTTTAACCATGATCAAAAACATCCTCTTCGCCGTCCTCTTCTTCTTCTGCATCACTTACACGCAAGCCCAGGCATACGTCCCCTCGCCTCAGAACGAGCAGGCCCGCGCCTGGTTCAAGGATGCCAAGTTCGGGCTCTTCATCCACTGGGGACCCTTCAGCGTCCCCGGCGACGGCGAGTGGGTCATGAACAATCGCAACATCACCGTAAAGAACTATACCCGCCTCGAAAAATTCTTCAACCCGATCGACTTCGACGCCAAGGCCTGGGTGGCGCTGGCCAAATCCGCCGGGATGAAATATATCACCCTCATCACCCGTCACCATGACGGGTTCAGCATGTGGGACACCAAATATTCCGACTTCAATATCATGCATACGCCCTATAAAAAGGACATTGTCCGCGCCCTCGCCGACGAATGTCACAAACAGGGCATCAAACTCTTTCTTTACTATTCGTTGCTCGACTGGCGGCGCGACGACTACTCCTGGTGGACGGGTCGAACCGGGCAAAAAGCCGGTCGCACTGTCCACGGCAACTGGGACGACTATATCCAGTTCATGAAGAACCAGCTCACCGAGCTGCTTACCAACTACGGATCGATCGGCGGCATCTGGTTCGACGGCTACTGGGACCAGATGGCCGAAGAAAGCAAGGATCGCAAGGATAATGATGTGCGCGTGGACTGGCATACCGGGGAAATCTATGCTCTGATCCACAAACTGCAACCCCAGTGCCTTATCGGCAACAACCATCATATGACGCCGCTGCCGGGCGAAGACTTCCAGATGTTCGAACAGGACGTTCCCGGCGAGAACACGAGTGGCCTCAGCTTCCAGAAGATCTCGGCGCTCCCGCTGGAGACCTGTGCGACGATCAATAATTCGTGGGGGTTCAATATCACCGACACCACGTACAAGACGCCAAAACAGATCGTCGGGCTTCTCGTCAAATCGGCCGGCAATGGCGGCAACCTCCTGCTGAATATCGGACCGATGCCTAACGGTGAGATCCAACCTGAATTCATCCAGCGGCTACATTGGATGGGCGGCTGGCTCAAAACTTATGGCCCGGCGGTCTATAACACGACCGGCGGCTATCTCCGCCCGCAAAAATGGGGTTGTCTGACACAACACGGCAACATCCTTTATGTACATGTGCTGCAACCCGACGCGGGTGCGATCCGGCTCGAACAATTTCCCTATAAGAACGTCGTAAAAGCTTATCGCCTCAAAGACAAAGCGCCTGTCAATGTCTCGGTGAAAGACGGTGTTGCGGAGATCCCGGCACAATCGCCCACCGCGGACGATCCCGATCAGGTTGTCGTGATGGAACTGGGGAACTAATAATCCCTACCTTTGCCTCTTCAAAAAAAACCGAACTATGAACAGAAGGATCGTACTCTTCATCGGCATCTTATGCACCGGCACCGCTGTCCATGCCCAAACGAAATCGTCGAAGGCCCCGGTAGACACGATGTCCTTTTATCGCGCGCAGATAGACACCCTGGACAAGCAGATCATCGACATCCTCGGAAAACGGATGGAGGCCGCCCGCGCCATCGGCACCTACAAGAACAACCACCAGATGGGGGTCGTCCAATCGGCCCGTTTTGAGGAGGTCCTGCGGGCCGCCATCCGACGTGGCGAGAATCTCCAGCTCTCCGAGGCGTTCATCCGGTCTCTTTATGAGGAGATCCATAAGGAAAGTATCCGTCAGCAGGAATCGCTGAAGGCGAAAAAATAACGTTGGGGCAACCCATTTTCTGTAGCGAGCCCGGAGCTAATCCTGCTCCCCCTCCCGGTATTCAAGGATATCCGCCGGCTGACAATCCAGCGCCTTGCAGATGGCATCCAGCGTACTGAAGCGGATCGCTTTGGCCTTGCCCGTCTTGAGAATGGAAAGATTGGATAAAGTCAACCCGACCTTTTCGGAAAGCTCATTGAGGGACATCTTCCGCTTCGCCATCATGACGTCGACATTTACAATGATAGCCATGGTTAGACGGTTAATTCGTTTTCAGATTGGATCTCGACCCCTCTTTTGAAGAGCTGCGCGATAACATAGAGCGTTACCCCCATGAACAGCCATACATCGGCCCCGCCCAGCCGAAGATATTGCACGTCCGGCATGTTGACCCCCTTCGTAACGAACCACGCGGCATACTTCGCGCCATACCAGGAAAGCAGTCCGGTAAAGAGCGCCAGGTACGAGATGCGCGAAACAAAGCGAGCCACAGCCATATTAAAAGGCTTGTAGACGTCCAGTTTCTTGTCATGGAGCAACTTGATGATGAAATAGAAGATGACAGACCGCAGGACCGCCACCGCGCTCATCAGCACCGTCTCAATGATGAAATACCCGCGGTCGAACTGGTAAAGACCCGAAAGGTCGATGTTCGGCCAGAAATGCTTTGCGCCGATAGGCTTGATGGCGACTGTAAAAAAAGTGTTGGTGATGAAGCCGCCGGCTTCGATACAGACCCCAACGAAGATGATCCAGGAAAGGATGTACAAGACTTTCAGGACTTGTGATGTGGTGATTTTCATTTTGTTATCGTTTAGACCACAATATTAATAAATATTTATTGATAAACAATAAATATTTATTGAGGCCCGGTTTTTTCTGTGATAATTAAAACATTACATATGGAAACGCTACGTAAAGAAGCCATCCGCATAAAGGGTCCGGACGGCCCGGAAGAATTCCTGCTGGAAGAAAAAGACTTTGGGGATCTCGTCGTCTTCGACGTCTATCACAAAGGCCAGAACCTGATGACGCTCGCCGGCGATGGCGGCATCCTCTTCATGAATTTCGGCGCGCGTGACGAGGACAAACAATTCTTCAAGCTATCCTATCTAAACCAATTTGTCGACAAGATGATAAATTAATTTGGGTGGCATTCGCTATTTTACATACATTTAATGAATAAATAGCGAACCGCAATGAAAGGAACCCACCTCGGCGAATTCGAGGAAATCGTCCTGCTGACGATCGCCAGCCTCGTCAACAACGCCTATAGCGTCGCCATCTGTGACGAGCTCTCCACCCATGCCGACCGCACCGTCAAACTAGGTGTCGTCCATGCCGTGCTCAACCGCCTCGAAGAAAAAGGCCTCGTAAAAAGCGAACTCGGCGAAGCCACCTCCACGCGCGGCGGCAAACGCAAACGCTACTATTCGGTCACGGGCGCGGGGAAGGCCTCCCTCCTCCGGGCAAAAGAGATCCGCGACCAGCTCTGGCAAAAGATCCCCCAGCTCACCTTAAATCGCATCTGATGAAAAACAACGCAACCCGGCGGGGTCGCGCTCCCAAATCGCCCCGTCCCCCGAAATGGGCTACGAAGTTCCTTCAATTCTACTGCCGCCCCTCCCTCCTCGAAGACCTCGAAGGCGACCTCCTCGAATTCTTCGACAGCAACCTAAAAACAAGAGGCGCGTTCCTGGCCCGCCTCATCTATATCATCGACGTCCTCAAATTCGTGCGGCCCTATACGCTTCGCAAACCTTCCTTCGCGAATAACAGCACAGCGCGGCCGATGCTCGCCAACTACTTCAAAACCTCGACCCGCTCCATCACCCGCAACAAACTCTTCTCAGGCATCAATATCATCGGCATGGCCTTTAGCCTCTCGGTGGGGCTGCTCGTCATCGCCTTCGTCTCCGACATCTTCCATTACGATAGCACCCTCAAGAACCCCGACCGCATCTATCGTGTCTATTCCTCCTTCCAACCCAGCGGCCAGCCCACGATGAAACTGGCCACTACCTCCTGGAAGGCCGGCGCCCTTGTCCGCCAGCAGGCGCCGGGTGTCGCATCCGTCGCTATCCTGCGCAACCGTTTCAGCGGCGATGCAGACATCAATAGCATCGACAACAAAGTACCCGTCACCGGCCTCTATGCCGACGAGAACTTCTTTGACGTGTTCAGCTTTCCGCTGCTCAAAGGCGTGGCCTCTTCGGCCCTCAAACAACCCCATTCCCTCGTGCTGACCCAAACCACCGCGAATAAACTATTCGGCCAGGGGGATCCTGTCGGCAGGTATATAAAATTCGACACCGTCAACTACACCGTCACCGGCGTGCTGCAGGACATTCCCAAGCTCTCCCATATCCAGTTCGAAATGCTGGTATCGCTGTCCTCCATCGATCTCAAGGACACCAGCACGGCCTCATCCGACGGCACCTATATGGATTGGAATAATTTCTTCTCGAATTATACCTATGTGTTGCTCAAGCCCGGCGCGGACCCCGCGGCTTTCAACGCCGCCCTGGACAGGATCGCCAGGGCCGAGAACGCCTCCCGCCCGACCGATCGCCACGTTGCCCTCCACACACAACCCCTTAAAAACATCCATATCGGCGGCCAAATGGGTAACGAGATCGGCTTTGTCGCCAACCCCGTCGAGGTCTACATGCAATGCGGCCTGGCCCTGATCATCATCCTTTCGGCCTGCTTCAACTATACCAACCTATCGATCGCCCGCTCCCTGAAACGCTCCCGCGAAGTGGGCATCCGCAAGGTCATCGGCGCCCGACGTATGCAGGTGATCGGTCAATTCATCTCGGAGTCGGTGCTCATCGCGCTCCTTTCCCTCGGCTTCGCCTTCCTGATCTTCCTGTTCATCCGCGAGCAATTCCTTTCCTTAAATCCCCGGCTCGACTCGGCCTTCTCGCTGGCCCTCTCGCCAAGGCTGGTGCTGGCCTTCCTGGCGTTTACCGTCCTCGTGGGCGTCGTAGCCGGTCTCCTGCCCGCCTTGTTCTATTCGAAGATCAACGCGGTCTCCGTGCTGAAAGACGCCTCCTCCCTCAAGGTCTTCCGGCATCTCAGCCTGCGGAAAACCCTGGTCGTCGTCCAATACACGTTCTCGCTCATTTTTATCACCGCGACCATCATCGGCTACAACCAATACAAGGGGTTCCTGAAATTCGACCTGGGATTCAAAACAGAGAATATCCTCAACATCAAAATGCAGGGTCATGACGACGCGGTCTTTGCCAAACAACTCTCCGCACTCCCCGCGGTGACGGGGGTCTCCCGCTCCCTGCTCGTTACCTGTCTGGGCTCTCTTACCGGGAGCAGTATGAAATACAACGACCCGCAGGATTCGGCGAGAGTCGACATCAATTATGTGGACGAGAACTACCTGCCCCTGCACCAATACACCTTCCTCGCCGGACGCAATTTCTTGCCAAAGCCAAAGGATGCACCCGAAACGGAGACCATCGTCAACGAAGAGACCCTCCGGCGATTCAAGATCGGGCACAACGATCCTTCAAAGGCGATCGGCGAGACGGTACTCATCGGCCGTAAACACCTGACCATCGTCGGCGTACTGAAGGACTTTCACTATGGGACCCTCGAAAGCAGGATCGAGCCTACCGCCCTCGAGTACGTGGCCAACCCCGGCCGATATCTGAATGTAAAGGTCAGCAGCACTAATCTACCCGCCACCATGACCAGCATCGAAAGCCTTTGGAAGGAACTCGACAAGGTCCATCCCCTCGATGCCGACTTCTACGATGCCGAGATCGAGCATGCCTACAGCTACTTCACCGTCATGCTGAAGACCATGGGTTTCTTCTCCGCACTGGCCATCTGCATCTCTTCGCTCGGCCTCTTCGGCATGGTCATCTATACGATGGAAAAAAGACTGAAGGAAATAAGCATCCGCAAGGTACTTGGGGCCGGTAACGGTCTGCTGGTCTATTTGCTCAGTAAAAGCTTTCTTTTCCTGTTGCTGATCTCGGCCCTGATCGCCCTGCCCCTTACCTGGCTCTTCTTCGACAGGGTCATCCTCGCCCGGTTCGCTTATCATCAGCCGATCCGCCCCGGCGAATTGCTCATCGGCCCGGCCTTTGTCGCGGCCATCGCCTTCCTGATGATCGGCGCCCAGACGCTGAAAGCCGTCCGATCCAACCCTGCCCGGATCCTGAAGAATGAGTAACTTCATAAAAACACCTTTTTTATGAAGCAGTTGAAATATCTGAATGCCGTCCTGACGGTGATCGCTACCTGCCTTGTCCTGATCACCATGGCCGTGCTCGGCGTGATTCCCACCGCAAGCGCGAAAGGGCCGGCGGGTGCGCCGATCGACGTGAATATCGTAAAATTGAATGGAATGTATTTTTCCAGCAATGGCTTACCGATAAATGTTGTGGCGACGGACGGCCGGTCCATCAGGTCGAACCCTGTGCCGGTGGTTGTGAGCACAAAATAGGCTACTCGCTACGCAACGAGTCCACCGGGTTGGCCATTGCCGCCCTGATCGCCTGGTAGCTCACCGTCACCAGCGCGATCACCATGGAAAGAAGACCCGCCAATGCAAACACCCACCAAGCGATATCTACCCGATAGGTATAGTCAGACAGCCACTTCGACATCGCCCAGTAGGCCATCGGCGCGGCGAGCACAAAGGAGATGCCCACGAGCATAACAAACTCCTTCGACAACATCGCCGTGATGCCCGTCACCGAAGCGCCCAGCACCTTGCGGACCCCTATTTCCTTGATCCGGTTCTCGGCCATATAGGTCGCGAGCCCAAAGAGTCCAAGACAGGAGATAAAGATGGTCAGCCCCGCAAACACCGCCGCCAGCGTGCCCTGCTGCCGCTCATTCTGGAACTTCCGCGAATATTCCTCATCGATGAATTTGTATTCGAAGGGATAATCGGGATTGTATTTTTTAAAGACCGCCTCCATTACCTTCAGATTGGCAGCCGTGGAATGGGCCGGATTGAATCGGACCTCTACCACACCAAATCGCATGAACTTGCTTGCCGCTCCACAGATAAGGATCGGCCGCGTGGGCTCATATGGGTTCGTAAGGATAAAATCCTTTACTACACCGACGATGTGCCACTCAACACCGAGATCCCCCACCTTCTTGCCCAGGGGGTCCTTGAATTTCATCACCTTCCAGGCCGACTCATTGATGATCAGCCCCGTGGAATCCGTAGGATATTTTTGCAGGTCGAGATCGCGCCCCCGGACGAACTGAAGGCCCGCGGTCTTGCCCAGCCCTTCGTCCGACAGGTACCGGTCGAAGGAGGTATTGTCATTCGGGTCCTTCCCTTCCCAGGATTGTCCCCAGCCATCGCTCCATCTGTCGGTCAACGGCGAGTTGGTTTGGGTGATGGAAGTCGCGGCGCCCGACGCGAGCAACTCATTTTTGATAAGGGCATAGTTCTTTGCGATATCCCCGGTCATCATATGATACACTAGATTATCCTTATCATATCCGGTCTCCCGGTTCTGCGCATAGTCGATCTGCTGCTTGACGATGATCGTGCAGATGATCAGGATGATCGCAAAACCGAACTGCAGCACAACAAGTACCTTTCGGGGATTCACCAAAGCATTCGCCCGGCGGAACGTTCCCTTCAACACCTTCACGGCCTGGAAAGAGGAAAGGAAAAAGGCGGGGTAACTACCGGCAAGCAGGCCTGTGAACAGGATAAAGGCCAGAAAGGCTCCCCAGGTGTAGATACTACCCCCATCGATGGAAAGGTGTTCTTCCGTAAACTGGTTGAAGCCTGGCAGGCTTAGCTGCACCAGCACGATCGCCAGCATCCCCGCCAGGAAGGCGATAAAGATCGACTCCCCGATGAACTGGCTGATCAACGATCCCCGCAGCGCTCCTACGGTCTTCCGGATCCCTACTTCCTTCGCCCGCTTCTCGCTCCGCGCCGTGCTCAGGTTCATAAAATTGATGCACGCGATCAAAAGAATAAACCCGGCGATGATCCCGAACAGCCGGATAAAGGCGATATTTCCGCCGTTGTCTTCCACCCCATTGGAGAAACTGGAATGCAGCCGCCAGCGGTCAAGCGGGTAGATAAATTGCTCCCAGTTCAGTTTCTTCGAACCCTCGTCATATTTCCAGCGGATGCCCTTAATTTTCTGCTGTACGGAGGCCAGGCTGCTATTGGGCTTCAGCAACACATAGGTCCCGGTGCTGTTATCCCCCCACCCCAGGTCCTGACCCTCGGCATATTTTTTTGTGGCCCACGGCAACAGGTAGTCGAATTGGAAACGCGTATTGTCCGGCGGATCTTTTACAACCCCGGTGACCTGGAAATTATCCTTGTTCTCGACTTTCACGATCTTCCCCATCGGATCATTGTCGCCGAACAGGTTCTTCGCCGTCCGCTCCGTCAATACGATCGAGTGCAGGCCATTCAGCGCCGTTGCGGGATCGCCTTTCACCATCGGGAAATTGAAGACCTGGAAAAAACCGGTATCCGCCAGCCGGCCCGTTTGCATGATCTTCTTTTCCCCCGCCGTGAGCAACTGTGTCCTGGGCCAATCCACCCGCACTGTACGCTCTATTTCCGGGACATCGTTTTCCAATGCGCGGGCCAGGGGTGCCGGCACGGTATTCCAGCAACGCAGCTTCCCGTTCATAACCACCCGGTTCCATGTTTCGTAGATGCGGTCCTTTTTCGGATGGAACTGGTCATAGCTGTACTCGTGTTGGATCCAGAGCAGGATCAGAATGGCGCTGGCCATGCCAACCGCCAGACCCGTGATATTGATAAGGGAAATGCTTTTGTTGCGGAGCAGATTCCGGTAGGCGACCTTGAAGAAGTTGCGGATCATAGTATGAAGGATGTGTAATGGACCCTACGGCGTCCCAAAACGGTGCCGCCCTATAAAACATTTATTTACATACAATTAGAGATGTTCTGTCAAAATCGACGTTCGCTTATGATACAAAGCTGTCCGCTTTCAATACACCTCATTCCTCTTTTAATGACTCCACCGGATTCACCCTCGCCGCCTTCCATGTCAACCACCCCGTAGTCCCGACGGTCACTATCAACAATACCGGCGCGGGTACCACCAGTAACCACCAGCTGAATGGCGCCCGGAACGCATATCCCTGCATCCATTTCTGCACCATCCACGCCGTGACCGGCGCCGCCACCAACGACGCCAGCCCGATCAGCCCAACCAACTCGGCCGTCAATAACCGCATCACCCCGGCCACACTCGCCCCCAGCACCTTCCGGATGCCGATCTCCCGCGTCCGTCGCGCCGCTGCATGCGCAGTCAGTCCCAACAGGCCGATCAGCCCGATAAAGATCGCGAGCCCGCAAAACATCGACGCCACCCGCGCAAACTGCCGGTCATCCTGGTACTGCCGGTCATAGAACTCATCCAAAAAGAAATAGTCGAAGGAGGACTCGGGGAACTGCTGGTCCCAGACCTTCCGCACCGATGCCACCATGCGATTGATATCCCTTGTGTCGAGCCTCACGGAAAAGTACCGCACCGGCACCCAGCCGTACGCGGGATCCATGAACAGGATCACGGGTGTAAATGCCTGTTGCAGTCCCTGTTGGTGATAGTCCCGGATCACGCCGATCACTTTATCCGTCCGGCCAGGATTTACTTCCAGCCACACCTGTTGTCCCAGGGCTGCCTCGGGAGAGGCGAAACCCAGTTGTCGCGCCGCGGATTCGTTCAACACAAGGCCCGTACTGTCGGCTGGTCGCGATGCCTCGAAGCCTCGCCCGGCAACAAATTTCGGCTGATATACACCCAGGAAATCATAATCTACCTTCAACATCTCATACAGCCGCTCCTGGGTCTTGTCTGCGCCAAATCGGCGGTTCGCCAGGAACTCGCCCACCTCCTTTCCCGGCACCGCGCCGGACATGGTCACACCCGTCACTCCCGCCAGCGCCCGCAGCTGGTCCTTCAACGCCCCGACTTTCTTTACATATCCCTCGGTCTTCACCGGCGCCTTGACCACCAGGGTCTGTTCTACCCTCACCCCT
>Ga0157376_10003727_pt1 | contig 10528 bp, 9 predicted proteins | sample M45metaG_FD_121801 | JGI IMG/M metagenome (GOLD analysis project Ga0157376, IMG submission 121801) | Miscanthus rhizosphere microbial communities from Kellogg Biological Station, Michigan, USA - M4-5 metaG | ecosystem: Host-associated > Plants > Roots > Rhizosphere > Soil | place: USA: Michigan... | reverse complement strand
CGGTTTGGACCTCAGGCAGAACGGTGCTATGGAATCGCCTATTTCAAGTATAGCGAGTTGACGGTAATTAATCGGCACTATGGATGTCGCTGAGGGGGAAAGGTTTAGGAGTATTTGGGGCTTGACAGGATTTCTGTGGAAAAGTGGGGCGTAATGGGCGCTGATCTGCAGGTCGCTTCGTCCTTCGGACTTCGCTCTGGCCTACGGCATTGTGTTGCGCCGCTTTCGCGGTGGGCTTATCGCACGGCTGAAGCCGTGCGATAAAGCAAGGCGGTTGTGCTCCGCGCGAATGATCCCACATCTGGCGATGAGGCCGCCAGATGTGGGCACCCGATTGTGGTGGTTCGGTCAAAGGGTCGGCACCTTTTAGCGAACAACTCAGAATGACGACGTCATGGATTGATGACAGCGTCGTCAAAGATTCCGAGAAGACGCTTCAGTAACAGGTACCGTTGTTGAGGTCTTCGATCATGGTGGGCTGATTTGTGGGGTGCCAGCCCAGGCGTTGCTGGGTTAGGGCGCTGGAGGATGGCATGTCGAGGCTTGCGAAGTGGCCGAGCCAGCCGAAGTGCTCCGAGGCTTTTTCAGGGGAGAGGGAGACGGCGGGTACTTTGAGACCGCGGCCGATGGCCTCAGCGATGTCGCGTACGGTGACGCCCTCTTCGGCGACTGCGTTGTAGCGTGCGCGTGTTGTTCCTTTTTCCAACGCGAGGCGGTAGAGGGAGGCGACGTCGTTGCGGTGGATGGCGGCCCAGCGGTTGAGTCCATCGCCTACGTAGGCGGAGACGCCTTTTTCGCGAGCCATCTGGATTGCGTAGGTGACGAGTCCCTGCTTTTCGCGGTTATGGACCTGAGGGAGGCGTATGACGGAGACGCGAACGCCCCGGAAGGCCACTTCGTCTGCGGCTTCTTCAGAGGCACCCCGGGGAATGACGGAACTGGGAACTGGCGGATCGTCTTCGATGGAAAGACGGCCTGCTGCGGCGGCGATTGCGGTTCCGGAGGTGACGACGAGTGGGCGGTGGGAGCCTTGAAGCACCGAGCCGAGGGCTTCGATGACCTTCCGGTCCTGCTCACAGTTGGCGACGAACTTTGAGAAGTCGTGATTGAAGGCGCAGTGAATGACGCCGTCGGAGGCGGCTGCTCCGGTGCGGATGCTGTTGAGGTCTTCGATGTCGCCGCGGTGTGCCTCGGCACCGGTGTCGCGAAGGAACCTGGCGCCAGCTTCGCTGCGCGTCAGGCCGAGGACCTGATGGCCTGCGCTGATGAGATCCTGAACGATCATTGAACCGATGAATCCGGTAGCGCCTGTGACAAAAACTCGCATAGAAAAGAACTCTCCTTTGCCCTCTGATGACCAGCGCCGTGGCTTCTGTGTGGCGCGTTTATTATCTAGATGGCGATTTGGCAGATACGATTGCGCTAGATCGTCCGTAATTCCTTCGCGATCGTCCGAGCCGGCCTATGGACCCACTGTCAGATGTTCTGTCGCTACTGAAGCTTCGCAACTATACGTGCGGAGGCTTTGATGTAGGTGGGGCGTGGTCGATCCGGTTTGGCAGGCATGAGGGGATCAAGTGTTATGCGCTGGTCTCGGGCGAGGGCTGGCTGTCGATGGAGGGAGTTGCCGAGCCGGTGCGGCTGACGGCGGGGGATTGTTTTCTTCTGCCGCATGGGAGGTCTTTCATCCTCGCCACCGATCTGAGGCTGGAGCCTGTTGACGCTCATAGTGTTTTTCCATTTCCTCTGGACGGAGCAATTGGAACGTTGAATGGCGGAGGGGATTGCTTCGTCGTAGGCGGATTCTTTTCGTTTGGAGGGAGCGATCCCGGAATCCTGTCGGGATTGCTTCCACCGATCGTGCATATCAGCAAAGAGTCGGATAAGGAGGGGCTGCGCTGGTCGTTGGAACGGCTGATGCATGAGTTGCGAGATCAGCAGCCGGGTGGCTTGCTGGTGGCGCAGCATCTGGCGCAGATGATGCTGGTGCAGGCGCTGCGGCTGCATCTGGCGGAGGGAGCGAAAGGAGGTGTGGGCTGGTTATTTGCGCTGCCGGACAAGCATATGAACGAAGCGATCCGATGCATGCATGATGATCCGGCGCATGGGTGGACGCTGGAGGAGCTGGCGCAGCGTGTGGGGATGTCGCGGTCGACGTTTGCGCTGAAGTTCAAGAGGACAGTGGGGTCTTCGCCGATGGAGTATCTGACTCGCTGGAGGATGCTGAAGGCGGGGGAGAGGCTGGTGAATGCGGACGACTCCGTGTCGGTGATTGCGAGGTCGCTCGGGTATGAGTCGGAGAGCGCGTTCAGTACAGCGTTCAGAAGAGTGATGGGGTGTTCGCCGAGGCAGTATGGACGTGGGCACCAGGGAAATCTCGCCACAATCGACGGTTGACGAATCGAGCGACGGATTTGGCAGCAGTTGCCGTTTTTACCCTTGATCCATATAGGATGGGTGCGGATATTGAAAAGATCGAACCCTTGTCGAAACGTTTGTCTAAAGAGGCCTTGAGATATGGCAATGAGCGTTAGCACCACCACGAGTACAGGTTACGGAACGCAGAAGACAGACATTCGGGCGATGAGCATCGCGACGATGCTGTTTTTCATGTGGGGGTTTCTGACTTGTCTGAATGACATTCTGATCCCCCACCTGAAGGCCATCTTCGACCTGAACTATGCGCAGGCTATGCTGGTGCAGTTCTGCTTCTTCTCGTCGTACTTCATCTTTGCGTTGCCGGCGGGCAAGCTGGTGGAATTGCGCGGCTATAAGGGCACGATGGTAATCGGGCTGCTGGTGATGGCGGCTGGCGCTTTCCTGTTTCTGCCGGCTTCGACGATGGCATCGTTCGGAGTGTTTCTTTCGGCGCTGGTGATTCTGGCGGCGGGAATTACGACGCTGCAGGTGGCGGCGAATCCTTATGTAGCGAACCTTGGGCCACCGGAGACCTCGTCGGCGCGGTTGAATTTGTCACAGGCGTTCAACTCGCTGGGAACGTTTCTGGCTCCGTTCTTTGGGAGCGCCCTGATTCTGAGCTCGACGCAGATTGCGCAGGATAAGCTGCAGTCGTTTTCGGCGGCAGCGCTGCAGCAGTACAGGATGGAACAGGCGTCGAGTGTGCGGCTGCCCTATGTTGGGATCGGACTAACTCTGGTGTTGCTGGCGATTTCATTTGCCGTGCTGAAGATGCCGACGATGGACTTTACGAAGGACATCCGGCCGGGTGAGCTGGATTCGACGGCAACAGGAGACAGCATCTGGAAGCATCCGGTGCTGCTTGCCGGAGCTTTGGCGATCTTCGTGTACGTTGGGGCGGAGGTTTCGATCGGGAGCTTCCTGGTGAACTACTTCGGGCTTCCGGATATTGCGGCGTTTTCAGAGAAGACGGCGGCGAAGTACGTGTCGCTGTACTGGGGCGGAGCGATGGTGGGGCGGTTTATCGGATCGTGGCTGCTGACGAAGTTCCGAACGAGCGTAGTGCTGGGGACGGCGGCGGTGATTGCATGCGGGCTTGTCGTGACATCGATCATCACGCATGGACACACGGCGATGTGGGCGATTATTGCCGTCGGGCTGTTCAACTCCGTCATGTTCCCGAGCATCTTTACCGTCGGACTGACAGGATTGGGGCCGCTGACTTCGAAGGGGTCGAGCCTGATGGTGGCGGCGATTGTGGGCGGTGCGCTGATTCCGCTTGCCGAAGGCCATTTGGCGGATTTAATTGGTGTGCAGCATGCGTTTGTGATTCCAGCAGTCTGCTATATCTACATTGCATTGTTCGGGTATCTGGGCGGGCGTCGGGCAGAGCACGAGGTTGGGGTGGCCTAAACTGCTCTGGTTTTAGGCAGCCGCGTATGCAGGCAAAGCCAGGAGTTCTGCTAGGGTAAAGCCATGCGCCCCCAGCCTCTCATCTGTGTCACGGATGTCGAAGCCAGCAGCCGGTGGTATCAGCATCTGCTGGGCTGCCGCGGAGCTCACGGCGGCAGGCACTATGAGCAACTGGTGAAGGATGGCCAGCTCATCCTGCAATTGCACAGCTTTGAGGTCGAGCATCATCACGGTCCCATCGGCAATCCCGCCGACAGGCCTTACGGCAATGGTGTGCTGCTCTGGTTCGAGGTGGATGACTTCGATGCGGTGATGCGGCGAGTTGCCGAAATGGGTGTCGAGATCGTGCTGCCCCGCCATCGCAATCCTCCTGACGGCGAAGGTGGCCCAAACCATTGGGAGTGCTGGATGCGTGATCCGGACGGGTACACCGTCGTGGTCGTCAGCCCTTATGGAACCGCCGATGGTGCCTGGCGCCCCGGCCCTGATCTATTCACCTAGATCGCTGGACGTAAGGCTATTTTCAGAAGCACTAGATGGACTGGACGGGCAGCAGCATCAGGTCATCTACCAGACCGACTTCCTTCTGGACGAATGGCTCAGCATAACGAACGCCGGCGAGCAGGCCATAGTGGCGGGCGGTGGAGAAGGTGCGCTCGCGAATGTCGTCTTCCGGAACAAAGAGACCGACGCCGGTGGGTTGATTTCCGTATTGAGAGCGATAGGCGAGCAGGGATTGGAAACGCTGCTCGATGTATGGCGTGATGTCGACGACGAAGGATGGCCGGACGTCGGCGTAGAGCGAGGCGTAGAGGATCTTGTAAGGGCGGTGGGGCGAGTCTGTGGAGCCGGGAATCTCAAGCTTGCTGAGACCGCTGATGAAACAGGCTTCGTAACCGAGGATGGCAGTGGTGTAGTGGTCGGGATGACGACCCTGCCAGTAAGGAAGTATGACAACGCGGGGGCGCAGACGGCGAAGAACAGCGGCGATCTTCAAGCGGTTGGGCTGGGTATTTTCGACATTGCCGTCGGGAAGGTCGAGGGCCTCGCGGTGCTCGACCTTGAGGATGCGCGCGGCTGCTTCGGCTTCGGCGCGTCGCTCGTCGGCTGTGCCGCGGGTTCCGGACTCGCCTTGAGTAAGATCGAGGATGCCGGTACGCCAGCCCCGAGCGTGCATGGCGAGTAAGGTTCCGCCACAGGTCTGCTCGACGTCGTCACGATGCGCGGCGATGGCAAGAATGTCCAGCATCGGGAAGGTGTAAGTTGCAGGTTGCCAGTTTGCTACACGAACTTGCGACTGACAACCTGCAACCGGTCCTAATTTGCTGCGTTGGTGATGGCGTCCATGTAGGCGACGTCCAGAGCGGTGCCCTGAACGGTGAGCTGAGTGTTATCAATCTCAGAGCCGTCAGCGGTGTTGAAGGCGTGAACCTGTCCGCCGTATGCGGTGTACATCTTGTTCTTGTTCTGAACCCAGCAGAGGCCGGTGAGATCGCCGTAGTAGTACTGGCTCTCATTGGCGTTGGGAAAGGGAACGTGCGAGTTGGGGTCTGCTGGATTGACGCTTGGGACAATCATCCCGGTGTTTGCGCTGAGGTCGAAGCGGGTGAGGCAGTTGTAGTTCTGCTTCAGCTTGGCACGCTCGCCGGTTGCACAGCCCTGTGACCCGATCCAGAGGGTGTTGTTGTCGCCGAAGAGCAGCTTGGTGTGGTAGCCGTCGGAGATGGGGAACTTGCCGGTAATGGTGTTCGAACCGAGGTCAAGAGTGGAGAGAAAGCCTGTGAAGAGGCCGTCGGACAGCAGTTGTTGACCGGCGATGTAAAGCGTTGAACCGTTGGCGAGCACAGTAGTGGCGCCTCCCGGTACGGGGATACTGCCGGTCACTGGGGACGTATATGTGGTGGAGGTGGGGAAGTTGTCGATGCGAAGAGCACCCTGCTGCAGCGTGGTGAGGCTCGACACACTGCCACCGCATTCAGGGCCGCAGTTGAGTACGTAGGCCGTCGCGCCGTCAAGGGAGAAGTAGGCTCCGACGGGACGGTCGAGGCTGGGCTTGGTTGTGCTGTCCGGGACCGGCACTACGCAGTAGACCGGGAGGTTGAAGGGCTGGCAGTCGGTGGCTCCGGGCACGGCAGGCTGGTTCGAGTTGAGTTTCACCAGGCGGTAGAGGGTGTTGGAGTTGCGCACCATAGCGAGCACGACAGTGTCGCCCTGATTGACTGCGACTTTGTAGACGTTGGGCAGGTTGAGAGCGAAGGCGCGGCCAAGCACGTTGTCGATCACGATGAGCTGCCCGATGTTGGAGGCTGCGGCATAAACGTGATTGAAGTTGAGCGGGACGGCAATGGAGTCGGAGCGCGACGGAAGGGTTCCACCGGAGCCGGCAGCCGCTTCTTTACCATAGTCGATCCTCGTCAGGCTGCCGTCACTGTTGGAGTAGACGAAGCCCGTGATCTGCTCGGGGAAGTTGAAGATTGCGCTCGGAAAGCCGGAGGCGAAGCCCGCGATATGGAAGGACGTGTTGGGGTCGAAGATATTGCTGCGAATGTCGCGCTTGGCGTCGAGAATCTGCAGGCTGCCTTGCGTACCGTTGATGGTGAGCGAGACAAGCACGCGTGTATCGAGCTTGCTGGGGGGTATCGGACGGTTCGCGAAGGTGTACTCAGGGAACTTGTAATAGCGCGTACCGCAGGAAGCGATGCCGAGAGTAGCGACAGCAATGAGCAGGCCGCAGAAGAACTGGGCGCAGAACGACTGGGAAAGGAAACGATTCTTCAACGGTGACAAACTCCGGAACTGCGCTGAGGGCGTGGAGATAGGGCCACGACTCTAAGCCTCAAGTATAACAAAGCGAAGCCAACAAAAGGCTTGTGCGGGGCAGAGTTAGCAGGCAGATTTGGTACGTTGTTGTGCGGTGACTTAAGATAGTTTGACTAGGCCGGAGACAAGAATGACCGAAGTTGTGGATAGCGCAGGCAAAAGTTATGCCGAGGTGAGAAGGCTCTTTGAAGGCACACCGGTGTTGTGCGATGGGGCAATGGGCACCATGTTGTACACCCGAGGCGTCTTTATCAATCGCTGTTATGACGAACTGAACCTGTCGCAACCTGACATGGTGCGCGAGGTCCATGCGGAGTATTTGCAGGCTGGTGCCGAGGTGATTGAGACGAACACCTTTGGTGCGAACGCCTTTCGTTTGGAGCACTTCGGGCTTGGGGACAAGATCCGGGAGATCAATTTGGCGGGTGCGCGGCTGGCACGCCAGGCCGCCAACCAGATTCTGGATAAACAGGCCACGGTGGCTTTTGTGGCTGGCGCCATGGGGCCACTTGGGGTTCGTCTGGAGCCGCTGGGAAAGGTCGGGCTCGATGAGGCACGAGCGGCGTTTGCGGAACAGATTAAGGCGCTGGTAGAAGGCGGCCCTGGTGTGGGAGTCGATCTGCTGAGTATCGAGACGATGACCTCAGTGGTAGAGGCGGAGCAGGCTGTTGCTGCAGCGAAGGCCGTGGCGCCGGAGATTCCGGTCATCGTCATGATGACTGTGGATGAAGAAGGGAACTGCCTTGATGGAACATCTGCCGAGGCGGCAGCAAAGCGGTTGTCCGCTACTGGGGCGGATGCGATTGGATGCAATTGCAGTGCTGGGCCTGCAACGGTTCTGAGCGTGATTGAGCGGATGCGTCCTGTAACGACGCTGCCGCTGGTTGCCATGCCGAACGCTGGAATTCCGCGTGCTGTTGAGGGAAGAACGATCTACCTGACTTCGCCGGAGTACATGGCGAGCTTTACGCGCAAGCTGGTGAAGGCCGGCGCGTCGCTGGTCGGCGGCTGCTGTGGAACGACTCCAAGCTACACGAGGGCGATGCGCAGCGCCCTGCGTGCCATGGATGCGATGGATGCGGGAGCGCAGGTGATGGAGCGGCGAACGGAGTCGTCGTCCGCGACTCCCAAGATCACGCCTCCGCCGCTGGCACAGCGATCGAAGATTGGTTCGATGGTGGCGGCCGGCGAGTTTGTCTCAATGGTGGAGATCGTTCCGCCGAAGGGGATCAACTGCACGAAGGAGATCGAGGGCGCAGCTGAACTGCACAGGTTGGGCGTTGACGCGATCAACATTCCGGACTCACCGCGGGCCAGCGCCCGGATGAGTGCGCAGAGTCTCTGCGTTCAAATTCAACAGCATGTAGGCATTGAGACGATTCTGCATTACACCTGTCGTGACAGGAATGTGTTGAGCATTCAGAGCGATCTGCTGGGAGCCTCGTCCATCGGGCTGAAGAATATTCTATGTCTGACGGGCGATCCTCCGAAGCTGGGGAACTATCCGGATGCGACGGCAGTGTTCGATGTGGATGCGATTGGCCTGGTGAACATCGTGCGCAATCTAAACTGCGGACTCGATATCGGCAAGAATTCTATCGGCGAGTCGACGGGCTTCACGATATCGGTGGCTGCGAACCCTGGAGTTCCGGACATCGACCAAGAGGTTCGTCGCTTCGCCTACAAGGTTGAGGCGGGCGCAGAGTTTGCGATTACTCAGCCAGTCTTCGACCTGCGCGTGCTGGAGGAGTTTCTGCGCAGGATTGAGAGCTTCCGTATTCCGGTCATCGCGGGCATCTGGCCGCTGACCAGCCTGCGCAACGCGGAGTTCATGAAGAACGACTTACGCGTGAGCATGCCGGACGAGATTATGGCGCGAATGGCGAAGACCTCATCGCCCGAGGCAGCGCGTGCCGAGGGCGTGCGCATTGCGCAGGAGATGCTCGCCGAGGCGCGTCCGATGGTGCAGGGCGTGCAGGTCAGCGCGCCGTTCGGCAAGTACATTGCCGCAGCTCAGGTTCTCGGCCTGACGGAAAGTGGGAGCGTGTAATGGCGGACTTCGAGCAGAGGCTGAGTGAGCTTGAGGCTGTGGTCGAACGACTGGAGCAGGGGGAACTTCCGCTCGACGAAGCAGTGCGTCTTTTTGAGCAGGGAATGCATCTCTCGGAGTCGTGCAAGAAGGAGCTGAACGAAGCCGAAGGGCGGATTCAGGTTCTTATTGAGCGTGCTGGTGGATCGATGAAGGCCCAGGACCTTAAGATCGAGGCTGACGTTGATGAGGACGATGAGTTTGGTTTGGAACAGGGCGAGGATGAGGAGTAGTTGAGGGTGAACCTTGCCACGCGGTCAGAGACGCTTTTTAGCGGTCGCGGGTCGTGACGAAGCCGGGTACCCATAGGAGGGCTCGCTTGGCCTCGGTGGGGGGTAGGTCGGCTACAGATTGTCGGGCGGCCTCAGCGTAGGCGCAAGCAGTGTCCATCGCGTACTCGATGGAGCCGTGCCGGTGGAGGATCTCGAGGATCTGTGGGTGCGAGACCTGGGCGAAGCTGCGATCGTTGAGGACGGTGCGGATGGCTTCGCGGTCGGCTCCGGTGCCGCGCTCGAGGGCGTGGATGACCGCGAGCGTTGCCTTGCCCTCACGCAGGTCTGAGGCGACGGGCTTGCCGAGGACGTCTTCAGTCGCGGTGAGGTCGAGTACATCGTCGACGATCTGGAAGGCGAGGCCAAGGTTGCGGCCATATTCGCCGAGCTGCAATTCGACTACAGCCGCATCGCCATGATCGTGTGGCGTGATGGCCGCGCCGAGCTGCATAGAGACCTTGAAGAGGCAGGCGGTCTTGCGATAGATGAGGTCGAAGTACTCTTCCTCGTTGATGAGGTGGCCAAGCTTCTCGATCTGGAGGAGCTCGCCTTCGACCATCTGCTGGGTGAGCGAGATGAGGAGGTCGAGGACGTGGAAGTTGCGTTCTTCTAGCGCGGCGGAGAAGGCCTGCATATAGAGCCAGTCGCCGGCGAGGACGCACTTTGAGTTGCCCCAGGTGGTGTTGGAGGAGGGGCGGCCGCGGCGGGTGTCGGCCTCGTCGATGATGTCGTCGTGGACGAGGGTTGCGGTGTGGAGCATCTCGACGACGGCGCCTAGGCGGATGCGGCTGTGGTTCGCGTTACCGAGCGCCTTGGCGGCGAGGAGGAGCAACAACGGGCGGATTCGCTTACCGCCGCCTGCGATGAGGTACTGTGCGATGTCTGTGATAACGGCGACGTTCGAAGCGGACTGCTTCGAGAACTCCTGCTCGATGGCGGCGAGGTCGTCGCGGAGGAGGTCAAAGACCTCGGCAGCGGTCGCGATGGAGAGGGTGCTCACTCTGGTTTCAGAGTAACAGCATGTTCATCACAAACGGGTTCCGGCTCGAAGATCGCACAAGATTTTCGAGCCGGAGAACGTTAGTTGGAGCGATAGTTGGTGAATTGAAGTTCGACGCCGAGGTCCTTGCCCCGGAGCATGCCCATGATCTCCTGCAGGACGTCACGGTCTTTGCTGACGACGCGGACAGTGTCGCCCTGAATGCTGGCCTGAGCTTTCTTCTTGGAGTCCTTGATGAGGGCGACGATCTGTTTCGCTTTCTCGGACGGGATGCCCTGGACAAGCTTGATCTTCTGGCGGACGGAGGAGCCGGCGGCGGGCTCGATCTTCTCGTAGTCGAGGTTTTTGAGGGAGACGCCGCGCTTGACGAGCTTCTGCGAGAGGATCTCGATGACGGACTTGAGTTTGTATTCGTCCTGCGAGGCTAGCTGGATGGTGTCCTGTCCCTGAAGCTCGATGGAGGACTTGGAGTCCTTGAGGTCGAAGCGGGAGTGGACTTCCTTGCTTGCCTGATCG
>Ga0157376_10003726_pt1 | contig 10529 bp, 16 predicted proteins | sample M45metaG_FD_121801 | JGI IMG/M metagenome (GOLD analysis project Ga0157376, IMG submission 121801) | Miscanthus rhizosphere microbial communities from Kellogg Biological Station, Michigan, USA - M4-5 metaG | ecosystem: Host-associated > Plants > Roots > Rhizosphere > Soil | place: USA: Michigan... | reverse complement strand
GTCAAGAGTTCGCGGGACATCGAACCGCATCCGGCGAGAAGTTCAATCCTGGTGCGATGACCGCCGCCCACCGAACGCTGCCATTCGGCACGCGAGTTCGAGTGACAAATTCTGGTAATGGTCGCTCAATCATCGTTCGGATCAACGACAGTGGTCCGCTCGTGAAGGGACGCGTAATCGATTTGAGCAGCGGTGCTGCTCGAGCCATCGGCATGGGCAGCACGGGCAACGTCCGCATGGAAGTTATTCGATAAGAGATCGGACTTTGGAGATCGCATCTGAGAATTTGTCGATGAGATGTTGGCGCACCAAAGATCGAACGCTGAAGAAAAATCTGATACAGAGCTCACCAGAATCAATGTGGGAGATGAGATTCATGGCGAGGCGAAGCAGACGTGTTGTTCGACGCGAATGGACGGTACGGGACGAGAGGGAACTAAAGCGACATTCCAAGAGCAAAACGCCCGTCACAACGATCTCCAAGGCGCTGAAGCGGGCGCCGGGAGCTTTAAGACAAAAAGCTCGTCACTTAGGGATCACAATTGGTCACAGACGACGTCCAAAGAGTTCTCGGCGGCGCTGATCGAAAGTGCTGGGTTAGCGTGCACCCTTACTCGTTCCTGTCGTCCTCGACGGGAGATGTGCTGAAATTTCCCCAGACCGTATAGACGGCCTCCCTTACCCGATAGATCTGAAATGAGCAGACCGGCCTTGGACCGCCGCGCACACGATTGCGAAAATTTCGGAGTTTGATTGTCCAGAATTTTTGCTTATGCGCGATGGAATTGCTCTCTGTGGGTTGAGCGCGTTCTCTCTTTGGCCTCGGCTTCTCTATTTTCTTGGTCCTCTGCTTCTTCGCAGATGTTCGCCGACGTGGCATGACCCGAGCTCCTTTTCGTCGCGCTTAGTTAGATCGGCATAAGCCAAATCTTTTTATGACGGCGCCACTGCGGCGCGCCGATATTTCTGAGTGCGCTAGATAACGCGCAGTGCATTGATATGATCGATCAAGTGCATTGATATGGTCGATGCGCATTTGGATTCGTTGTCAGCTGGAAAGGTGTAGCATAGCGTTAGTCTCGGGGTGGACAGAGGCCTCATCACCCTAGAACTAGTAACCCGTCGCCATGAGCGATGAGGTGCGGCGTGTACGCGTACGAGACGGGCGAAGCAAAAACGTTCGCCCACCGGGCTGTGTCAGCCTCGGTGAGATTTGTTTGTGTCACGGCTCTCGCGCTCGGAGTCAGTGTCCTTGGCGCAGAGGCCAAGAAAAAGCCAAATCCCGTCGAAGAACCGATTCTGGATCCTGGCAACGGCGCGCCCTTGACGCTTGTCATTTCTCTTAAGGATCGCGTCCACGCTGAGATCAACAACGAAGCAGCGCAGGCCTTCAAGCAGGCGTTAAAGATTCGCGGCCATCGAGAGGCGCAGCTTGCCGACGACAAGCATTGCCGTGGTGTCGGCTTGTGCGAGGTCTGCGACGAATATGAGAGGCTCGTCGCTATGGTGAACACCGCTCTTGATGTCAAGCCTTGGGAGCTATCTCCGGTCGATGTGATCGATGGACCTCCGCCACCCATGTGGTCAACCGGTGAGCAGGCTGACTGGGACCGCGCCCGCGATCAGCATGTGGCGCTTGCCAAGGCGGGGAGGATGAAGCCGCTGAGGAAGGCGCTGCTCACCGACGCATGTCGGGGGCACTGCAACGTCAGGTGGGTCGAGCGATACGGCGAGATTCCCGATGGTCCTAACGTCGGCAAGCCGTTTCGCCTTCTCGAATTCCAACGAGACATTGTTCGAGAGATCTACGCAGATCCCGCTTACTGGGTGGCGGTGCTGAAGGTGCAAGCCGCATAGCTACGGTTTGGGGGTGAGTCTCGCCGCCTTCAGCATGCCCATGCGCCGCTTGACGAAGCCGCACGGTCGCCCCTCATCTCGATCCCAGCTTCAGCACTTACGCCGCACTTACGGTCTGCAGTGCGGACGCAGCTCGATCTGGTGATCGACCGGAAAGCGTTGTGCATCTTGGGGTTTTGGTGGTGCCGCCAGACTGGATTGAACAGTCGACCCCGTCATTACCAATGACGTGCTCTACCACTGAGCTATGGCGGCCTTAGATTCGGTCAGCTTTCTTAAGCGGCGATGCCTGCTCGGGAGCAGGTTTGCGCTCAAGCGCGCGACCCTGCCATAGCGGCAAAGCGCACGCAAGGCGAGGGCCGGAAAGGCCAAATCAATATAGGAAAGATATAAAGAAAGTCAGGTTAGGATTGGACACCGGGAGCCGTGGAATGACTGGCAAGCGGCAGAACCAAAACCTGCCGAAAGGCACGGAAAGCGCCGCCCGCCACGCCCGGCTCGAGCAGGAGCTTCGCGCCAACCTGTTGAAACGCAAGGCCCAAGCCAAGGCGCGGGCAAAAGATGTCCCGCAGAAGGATCGTGATGAGGGGAGACAGAGTTGAGGCTGACGGAGTAGATTGGGCCTTTGGCTCGGCGCCCAACCAGTCTTTGGCCCGAGCGCGAGGGCGGGGGTCTTCGCGAGTATCTGCGCGAGGGTTAGGGGCGTGAGGGAGTAACATGACCATGGACCGTATCCGCATTGTCGGCGGCCAGCGCCTGAAGGGCACCATCCCGATCAGCGGTGCCAAGAACGCTGCGCTGCCTTTGATGATTGCGAGCCTTCTCACCCGCGAGACGCTGACGCTCCACAACGTTCCGCGGCTTGCCGACGTCAATCTGCTCACCCGTATCCTTGGCAATCACGGAGTCGATGTCACCATCGCCGGCAAGCGGCCGGGTCAGCGCTCGAGCGACGGCCAGACCTTCAGGCTCACCGCCAACGAGATTGTCGATACCACCGCCCCCTACGAGATGGTCGCGCGCATGCGCGCGAGCTTCTGGGTGCTTGCGCCGCTCGTCGCGCGCTGCGGCCGGGCCAAGGTATCATTGCCGGGCGGCTGCGCCATCGGCACGCGGCCTGTGGATCTGCATATCGAGACGCTGCAAAAGCTTGGAGCCGAAATCGACCTCGAAGGGGGTTATGTCATTGCCCGCGCGCCGCGCGGACTGACAGGCAGCCGCGTCGAACTGTCCAAGGTGTCCGTCGGCGCGACCCATAACGCGCTTATGGCCGCCGTGCTCGCCCGGGGCGAGACCTTGATCGATAACGCAGCGCGCGAGCCTGAGGTTACCGATCTCGCCAACTGCCTGATCAGGATGGGCGCGAGAATCGAGGGCCTCGGCAGCTCCACGTTGTGGGTGCAGGGGCGCGAGACGCTGCACAGTGCCGAGCATACCGTGCTGCCCGACCGCATCGAGACCGGCACCTACGCCATGGCGGCTGCCATCACCGGCGGTGATGTGCTGCTCGACGGCGCCCGCGCCGAACTCCTGCAGGAGGCGCTAGACACCTTGCGCTCCACCGGGGTCGAAATCGAGGAGCGGCCGACCGGCCTGCGCGTGGCGCGGAACGGCGGCGGCCTGAAGCCGGTCACTGTCGAGACAAAGCCCTTCCCCGGCTTCCCCACCGACCTGCAAGCTCAGCTCATGGCTCTGATGTGCATGGCGAATGGTACCTCGCAGGTGCGCGAGACCATCTTCGAGAATCGCTTCATGCACGTACAGGAATTGGCGCGACTTGGCGCCAAGATCGAGCTCAAGGGCGACACTGCGCTCGTCACCGGCGTCAACGGCTTGCGCGGCGCACAAGTCATGGCCACGGATTTGCGGGCTTCGGTGTCGCTCATCATTGCCGGCCTCGCCGCGCAAGGGGAGACCACGATCGGCCGCGTGTACCATCTCGACCGCGGTTTTGAGCGGATCGAGGACAAGCTCGGCCAATGCGGGGCGCATATCGAGCGGCTGTCGAACTAGGGCCTTCCTAAGTCGGCGGTTTTCTGCCATGCCGGAAGCATGGTACCCCCATGCCGAGAATAGCGGCCGACGCCATGAACCCGTTGAAACTCATTGCTCTCGACGAGGAGGATCTAGCCGTCGTCTCATCGCATCTCCAGGATGCAGTGCTGCGCGTTGGCGACCTCGCCTACTTGCCATCGCAGAAACGTTTTGCCGCAGTGTTCAACCGGTTCGATTGGGAGAAAGCCGGCGAACGCGGCGCTAACGAATACCGGCGGCGGCGGACAGCGCTCAGATTCGACCGGGTATTTGGCGCTCAGCTCAGGAATCTCAAGCAAGGGAAGAGCGATAGGATTCTGTCGCTTCTCGCGGTTCACTTCGAGCCCGACGATCCGCCGGGAGGTCACGTGACGCTGACCTTTTCGGGCGATGCCTCAATCCAGCTTAAAGTCGAATGCATCGAGGCCGAGCTCACCGATCTCGGTCCCGAATGGCGCACACGCTTCAAGCCTGAGCACCCGGGCGCTGGCGGCGAACCCGCCACAGGCAGCGGGCCCGGCAAGAGCGGCTCCTAAGGGGCCGCGCCTATGGCCCTGTGGCTCAAGAGCGGCGACGCCGATTTCGAGGACCGCTTCAAGGCTCTGCTTGCTCTGAAGCGCGAGCAGTCTGCCGACGTTAACGACAAGGTTGCCTCCATCATCGCCCGCGTCCGCGAAGAGGGCGACGCAGCGCTCATCGACCTGACCAAGACCTATGACGGCGTCGATCTCGGCGTTGCCGGCATCAGGATTACGCCGGCCGAGCTTGCCGCCGCCCGCTCATTGGTCGACGCCAAGACCCTCGCCGCGCTGAAGCTCGCGCACGATCGCATTCTCGATCACCACCGCCGCCAAGTTCCCAAAGACGATTGCTACAAGGACCAGCAAGGCGTCGAGCTTGGGTCGCGCTGGACGGCGGTCTCCTCGGTCGGGCTCTACGTCCCCGGCGGCACAGCGAGCTATCCAAGCTCGGTATTAATGAATGCGCTGCCTGCCAAAGTGGCCGCGGTACCGCGCGTCGTCATGGTGGTGCCGGCGCCCAAAAACGTGCTCAATCCACTCGTCCTCGTTGCCGCGGAGCTTGCCGGTATCAGTGAGATCTATCGCGTGGGCGGAGCCCAAGCGATCGCGGCACTCGCTTACGGCACAGAGTCGATTCCGCCGGTAGCCAAGGTGGTTGGCCCCGGCAACGCCTACGTCGCCGCCGCCAAGCGCCAGGTATTCGGCCATATTGGCATCGACATGGTGGCAGGACCCTCCGAGGTCGTGGTGATCGCCGACGAGGATAACGATCCCTCCTGGATCGCGTCGGACCTTCTCGCCCAGGCTGAGCATGACGAAGCGGCGCAAGCCATCCTCATCACCGATGACCAGGATTTCGCCCGCGCTGTCGAGAGTGCGGTCGACTCCGAGCTTGCAGTGCTGCCGCGCGCTGCCACGGCGCGCGCAAGCTGGAAGGATTATGGCGCGGTCATTCTGGTCGGCAGTCTTGCCGAAGCGCCTTCCATCGTTGATCGGCTCGCGCCGGAGCATCTCGAGATTGCCACGCGTAAAGCCGACGCGCTTGCCGCACTCATCAACAATGCCGGCGCGATCTTCATCGGCCGCTATACACCCGAGGTGATCGGCGACTATGTCGCCGGAACCAATCACGTGCTGCCCACCGCGCGCAGCGCTCGCTTTGCCTCAGGCCTCTCGGTCCTCGATTTCATGAAGCGCACCTCGATCTTGAAGCTCGATCCCGAGAGCCTCGCCGCGCTCGGGCCTGCAGCGATGGTGCTCGCCGAAGCCGAGGGGCTTGAGGCTCATAGGCGCTCGGTCGCGATCAGGCTCAATCCGCGGGACTGACTCATGGCGGAGGCGGAAGTCGAGCAGTCATGGCCTGAGCAGGCGCGCCTCGTCGAGGTCACGCTCGATGAGGCCTCGATCGGCCGTAACAACGCCGAGGTCGAGCACGAACGCGAGGTCGCGATTTTCGATCTCCTCGAGCGCAATGCCTTTGCGCTCGAAGGCCATGATGGCGGCCCTTACACGCTGCATCTCTCACTCGCCGACAATCGCCTTGTGTTCACCGTCGGTGATACCGATCGCGCACCGATCCAGCACGTGATGCTGTCGCTTTCGCCCTTCCGCCGGCTGGTGAAGGACTACTTCCTCATCTGCGAGAGCTATTATCAGGCGATCAAGACCCAGCCGGCCTCGAAGATCGAGGCTATCGACATGGGGCGGCGCGGTATTCACGACGAAGGCAGTCAGCTCCTGATGGAGCGGCTCAAGGGCAAGATCGCCGTCGACGTTCCGACCGCACGCCGCCTGTTCACGCTGCTCTGCGCGCTGCATTGGAAGGGCTGATCCGTTGGGCGGCGCGGCCGATCTACCGGGCGCGGTCCTCTTCGCCTGTAGCCGCAATGCCGTACGCTCGCCGATGGCCGCCGCCATCCTCCGGCATCTCTCCAGCGGCCGGATCTATGTCGCCTCCGCCGGGGTGCGCGCCGGGGAGTGCGACCCCTTCGTCGCAACGGTGATGGAAGAGCTCGGGATCGACCTGTCGCGGCACAAGCCGATGTCGCTCGAAGAACTGGACGATACCTCTTTCGATCTCATCGTGACCTTGGCGCCCGAGGCACACCACAAGGCGCTCGACCTCGTCCGAAACTACGCAGTGGACGTGGAGTATTGGCCGACGCTCGACCCGACGCTGACGAGCGGCAACCGCGAGCAGATCCTGGCAGCCTACCGCGTTGTGCGCGAAGGCTTGTTCGCCAAGATAAAGAGGCGCTTTCCGTTGACTGGCGCGCCGAGCGTTTAGCGGCCGCGGATCACTTACTGACCGATTTGCCGGAGCCCGGCTGATATTGCTTGCGGGTCCGCTCGGCCAAGATTTCGTTGGGCGTAACATTGGCGATTGTGGTTTCGAGCTTGTTCATCCAGCCTGTCACCCGTCGGCCTCGCCATCCATCATCGCCTTGAAGCCGGTCTCAGCCACGTCGGCCGGATTATCCTTGGGGGCTTGACCGACCTTGGTGCCTTTCAGTCCTGCACGATCGAAGAACTCGGTTTCGGTCGCGCCGGGCATCAGGCAAGTGACCGTCACGTCAGTATCCTTGAGCTCGTTGCGCAAGGCGTAAGAGAACGAATCGATGAAGGCCTTGGTGCCATGATAGACGGCCTGGAACGCGCCTGGGGTATAGCCTGCGATCGAGTCGGTGATGAGGATTCGACCCGAGTTCCGGGTTCCAGCGAAAGGTTGGGTAAGGAGGGCAGGCTTGGCGCCAAGCAGAAAGACCTCGGCCGGGGACGAAACCCCGACCGAGGTTGGCAACTGCAGTGTTAGAAGATTTAGGCGCCTAGCTCGTCGTAACGATCAAGTCGTCGGCGTTCCGCTCAAGCTACTTGAGCGGCGTGGTCGCCACGGCCTTCTCGTGATGGCCGAAGCAGCCGCCGAGCCCAACCGTTGCTGTGATGGCAATGGCGATAGCCAGTAAGACACGCATGGATCAATCCCCCATTTCGCTCGTTGTAGTGACCCACTATAGAGATTTTTGCGGAAAAACCTGTGACACTTTGGTCACTGTAAGACTTAATCACGCAAACGCCGGTTGAAGGGGCGCGGCGCCTCGCCTGCCGCGCCAAGCGGCGGTCCGCAATGAGCCGGAGGCCGAAATCAGGCCCGTCTTGATGCCTTCCCCAGCGCTTGGCGCCGCCCTCTCCCTTCCGCCGACTGTTGCATTGGCGCACTAGTTCATTCGGGACAGCTTCTTTAAAACTTGGAGTTGCGACAGCGAATCAGAGCGCGCTGAGAATCGGTGGCGCGAGCACGAGGGACGCGGCTACTGGCGCGGCGGCGTTTGGGTCGGTTTCTAAGGTATCGGCATCGGCCCACTTCCAATCGTCGCCATACACATGAACTCTGACGTCCGGCGGATAGTCATAGGCCTGCTTCACATGCCAGCAATCGCTGTCCTCGTTGCAAACAATGGCGGCCGACGCGCCTGTCACGCTCAACGCAAGAATGCCGGCAGCCCCTAACAGGGCGGTTCCAAGATACTTCATCGTATTTCTCCCCCAATTCCTCGTTTGGTGAGCAGGCCCAAACGTCTCGTTGCGCGCTTTGTTTCAATTGCAGGAGAAACAATGCGCGCCTAAGTCGGCAATCGGCCTTGATTTTGCGCGCTTGCGCGACCATTCTCCCGCGAACTTCGACTGGGAAGGAGCCTTATGGCGAAGGAAGAGATGCTCGAATTTCCGGGGGTGGTGACGGAACTGCTCCCCAATGCCACGTTCAGGGTGAAGCTCGAGAACGAACACGAGATCATCGCCCATACGGCGGGGCGAATGCGCAAGAACCGCATCAGGGTGCTTGCAGGCGACAAGGTTCTGGTCGAGATGACGCCCTATGATCTCACTAAAGGACGGATCACTTACCGCTTTAAATAAGCTCAAGTCGCTCCGCGCTGGCCTGGTCAAGGCTGAGCGCCCTGCGAAACCTGAGCCGCCGCGCGCCAAGTCTGCCGCGGGCTTGACCGCAGGTGCCGCGCTTCCCCGCGCGCCACGGACGCGCGCCACGCCTTCGAGCCTGAGACCGAAGCTCGTGCTGGCCTCGGCTTCGCCCCGCCGCTTGGCCCTGCTCGAGCAGGTCGGCATCACGCCTGATGCGCTCCGTCCCGCCACCATCGATGAGAGCGTCACCAAAGGCGAAGTGCCGCGCCACATCGTTCGCCGGCTCGCCCGCGCCAAGGCCGAGGCCGCGCTCAAGCTGATCCGCTCCGAGAAGGATTACGCCAAGGCCTTCATTCTCGCCGCCGATACCGTGGTTGCCGTCGGGCGGCGCGTGCTCGGCAAGGCAGAGCTCGAGCATGAGGCGGGCGATGCGCTTCGTTTGCTGCGCGGCCGTGCTCACCGCGTGCATACTGCCGTCTGCCTGCTCACGCCTGACGGCCGCTGGCGCGAGCACGTGGTCGAGACGCGCATCCGCTTCCGCAATCTCTCCAACGAGGAGATCGGCGCTTACCTTGCGAGCGGCGAATGGAAGGGAAAGGCGGGGGGTTATGCCATCCAGGGCATCGCCGGGTCTTTCGTGGTGAAGTTGATCGGCTCCTACACCAATGTCGTGGGCCTGCCGCTCACCGAGGTGGTCGGTATGCTCCAGGGCGAGGGCTTCCCGGTGAGCGAGCTCTGGATCTCAAAGGCCGAGGTCGAGATCGAGTGAACGCGCGCGCCAACGCCCCGCGGCCGGGTTCTGGCAAGACGGCGAAGGAGGAGGAGCGCGCCGAACGAAAGAAGGGCGGGCGCTGCCCGATCTGCGGCAGGCCCACCGTCCATGAGTATCGTCCCTTCTGCTCGAAGCACTGCGCCGATATCGACCTCGGCCGCTGGCTCGATGGCCGCTACGCCGTGCCGGGCGAGCAGATCGGTGCCGAGAATGAGGACAAGGAAGAGAAGAACTAGCCGCCGGAAAGTCCAATCCTCTGCCCTCGACAGGAATGAGGCGATTTTCTATAAGCCAAGGCCTTGCGCGGAGCCCGTCCGGTCAATTGCCAAGCGCGGCGGGCCTCACCAAATCCTTCGCCAAGGGCCCAGGTAGCTCAGTTGGTAGAGCAGCGGACTGAAAATCCGTGTGTCGGCAGTTCAATTCTGTCCCTGGGCACCAGCCTTTTCAATGACTTAATCGATTTGTTCATGTCGCGTCCCAAGTCCAAAAGTGCAACATGATACCGTTGATTTCCAACGAGTACGATTGAGCAGCGGCAGCTCCATGCAACATGAACGCGACATGGCGACGTGAAATGCTGCTGTAGATCGCAGCCCGTGGTGTGAGTTGACAGTCAGCGAAAATCACCCCAGGTTGGTGATTAGGCCATACCGGGCTAGGGCACCAATCGTGTGTACCGTCCCGAGCTGCGTGGAACATTTCAGCCGCAGCATTCTCCGTCGACATTCCCCTTAAGTGTGGGATTGCACGTGAGGCCGAAGCTCCCAACCATCGCGGAGCCCGGGCCTCCAATTTCACCCCGGTTCTCCGCAAGCATTGCAAGGAGAATTAAGGGTGAGCCAATCAAACGACATCGCCACTGGCGAAAGCCCCGACATCGTTTGGGGCGTTGCTGAGATTGCCAAGGTCATCGGCAAGAACGAGCGACAAACTTTCTACCTCGTGAGTAAGGGTCTCTTGCCGGTCCAAAAAACCGGGAGACGATATTCGGGAAGCCGACGCCGCTTGCTGCGCGCCGTGACCGGAGAGGCGTCGTGAATAGATGCACTCTCATAAAGCCGCGAGGCCCGCGCCGGCGTTAGCCGAAAGCGAGCCCCGCAATTCCGATCCGCTGCCACGCGCGATCAACTCGGTAGATACACCGCCGCGAATCGAGCCGCAACCCTTCCCAGTGACCCTCGCGGGTCGAATGTCCCCTATCGGATACGTCCCGGAGAATGATGCGTGGTTCGACGCGCTCACCAAGCCGGACGATGAAACCGGACGTACTGACAGCAAGGGTCTGTCACGGCGCATTGGGCGCGATCCGTTGTCGGTGAGTACTCAGGTACTCACCGCAGCCGGACACCCGCCACGGAGCACCAGACGCCTAGTTTCTGCACTTAGAACGGCTCTTGAGCTCGACCTGTCCGAATACGGGCTTCGCG
>Ga0157376_10003725_pt1 | contig 10529 bp, 10 predicted proteins | sample M45metaG_FD_121801 | JGI IMG/M metagenome (GOLD analysis project Ga0157376, IMG submission 121801) | Miscanthus rhizosphere microbial communities from Kellogg Biological Station, Michigan, USA - M4-5 metaG | ecosystem: Host-associated > Plants > Roots > Rhizosphere > Soil | place: USA: Michigan... | reverse complement strand
GGATTGCTCGTCGTCGACGCGCGCGCCGCAGAGGCGTTCGATCGCGATCGACTCCCGGGCGCGCGCCCGATCGCGGACATCGACACCGATGCGCTGCACTCGATCGATACCGTTGTCGTGTACGCCGATACGCGCGCAGACGCCGTTGCGCTGCTCGGCCTGTCGAACGTGCCACGCGTACTCCGCCTTCACGGCGGCATCGCGGCGTGGAACGAGGAGGTGCTTTTTCCCGTGCTTCGCGCCGACGCAAGCGAGCGGCAGCAGCGCGATTTCGTGACGCGCGCCGCGCTCAGCCGCTATTTCGGAGGTTCGCCGCGCCTGCTCGATCCCGGCGCGTCGCCCGCGCGCTTCCGGAGCCGGCACGGATGTTGACCCACGCGATCGCTCGCGAGGTCGATTCCCCGGCGCCTTCGCGCGACGGTTTCGATTTCGCCGCTCTCCGACGTCGCGAATTTGCTCGGCTCGACGCCCAACGCCACTGCTATCTCGACTACACCGGCAGCGCGTTGTATGGCGTTTCTCAGGTTCGTGCGCACATGCGTCTTTTGCGAACTGGCGTGTTCGGCAATCCGCACTCGGAATCGAGCAGCGCGCGCGCAAGCACCGCGATCATCGAACGCGCACGCGACGCCGTGCTGCGCTTTTTCGACGTCGACGATGCGAGCCACGTGGTGTGCTTCTGCGCGAATGCCAGCGCCGCGATCAAGCTGGTCGCCGAGAGTTATCCGTTCGGCCCGCAGCGCCAGCTGTTGCTATCCGCGGACAATCACAATTCGGTCAACGGCATTCGCGAGTACGCGCGCGCCGCGGGTGCGCCGCTGCGGATCCTGCCGCTCGACGCCGGGCTTGCACTCCAGCGACCGGAGGAAGCGCTCACCGTGTCTGCGCGCGACGGCGCCGGGTTGTTCGCATTTCCGGCGCAGTCGAATTTTTCCGGCGCGCAACATCCGCTCGCGTTGGTGAGCCATGCGCGCGCGCTTGGTTTCGACGTGTTACTCGATTGTGCCGCGTTCATCCCGAGCCATCCGCTGAGCTTGCGCGACTGTCCTGCGGATTTCGCGGCATTGTCGTTCTACAAACTCTTCGGTTATCCGACCGGACTGGGCGCGCTGGTGATGCGGCGCGATGCGATGTGCAAGCTCCGACGTCCATGGTTCGCCGGCGGTACCGTGCGCTTCGCATCGGTGCGCGCCGACCTGCATCGGCTGCAGGATGGCGCCGAAGGGTTCGAGGATGGCACGCCGGATTTCCTCGGTATCGCGGCTTTGCCGGCGGGATTCGCGCTGCTGGAGGAGGTCGGAATGTTCCGGCTTCGCGCGCATGTAGCGCGGCTGACAGACGCGCTGCTCGACGGGCTCATGCGATTGCGCCGAGACGACGGCTCGCCGTTGATCCGGATCTACGGCCCGCGCCGAGGCAGCGCGCGCGGTGGCGCGGTGAGCTTCAACGTTCTCGACGCGAATGGACGTCCGTTGCCCTACGCAACTGTCGAGGCCGCTGCACGCGAAGCCGGAATCTCGGTGCGCGGCGGTTGCTTCTGCAACCCGGGCGCGGCGGAAGCCGCATTCGGCGTGGAGCCCGAGCGATTGAAGCGATGCCTGAACATGCTCGACGGCGAGTTCACGCCCGAGCGTTTTTCCGAGTGTGCCGGCATCGAAGTCGGCGCGATACGCGCCTCACTGGGCCTGGCCAGCAACGACGACGACGTTGCGCGACTGCTCGGATTGCTCGTCGGGTTTCGCACTCTCGCTCAGACGGGTTGTCAGGCCGCATCAATGGACCGAATGTCCCTGGCAACATCCGTCAAGTCGTTCGCAAATTGATGACCGCGACCGTCGACTGCGCGAATGGTTGCCCGTGGCAGCCTCGCTCCATGGAGCGCAAGGTGAGCAAACGGGACAACAGCATCGTCGCGGCTGTGATAAAGAGAGATGCGCGGGATAGAAGCGAGCGTTTCAGCGATGTCGGGTGGTAGCTTCAGATCGTCAAAATGCCACTGCTCCTGGTCCCATGACGGAGCAGCCAGCAAGAACAGTCCGGCAATGGGCTTCTTTACTTCTTCTTCCGACAAGTACTTCAGCAGCATAGAGCCGCCTACAGAGTGTCCGACCAACAAGACCTTCCCGCGTAGCTGCGATAATTCAGCAGAAATCTTCCGTTTCCAAGACGTCACCTTCGGATCTGCCTCATTCGGCATTCGCGGAAAGTGCACCGCGTATTCGCCGCCCAGTGCTCGCTCCAGAGACGCGGCGAGCGGCTCGTCTTCGTCATGAGCGCCCTTGCCTCCACCCTGTACAAACAGCACGTCAATCTTGGCCATTTGCGTTCCTCGACGCCAGTCTCCTTCGCCCATATATTGGGAAGCTAACCGATTCGCTATGACTGCAGCCTTACCTGTGCTCACCTAATTCCCCGCATGCCTTCGGTTTCGCGAGGATTCAGCTCTCCATTTCAAATCAAGCGAACTCCACGCATCACGCCGCTAGTTCCCACCGATCACTTCTCCTGGGTCGAAGGCATCGACAAAGATCAAGTCGACGAACTCGAGCGCTCCAATGTCCGGGCTTGACCCAACGACACGCTTGAAGAAGCGCTGATCGAATGTCACCGGGCGCACGATGTTGCCGTGATCGATCGCCGGACTGCCCGTCAGCAGCGCAAGCGATTTCGTTGGCCCGCCGTTGTCGGCGAGCGGCCCAAGCTTCGGATCGTCGAATATCGTGTCGGCAGGAACGCTGGTCGTGGCAGACCGGACCATGATCAGGTTGTTGCCGCCAGTGACAGTGGCGGCGCCGGGTGTTTCGAGATCGAATTCGAGCCCACCGTCCTCGTTGAGAGCGAGGATCACGCTCTCCAGCCTGAGCGTGGTGGGCGCCTCGACAAAGAGCCCGGCAGCGCCAATGACAGCCGTGTTCCTGGCGATGGTGCTGCTGTAGAGCGTGGCGTACGTGCGCGCAAACAGACCACCGGCTGCGAAAGCACCGTTGCCCGTCACCGTGCTGTTGACGATCGACACTGAGTTGGCGAATGCGCCGCCACCCTGGGATGCCGTGTTTCCCGAGATCGTCGAGTACGAGGAGAGAATCTTGGCCGTCGCGTAGATGCCGCCGCCAACAGCGAAGCTGCTCGTCGAGGATGCCGTGTTGTCACTGATCGTGGTGCCCTCGAGAGAGACGGAGCGGGCAAAGATGCCGCCGCCAGCGCTGTGGCCATAGGTCGAGTGGACAGTGCTTCCCGACACGGTGCTTTCGAACAGGTAGACACTTTTGTTCGCGAAGATCGCGCCGCCGCGCGCGACATTGAGGCCGGTGGTCCCAGTCGCGCACGAAGTAACGACGCTGGACTGCAGCGATACGCCGCCGTTTGAATAGATGCAGCCACCGCCGCTGTAGTAGTAGGGGTTGTCCAGGCTTCCATTCGAAATCGTCAGGTCGTTTACTCGCAAATCGCCGGTGCCGTTGTGAACCAGTACGCGACCCTTGTTTGCGCCATCGATCTTCAACAAGCCGCTTCCCGGCCCCTGCAAAGTGACGTAGGCCGCGCCAAGATCGGTTAGCGGACCGCTCAACGTGATGACACTGCATTGCAGTTGGGTCAGGTCGACCGTGTCGCCGTTCTGGGCGCAGAGGTACGACTTGCGCAGCGTGCCGTCGTCCCGACCATCGCATGCGGGGAGCGCGAGCGAGTCGGTGCAAGTTGTCACTAGATGCGTCGTGGCTGCCATCGCTGCAGGGCTGGCTCCGGCAGCAGACGCTAGCAGCAGGCACGCCGCGAGAGGGCGCAGGCGCAACGTGCGCCCGTACCTCGTGAAATGTAAGGTCATCGCGAATCTCGCATTGTTTGGTTTTTCAGCGGGCGGGCCGGCATCACGCGGCGCCCGCATGCAGGACGTAGAACGAAGGGCGGCCGCGGTTTACGCCATGGAGCAAACGAGCGAAGTCCCGGCCTCAACGCGGCCTGATGCGCGAGCGCCGGGCCGTTGCATGACGCACGTCACTGGCTGGCGACTTGCGCGGCTTCCAGAGCGGTCCAGTCGCTCTGCCGGTTCGGATCGCAATGATCGCGACGGCAAACGAGGAACTCGGTGATCGGATGGATCTCCCAGAGGGACATGCGGTCCGGCTCGTCCTTGAACGGATGGTCCGGATCGTCACTGACATAGTGAACCTTGTCGTACGAAAGGCCGCCTTCGACAAGGATTTGCGTGCCCTTCGCCTGAAGGTCTTTCAGCGCATCGATCGTCCAGGCACTTGGCCGCGCCTGCGGGATCATCTCGACGACGATCGCCTTGAACTCGGTGTCGTCCGGCGCGGCGGCGACCGGAATATGGAAGTCGTTGTCGTACGGTTTCTTCAGGTTGCAGTTGACCGACTCTCCGGCCTGGTTAGCGTGCAAGCCGTCCTGCCCTTTCGGGATGTAGGCGACGACGCGGACACGGTCCCCTTCGGATACCTTGCCGGCCGACACCTTGAGGTCCGTCAACTTCGTGTAGCCGTGCGGGGTCAGGTCGTAAGGACCCTGGCCGACTTTTTCATCGGCCTGCTTCTGCAGCGATTTCAGATCGTCGAAGGTCAGCAGCACGGCTGCCTTGCCGCCTTCCGGTCGCGCCCTTTTCATCGCGTTTGCCTCGGCTTCCCAGGATTCTTCCTTCGCGCAACCGCGCGCCGGGCATTCATCGAGCGTCGCTGCACAAACCTGATTGTCAGGATCGCTTTGCTGCGCGCCATGTTCGTGCTCGTGCGTGATGCGTACATCGTCGGCGGCGATCCAGCCGACCGGTCCCTTGTCGCGGCGAACGACGCGGTAGAAACCGCCGCTGTCCATGTGCGCGGCCCAGACCAGGACAGTGCCCTTGGTCGCCGTGAATGCCGTTTCCGCATTCGCCGTCGGGCGTGAGCGCACGGGTGCGTCACGCACGCTCTGGACCAGATCCACGTCGTACGACTGGCATACGCCGGCAAGTGGCAGAGCGAGAATCAGCGTTGCCGACACGAACACGGTGACGCGACGAAACGATCCAGACGGCATGCGTATTTCCTCCCGTATTGCGCGGCGCCCTGCGCCAAGGTCGCTGCACATTGCTGTTTGCGTCCCAAATCGATGATGAACGCGGCCAGCGCGGCCGCATCGACGGTGGGATATTGTTCAGCCGGAGGATGGCGCTGGACGAAACCTTAGCTCTTGCTAATGCACCGTCAGGGCGACGGCTCGTTTCGCGATGATTCAGTTCCAGAGGCTTTCTCCCGGATCGATTCATCCGCCATTGAGCAACGGCGGTAGAGAATCGCCGCGAACCTGAACCAGCAGGAAGGAAGCTGGAGCGACGGCGCGAGGGAGCAAGTTCGCGACCGATCGTGGCGGGACATTCGTGAGTTGCTCCAGATCCGCGGGACCGCCCGTCGGGCGCGCCCGATCCATCTTCGCCAACACAATAGGAGAATTTTCCCATGCGCAAGCACGCCAACATTCTAGTAGCACTCGCGTTTGCCACGGCAATGCTGCAAGGCTGCAATCAGCAGGCAGACAACGCCGCCAAGGTTCAGGCCGATGTTGCCAAGGCAGAAGCCGATGGCCAGAAGAAGATAGTCGACGCGCAAGCGAAACTCGACCAGGTGGTCGCGCAAAACAACAAGAACCTGGTCGGCACGGAGGCGGACGCGCAGAAGGATGCGACGAACAATCCAAATGCGCCGCCGGCGGAAGCCAGCGCCGACGTCGCGAAGGCGCGCAGCGATGCGCAAGTCAAGGTTGCGGATGGGCAATATGACGTGGACAAGGCCAAGGCCGAAGCCGCCAAACAGGTCGCGGACGCGCGCTGCGAATCGCAGGCCGGCGATGCGAACAAGCAGTGCCTGGCAGCCGCCAAGGCCGACTACGACACTGCAGTCGCAACGGCAAAAGCCAAGAACGACATGGCGCACGCGGCTCACTGATAGTCCAGGATAGTCCAGGCCAGAACGAAAACAGAGGCGACGTTCGCGAGCTGCGCAAGCGGCCCGCGACCGCACGAAGAGTTTCAACAAAACCAACGAGGAGATTCTCATGCGCGTATTCACAGTCCTGACCTTGGCAACTCTCGCCGCCGCAGCTACCGGCTGCACGAGCAGCGTAAAGTCATCCGAACCGGGTTCTTTCACCTACGATTGCTCGGGGCTTGGCAAAGGCTGGGGTGACTGCAACGAAAAAGCGGACGCGCAGTGCGGCGCCCATAACTACACGGTCGTCTCGCAGAAGGGCGACGCGGAGGGCAAGAGCAGCAGCGGCAACACCGAGATGAGGCGCACGCTGGTGGTTACCTGCAAGCACTGAGCCCAGGGAGAGTCGTGGTCGAAGTACACTTTCCGGACGGAGGAACGAACGAAAAAGTGTACTTTGCGTCCCCCTTTTCTTGCCTCAGAAGTTATCAAATTCCGCGTGGAACAAGTCGTCGCACTTGTTGTTCGGGAAAGGGATTTGCCACCAGGGAGAGTAATGAGTGGCGGTATCCCAATGGGCGTTGTCAACGAAGCTCGACTCGGAAAAATAATTTGGGCATAGCCCGGCGCCACTGATTGCGTTCACCGGTGGATCCGGAAGAATCCCATCAAAGTGGTTCGCCCCGATGAAGAAGTAAAGCAATGAAGTCAGGCCGCTGAGATCGGGGATCGGTCCGCTCAATTGGTTGTCCTGGATCAGCAGGATGACAATGTTTCCGGCAAGCTTGGGGAACGGACCCGAGAGCATGTTGTGCTGAGCATATAAGCTCAGATTTGGAAGACCCTCCAGAGAAGGAATCGGGCCGGTAAGGCCATTGTCGTGAATGGCGAATGTTCCAAGGCTGCTCAAGCCATGCCCGGACAGTTCTGGTATCGAGCCGCTGAGTCGATTGTAACTTGCGTCGAAGGACGTCAAGTTCGTCAGACCAGTCAAATCAGGAATAGAGCCCGTCAGTTGATTGCTGCTTGCGTCGAAGTATTTCAGATTCGTCAACCCGGACAACGATGGAATGACGCCGGTAAGAAGGTTCTGCTGCAGATAAATCGTTTCGAGCTGGGTAAGGCCAGCCAGCGATGGTATGGAGCCACTGAGTTGGTTGAAATCGAGCACAAGCGTCTTAAGGCTCACAACGTCTGATAGATCGGGAATTGATCCGCTCAGGCCGGCGTTGTTGGCGTCCAGATATTCAAGCTTTGTCAAGCCGGTCAAGGAGGGGAGAGGGCCAGTGAGCTTGTTGGTGCCCACGGCGAATCGTCGGAGCTGCTTGAGGTTCGTGATGCTTGGTATCTCTCCGGTCAGATTGTTTATTCCGAAGTCGACCTCTTGCAGTTGGGTCAAGGTCGACAGGTCAGGAATCTGGCCGGTGAGCAGATTTCCGCCAATGACCAGCGTCTGCAAATAGGGAAGGTCCTGCAAAGGCGGCAATGGCCCAAGCATGTTATTGACACCTATATGGATGCCCGTTACATGGGTCTGCGAGCCGTCGCATGTTATTCCGTTCCAATTGCATTCCGAACCGACAGGACCCTCCCAATAGTTGGGTCCGAAAAGCCAGGAATTCCCGTTTGTGTTCGTGTAAATAGCGTCCAATACCACTCTTTCGCTGACCGGAATCGTTGCCACCGCACTGGATGAAAACGCGACAAGAAGAGTCGCGATCAAACCAAACCGGAAAAAAACTCGTTGAAAGCGATTGCGAGACGCCGAATGCGCAGCGCCGATCCTTGATGACGATCCTGTCAGTTCCATGGGCTCAGATGCTTCGCGTTGTGCCGTTGGCTAAAAATTCGACGTGGAACTCGCGTTCGTGCGTCGTTCAAAGCGATGGCTAAAAGTATATCGCGTCTGGCGCCGTTCTCCTGAATGCGAAATGGCGCGCGATTCATCGTAGCACTGCGCTGGGAAACGCAACCGAATCGATGGCGCTGCCCTGCCAAGCGTCTCGATACGGGTACCTGTTTCTCGATCGATTCAACGAGCGTAAATCAGGCAAGAGACAACCGGTCCCGCAATTGCAGGATGCTTCCTGACAACAAGATGTTCCTTTGTGCTTGAGCCGGTCGCAAATTCGCGGTAGCTTCCGGGCACCGCGCCGAGTCACGCGCGCCGCAAGCCACTCGGGTTCCGCTTCATGAGCGACATCGACGACCTCACAGCGAAGACGGTTGCGCTGATTCGGGCATTGCGCGAACGCGACGACAACACCGGTGGACACAGCGACCGCACTCGCGTGCTTGCGATCGAACTCGGCAAGGCTTGCGGCATGTCCGCCGCCGACCTCGAAACATTGAGCCTCGCGGCGCACCTGCACGATGTCGGCAAGATCGGCATACCCGACAGCGTGCTGCTCAAGCCGGGCCGGCTCGACGATGCGGAATTGCAGGTCATGCGCACGCACCCGCAGCGTGGCCACGACATTCTTGCCTCGATTCCCGACCCGCAGATTTCGGCTGTGGCCACCGTCGTGCTCCATCACCACGAGGGCTTCGACGGCAACGGTTACCCCAATGGCCTGCGTGGCGAGCAGATTCCGCCCATGTCGCGCATCGTCGCGATCGCCGACAGCTACGATGCCATGGCCACCGTGCGCCCGTATCACAAGCCGCGGACGCACGCCGAGATCATGAAGCTGATGTTCGATCAGCAGGCCGGAAAGTACGACCCGTACTTCGAACTGCTGTTCGCAGGCGTCGCCGAACACAGCCCGTACCGGGCTGCCGCCGACTGATCGAACGAGCGCTTGTCACCAACGAACGACTCTCGATTCATGGACAAGACCCAGTTCGGTGTGGTGCGCGGCATGGCATTGGCCGTGTTGACGGCTGTTGCCGCTTTCGTATTCTCTGCTATCTATGTCTCGCGAGTCTGGAGCGTCGCGGCGGACCTTGCTTCACGCGCCACGCTCGCGTCATGGTCGCTCGTGTTGCCTGTGTTCGCGCTGTTCGTGTGCATCGCTCGCCTCGCAAAGCATCGTTTCTTTACGCCCGCGGACATACACGGGAGCGCGCTGACTGGCGGCACCGAGAAGGCGAAACTGCTTCAGGCGTTGTTGCAAAACACGCTGGAGCAATCTTGTCTCGCGGTGCCGACCTACATGGCGACCGCCATCGTGGCGCCTGCTGCGCTGCTTCCTTTGCTTCCCGCAGCGGCGGTGATGTTCCTGGCCGGGCGCCTGTTCTTTTTTGCCGGCTATGCGAACGGAGCGCCGGCGAGGGCGTTCGGTTTCGGGCTCACGTTTTACCCGACGGTCTTGCTGCTGTTCCTCCTCGTACCTTTCGGTGTATCGAAGGCAGTAGCTTGAGCCAGGGTTCTTGCGATCCGGCGAGAGGCCGATCCGACCCGCAAATGGATTCAATACCGATGACCGACAATAGCGCGCCACTCGCTATTCTGATCACGATGGCGCACAGCCACTACAGCGAGAAGGCGCGCTGGGCGCTCGACCGGCTCGCGCTGCCCTATCGGGAAGAACGGCACGTTCCCGTCATCCACCGCAGGGCGACAGGCCGCCACGGCGGTCGGAGCGTGCCGGTACTCGTGCACGGAAACAGCCGCTTCATCGATTCGACCGACATCCTCATGCATGCTGACGCTTTTGCCGGCGGAGACCTGCTATATCCGCGCGATCCGGCGCTAAGAGCGCAGGTCGAAGCACTCGAGGAGCAGTTCGACGAAGAACTCGGTCCGCATACGCGGCGTTGGGCCTACGCGCAGGCGCTATCGGAGAGGCGTCTGCTTCGCAGCATGATGTCGCGCGGCGTGCCGTGGATCGAGGCATGCTTTCTGCCGCTGCTCATGCCGCGCGTCGTCGCCATCATTCGCGACCGTCTCCAGATAACGCCGGAAAGCACGCAGCGATCGATCGAGATCGTGCGCCGGATCTTCGTGCAGGTCGGGGAACGCCTTGGCGATGGGCGTGCATTCCTGATCGACAATCGTTTCACAGCAGCTGATCTGACATTCGCTGCACTCGCCGCGCCCGTGCTGTTCCCGGCCGGCTACCGCGCCGCCTATCCGGCGCTCGACGAGGCTCCGGCTTTGATGCGCGATGAGGTGCTGCGGCTGAGGGATACCGACGCAGGGAAGTTCGCGCTGCGGTTGTTTCTGGAGGAGCGGGACCGTACGTCGACGGCCCTGGGCTGAGGGCGGCCTCAAGCCTCCAGCATGCCGGAATGGCGCGTCACGACCGTCGGATCCAGGTGGATCGTGAAACCGAGACGGCGCAGTTCGCGGCAGACCCAGAAATCCTCGGACAGGTATTCGTCGTCGACGACGCCGGTGCGGAACATGTCGTAGTGGACGCTCGCCTGGAGGTCCGCGCCGCGCACGTGCAGGCCGTGCGAATAGACGCGGCCGTCCGCGCGCGCGTCGTCGATGAGGGCATCGACCGCACGGCGCGAGAGCAGCAGCGCCGCCGCGCCGATGCGCTCGATCGCGTAAAACGAATCGGTTTCGCCGACCAGGCGGCCGACATTGAAGATGCGCGCTCCGTCGGCGTTGCGTGCCTTCAGTGCGACTGCCGCGCCGATCACGTCGCGGCCGCTGGCGAGCAT
>Ga0157376_10003720_pt1 | contig 10544 bp, 5 predicted proteins | sample M45metaG_FD_121801 | JGI IMG/M metagenome (GOLD analysis project Ga0157376, IMG submission 121801) | Miscanthus rhizosphere microbial communities from Kellogg Biological Station, Michigan, USA - M4-5 metaG | ecosystem: Host-associated > Plants > Roots > Rhizosphere > Soil | place: USA: Michigan... | reverse complement strand
TTTGATCTACCACTTCGGAGATGATCCGCACACCAAGAGCATTCTCCTTTATATGGAGTCAGTAGGTGACGCTCGTTCTTTCTTGTCCGCAGCCCGCGAGGTGGCGCTTACAAAGCCAATTATCGTTATCAAAGCCGGAAGATCAGAGGCAGCTTCAAAAGCCGCAGCCTCGCACACCGGCGCACTCACCGGAAGCGATGACGTTCTGGATGCAGCTTTCCGCCGCTGCGGTGTTTTGCGTGTCCTCAACATTGCTGATCTTTTTTATATGGCGGAGGTGTTGGGCAAACAGCCTCGCCCCAAAGGCCCCAGACTGACCATCCTGACGAATGCCGGCGGACCGGGAGTGCTGGCCACCGATTCTCTGGTGGCAAATGGCGGTGAGTTGGCCAAGCTTTCGGAAACCACGTTGCAAAAGCTGAACGAATTTCTTCCTGCACACTGGAGCCATGGGAATCCCATAGACATTCTCGGAGACGCGGACTCGGAACGGTACGCCAAAGCCATTGAAATTGCCGCGCAGGATCCAAACAGCGACGGCCTGCTTGTCGCTCTCGCTCCGCAAGGTATGACCAATCCCTCCGAGATTGCGCAAAAGCTGAAGCCGTACGCAAAATCCTCAGGTAAACCGCTGCTTGCCAGCTGGATGGGAGGAAACAGCGTGGCCGAAGGCGAAGCCATCCTAAATCATGGAGGAATTCCAACCTTTCCATACCCAGATACAGCGGCCCGCGCATTCACCTACATGTGGCGCTATTCGGAGAACCTGCGCAGCCTCTATGAGACTCCAAGTCTGGCCGAAGGGCCGGAGTTAAGCGAGTCATCGCGCTCCGGCGTTCAGGAAATTATTCACCAAGCTCGCAAGAGCGGACGCTTATTGCTGAACGAATTTGAATCCAAGGCTGTTCTTTCACACTACGGCATTCCTACGGTTGAAACCCGTATCGCACGCAACGAAGAAGAAGCGGTACAGCACGCATCTGAACTGGGCTTTCCGGTCGTGCTCAAGATTTTTTCGGACACAATCACGCACAAGACCGATGTTGGCGGAGTCGAACTTAATCTTCTGGATGAAGTCGCGGTGCGGAAGGCATATCAGTCCATCCAGGCTTCTGTTATCGAAAAAGTTGGAGCGGATCACTTCGGCGGTGTGACTGTGCAGCCCATGGTGAAGCTGGATGGCTATGAACTAATCCTGGGCAGCAGCATAGATCCGCAGTTCGGGCCTGTATTGTTATTCGGCTCCGGCGGACAACTGGTCGAGGTGTACAAAGATCGTGCTCTGGGGCTTCCTCCGCTCAACACAACTTTGGCTCAGCGATTGATGGAACAGACACAAATTTTTAAGGCGCTCAAAGGCGTTCGGGGACGCAAGCCGGTGAATCTGGGCGCATTGGAGAGCCTACTGGTTCGCTTCAGCCAACTAGTAATTGAACAACCTGCCATTGCCGATATCGATATTAATCCGCTGGTTGTCTCTTCCGAGCGGTTGTTAGCACTCGATGCACGAGTCGTGTTGCACGATCCTGGCAAACAAAAAGACGCGCCTAAGCCCGCAATTCACCCATATCCAACGCAATATGTTTCCGAGTGGACGATGAAAAATGGCGGTGTGGTCACCATACGCCCCATCCGCCCGGAAGACGAACCAATGATGGCAGAGTTCCACAGTACGCTTTCCGACCGGACGGTATATCTACGCTACTTCGCCTCGCTCAGTTTGAGCGCCCGCATCTCGCACGAGCGACTGCTGCGCATCTGCTTTGGTGATTATGAACGCGAAATGGTTTTGATCACGGAATACTATGATCCCCATAAAGAAAAAAATGTCATTATTGGCGTCGGCCGGTTAAACAAACTGCGCGGGGGCGATGAGGAAGCCGAAGTTGCTGTCCTGATTTCCGATCAGTATCAACGCAAGGGGCTAGGTCTTGAACTGCTCCAGCGCGTTATCGACGTAGCGCGGGATGAAAAACTGAGCAGGGTTTCATCGGAGATGCTGCGAGACAACTTGGGAATGCAGGTAATCTCCAAGAAACTCGGATTCCAACTGAGTCTCCGCATGGATTCTCCATCCATCAAAGCAATTTTAGATCTTTAAAGATCAGGATTTAAGTAGAACGACGCACTGCCTGTGAGCCTGATCACAAGCCCAAGTAACGCCTGTCATAGTGCATTGTCTGCCTCGGCCTCAGACTGTAGGTAGAAGAAAGGAGCAGACCATGTCTCATCTTTCCTACGCACTCCCAGTTGAGCAAGAGAAACAAACCTCCACCATGAAAGCGCTCGTATTTTACGGACCAGAGAAAATCGCTCTGGAATCTGTCCCCATCCCAAGAGCGGGTGTCGGCGAAGTCGTGATTCGCGTCACGCTTACCACCATCTGCGGCACAGACCTGCACATCCTGAGAGGTGAATATCCAGTCAAGCCCGGATTGATTATCGGCCACGAGCCAGTTGGCTACGTTTATGAAATCGGCGAAGGTGTCACCGGCTACCAGGTAGGCGACCGTGTCCTCGTAGGGGCCATCACTCCCTGTGGGCAATGCAACTTCTGCTTGAGCGGAAACTGGTCGCAATGCGGCGGCCCGCTGGGCGGATGGAAATTTGGAAACACCATCAATGGCGCACAGGCACAGTATCTGCGCGTGCCGCACGCTCAGGCTAACTTGGCGAAAATTCCCGACGAACTGACAGACGCACAAGTCGTGTTGCTGGCGGACATCGCCTCCACCGGCATTTCCGCGGCGGAAAGTGCAGACCTGCAAATCGGAGATTCCGTGGCGGTCTTCGCCCAAGGGCCAATCGGCCTTTGCGCGACTGCAGGGGCAAAACTGAAAGGCGCAAGCCTGATCATTGCCGTTGAATCCGACCCCGTTCGTGCGGAGATGGCTCGCCGCATGGGAGCAGACGTCGTGCTGGACTTTGCACATCAGGACGTAATCCAGCAAATCAAAGGCATGACTGGCGGCCGCGGCGTGGATGTAGCGATCGAGGCCCTTGGCACGCAAACAACCTTCGAGAATGCACTACGGGCGCTGCGTCCGGGAGGAACATTGTCGAGCCTTGGCGTGTATTCGGGGAAGCTGACGCTTCCGCTCGATCCTTTCGCGGCTGGCTTGGGTGATCACCGCATCGTTACCACGCTTTGCCCCGGCGGCAAGGAGCGCATGCGGCGGCTCATCGAGTTGGTTCGTCACGGCCGGCTGGATCTTACTCCGCTACTCACTCATACATTCCCACTTGACCGCATTACCGAAGCTTACAAACTCTTCGGCGAGCGGCGCGAAGGTGTGATTAAAGTGGCGATCAAGCCGTAATTTTCAAGAGGCCATCCACTTTTGTGGATGGCCTCTTATGTTTTCACGGCCCAGAAGTCATGGGATGATCGCAACCGCCCCATCGACTTTGTCGCTTTTCAGCTCAGCCAAAGCTGCATTCACGTGATCAAGTGGATATGATGTGACCTTCGGGTGAAGGTTAATCTTCGCAGCAAGATTTAAAAAATCCCGCGCATCCGCCCGCGTCATATTGGCCACGCTGCGTATCTGCCTCTCACCCCATAGCAGACGGTCATAGTCAAATTCAGGAATACGGTCAAGATGAATGGCATTGATTGCCACAACTCCGCCTTTGCGGAGGCTTGCCAAGGCAGCCACCACCACGTTGCCACTGGGAGCGAACGTCACTGCACGGTCGAGTTCCACCAGAGGTTTTTCTGTGGCTTCGCCTACCCACACTGCTCCCAGCGACTCCGCCAGCTGGCGATGTGATGCTCCGCGCGTGGAGACATAAACCTCGCATTCCCAAGCCCGCAAAACGGCAATTGCCAGATGCGCGGACGCGCCAAAACCGAACAGGCCGACACGCTCTCCTCGCTGTACCCCTGCCACCCGCAGACTTCTAAAACCGATGATTCCCGCACACAGCAATGGTGCGGCATGTAGATCGTCCAGTGCATCCGGAAGCGGGAATAGGAAGTCGGCACGAGCTATCGCATATTGTGCATATCCGCCATGGACGGTGTATCCGGTGAACGTTGGAGAATCGCATAGATTTTCCTGATCATGGCGGCAGTACCAGCAACTCCCGTCGGTCCCACCAATCCAGGAAGATCCTACTCTCATACCGAGACGAAGTTGTGCCGTTGCTCCACCAACCACCTCACCAACGATCTGGTGGCCAGGAATTAAATTGGCACGCGGATGTTGCAGTTCTCCCTCAACAATATGAAGGTCAGTGCGACAGACGCCGCAAGCACACACGCGGAGCAATACTTGCCCGTCCCCAGGAACTGGCTTGGGCACTTCCATAAGCTTCAACGGACTGTGTGAAATCTCCTTTGGTTCAGCCAGGATGGCAGCTCGCACAAGAACCTCCATGTTGCGTCCTTCTAGCTAGTCTAACCACCATCGCTCAAAGTGAATCCCTCCAATGAATCCTTGTGATCCCAATCACAAGCCTCTGTGAAGCTATACGCCGACAAAGCCGTGGATCTGCGGCATTCTGCATATGGATGGTGGCGATTACCTAACCGCAGTCCACAGGTGACCGATGAATCGTAAGTTCAAAACCATGGATGCGAACGAAGCAGTGGCCCACGTTGCTTATCGCCTCAATGAGGTGATCGCCATCTACCCCATCACTCCCTCTTCCGCGATGGGGGAATGGGCCGACCAATGGGCTGCGGAAGGTGTACACAACATTTGGGGAACCGTTCCCCGTGTTGTGGAGATGCAAAGCGAGGGTGGCGCGGCAGGCGCAGTCCACGGCGCACTGCAAACCGGCGCATTGGCCACGACGTTCACCGCGTCGCAGGGCCTCTTGTTGATGATCCCCAACATGAACAAGATTGCCGGCGAACTGACGCCAACGGCGTTCCACGTTTCGGCGCGCACCCTCGCTACGCACGCGCTTTCGATTTTCGGCGATCACTCGGATGTGATGTCGTGCAGAACTACGGGGTTCGCGATGCTGTGCTCCAACTCGGTCCAGGAAGCGATGGACATGGCGCTGATCGCGCACTCGGCAGCTCTCGAATCCCGTATCCCTTTTTTACATTTCTTCGATGGCTTCCGCACCTCACATGAAGTGAACAAGATTGAAGTGCTGAGCGAAAACGATCTGCGCGCCATGATCAACATGGAACGCGTGTTCGAGCACCGGGCACGCGCGTTGTCGCCAGATCATCCGGTGTTGCGTGGCACGGCACAGAATCCAGATGTTTACTTTCAAGCACACGAAGCGGTCAACCCGTTCTACAAAGCTTGCCCCAGCAAAGTGCAGGAAGTGATGGATAGGTTTGCCCAGATCGTTGGGCGGAGCTACCACTTGTTCGATTACGTAGGAGCGCCGGATGCCGAGCACGTGATCGTGATGATGGGCTCGGGAGCGGAAGCCACGCAGGAGACCGTCGAGTATTTGGTTGGACGAAGGAAAAAAATTGGGCTGTTGAAGGTGCGGTTGTATCGCCCGTTTTCTGTCGAACACTTTTTGAAAGCACTCCCCCAAAGTGTGCACAGCATTGCGGTGCTCGACCGCACCAAAGAAGCGGGAGCGGTGGGCGATCCTCTTTACTTGGATGTGGTCAATGCCATCCAGGAAGGACTCAAGTCCAGAATGGATCGACCTGCCGTTCCCCCAATAGTGGTCGGCGGCCGATATGGGTTGTCGTCCAAGGAATTCACTCCGGCGATGGCGAAGGCAGTCTTCGACAACTTCGCCCCCGGCGCGCAGAAAGACCATTTTACAGTCGGTATCAATGACGATGTCAGCAACTCCAGCTTGAGCTACGATTCCAACTTCTCGATTGAGCCAGACAATGTTGTGCGCGCGATGTTCTATGGCTTGGGCGCAGATGGTACGGTGGGCGCAAATAAAAACTCCATCAAGATCATCGGAGAAAATACGCCGAACTACGCGCAAGGATATTTCGTCTACGACTCGAAGAAGTCGGGCGCGATGACAGTATCGCACCTGCGCTTCGGCCCGAATCCGATTCACTCCACATATTTGATCTCAAAGGCAAATTTTATCGCCTGCCATCAATGGATTTTCCTCGAGCGCTACAACATGCTGGAATCTCTGGTGGAGGGCGGCGTGTTCCTGTTGAACAGTCCCTTCGGACCCGAGGAGGTCTGGGATCATCTGCCACAAGAAACACAGAAGCAACTTATTCGGAAGAAGGGCAAGTTCTACGTCATTGACGCCTATCAGGTCGCGCGTGACACCGGCATGGGGTCGCGTATGAACACTATCATGCAGGTGTGCTTCTTCGCGATCTCGAAAGTCCTACCGCGTGAAGAAGCGATTGAGGCAATCCGCAAATCGATCCGGGACACGTATGGCAGAAAGGGCGAAGAGATCGTACAGAAAAATCTGAAAGCGGTAGAGGAAACCCTGGCCCATCTGCACGAAGTCAAAGTCCCGAAAGAAATCAGTAGCACAATTCCCATGCCTGCGCCCTTCTCGGCACAGGCCCCCAAGTATGAGCGCGAGGTGCTCGGCACCATTTACGCTGGCCACGGCGATGAGCTTCCCGTGAGCGCTTTTCCATGTGATGGAACTTTTCCGACCGGTACGGCAAAGTGGGAAAAGCGTAACCTCGCGCTCGAAATTCCCGTGTGGGACACCAAGACCTGTATCCAGTGCGGCAAGTGCGCCATGGTCTGCCCGCACTCGGTGATTCGCATCAAGGTATACGATTCACGCCAGCTGACTAGCGCACCGCCGACGTTCAAGTTCACTGACGCCCGCGACAAAGAGTGGACCGGGATGAAGTACAGCATCCAGGTGGCGCCTGAAGACTGCACCGGATGCGGCATTTGCGTGGATGTCTGCCCCGCCAAAAACAAGAGTGAGACGCGGCTGAAAGCGATCAACATGGAGCCGCAGCCTCCATTGAGGAAGCAGGAGAGCGAGAACTGGGAGTTCTTCCTTAAAATCCCGGAACTCGACCGGCGCAAGATCAAGTTGACCTCCATCCGGCAGCAACAGGTGCAGGAGCCATTGTTCGAATTCTCCGGCGCGTGCTCGGGGTGCGGCGAGACGCCTTATCTAAAGCTGATCTCGCAGCTCTTCGGCGATCGGGCCATTATCGCCAACGCGACGGGTTGCTCTTCAATCTACGGCGGCAACCTGCCGACGACTCCGTGGAGCAAGAACGCCGAGGGCCGTGGCCCGGCGTGGTCGAACTCTTTGTTTGAAGACAACGCGGAATTCGGCTTGGGCTTCCGGGTTTCAATCGACAAGCAGACAGAATTCGCCCGTGAACTTACCCGGCGCCTGTCACGCGAGATCGGCGCCGAGCTTTCCACTTCGATCCTTACCGCTCCACAAAGAGACGAAGCTGACATCTTTGAGCAGCGCGAACGTGTAGCGCTTCTGAAACAAAGACTGCAAACCATGAATTCGCCCGAAGCGAAGCAACTTAGCGCCCTCGCCGACATGCTGGTGAAGAAAAGCGTATGGATCGTCGGCGGCGACGGCTGGGCTTATGACATTGGCTACGGCGGCCTTGATCACGTGCTGGCTAGTGGAATCAACGTGAACCTCTTGGTGCTCGATACAGAGGTCTACTCCAATACTGGAGGGCAAGCGTCCAAATCCACCCCACGGGCCGCCGTAGCCAAATTTGCCGCAGGTGGGAAACCCACACCAAAGAAAGACCTGGGGCTGATGGCGATGAGCTACGGCCATGTGTACGTGGGCAGCGTCGCCATGGGAGCGAAAGATGAGCATACGCTGAAGACTTTCCTGGAAGCTGAGGCCTACGATGGCCCGAGCATCATCATCGCGTACTCGCACTGCATCGCACACGGCATCAACATGACAACCGCGATGAGCGATCAGAAAGTCGCTGTCGATTCAGGCCATTGGCTGCTCTACCGCTATAACCCAGAACGGACCCTCACGGGTGAAAACCCGCTGCAACTTGACTCGCGTATGCCGACGAAAAAAGTCAAAGAGTTCCTGCAACAGCAGACGCGCTTTCAGATGCTGGCTAAAAGCAAACCGGAGGATGCGAAACGTCTGTGGGAGCAGGCGCAGCAGGATGTTGAAGCGCGATACCGGATGTATGAATTTCTGGCACAACGAAAAACGGAAGCGCCTAAACCGGCCACCCCGTCAGCAACCGAGAAAAAGACAGAAGAGCCATCGGTTCCTGCCGGAAGCGCGAAGTAAAGTGTTGGAACTGACGGAAAGAGATGAGCATTATGGATCTCACTACCAAATATTTGGGACTCAATTTAAGGACACCTCTGGTGGCCTCGGCATCGCCCCTTTCTCATGAATTGGACGGTATCCGCCGCCTGGAGGACGCAGGCGCATCCGCTGTAGTGCTTTATTCATTGTTTGAGGAGCAGCTGCGGCAGGAAAATGCCAACCTTGAATATCATCTGGAAGCCGGTACGGAAAGTTTTGCGGAATCGCTCACTTACTTCCCCAATCCTGGCGAGTTCCGCACCGGCCCGGAAGAATACCTGAATCATATTCTCAGAGCGAAAGATGCGGTAGACATCCCCATCATTGCCAGCCTGAACGGAGCAACGCTTGGAGGCTGGGCAAGCTTCGCACGGCGCATTGTGTCAGCGGGCGCAGACGCCATCGAATGCAATATCTACTCCATTCCTACAGACCCTGGGGTGTCTTCTGAGACAGTTGAATGCAACTATCTCGATATCCTGCGCGAAGTTAAGTTAGCGGTTCATATTCCAGTTGCGGTCAAGCTCAGTCCCTTTTTCAGCAATATGGCCAATATGGCAAAGCGACTGGATGCCACGGGCGCCGACGCTCTAGTTCTTTTCAACCGTTTCTATCAACCGGATATTGATCTGGAAAACTTGATCATTAAGCCCAACGTGCTGTTGAGTACGCCGCAGGATTTGCGTCTGCCGCTGACCTGGATAGGCATTCTCTACGGCCGCATCAAGGCCAATCTTGCCGCCACCAGCGGCATTCACTATGCAGAAGACGTCGTCAAAATGCTCATGGTTGGAGCCGACGTCACGATGATGTGTTCGGTTCTGCTACGCGAAGGGCCGGAGCATATACGCTTTGTCGAACGTCAACTCGAACAATGGATGGCCGATCACGAGTACGAATCTGTCCGTCAGATGCGAGGCAGCATGAGTCAGTTGCGTTGCGCCGATCCATCCTCTTTCGAGCGCGCCCAATATATGCGGGCAGTAAAAGGGATGCAGCATCTTCGCAGTGATGATGCTTCCTGGGCGCGGATGCGCGCCGACTGACCTTCTTGTGATTGCGGTCACCGGCAGGTGTAAGTAAAGACACGGCTGGGCCAGTAGACCGAGGCCACAATGCAATCAGCGTCACGGGATATGAGGAGACCATCTCGATAGCAATCGACGGCTGGCCTCCCAGGAGGGCTACGATGCCTACACTTGAATTAGCCAAAAGCGTAACTTTTGAGAACATTGTTGTAGCCACAGATTTTTCCCCGGCCTCAAAACGCGCCGTAGAATGTGCAACGGCAATTACCGGCGATAACGATGCTCAACTCTTCGTATTGCACGCCGCTCCACCATCGCCGCACTTGCCCATACCATTGGACCCATTGCCTGGCAGCCTGGATCGGGAGCTAATTGAAGCTAAGAATCGTTTAGCAGCGCTCGGCTCCTCGGAGTCTTTTCTTGATTTGCACCACGAAGAAATAGTGGAGCGTGGTCCGGTATGGGACGTGCTTGAGGACGTCCTTAAACAAAAGCGCGCTGACCTACTGGTGTTGGGAACCCATGGAAGAACCGGGCTCAAGAAACTAGTCCTGGGCTCCGTAGCAGAAGAAATATTCCGACGGACTGCATGTCCGGTTTTGACAGTCGGCCCGCTGGCGGCACCCGTGAAGCAAATTCGCCGTGTACTGTTCGCGACCGATTTCGGACATTCCTCGGTGCATGCTCTGCCTTACGCGATTGATTTCGCCAATCGCAACCAAGGAGAACTAATTCTTTTGCACCTGACCGCGCCAATCCCTGTCGAATATGTCGGGCCGGCCTGGTATCCGAGCACAGATTTTGTGAACTGCGAAGAGTTGGACAAACAGGCAATCATGCCAAAGCTGAGAGGTTTGCTGCCTTCAGCCGATGGCCTCAAGTGCAATGTGAACTACATGGTCGATGTGCACTACCCAGCAGAGGGCATTGTGAGCATCGCCAAACAATACAGTGTGGATCTGATCGTAATGGGCGTACGCGAGTCCGGCAGGAGCGCCGCCCACGTCGCAGCCCATATGCCATGGGCTGTCGCCTACGAGGTTGTCTGCAACGCAGAATGCCCGGTGCTGACGGTCAGAGGTTAATGCTTGGGGTGCAACCGCAATTATTGAGCAGGCAAGGTACGCTCCATTACCTTGCCCCAAACTGTGTCGGCAACCTTTTAAGGCATAGTCTTCGTTAATGTCGTCATCAGAATCTCTTCCTTAGAGCGCTAAAGTGTCGAATTAAACGATGACATTGCAAATTGCACGACTCTGTTCAGCGTGGCAATTGTGAGATTGTTTACCCACAAGTGTGATTATCGTCACA
>Ga0157376_10003718_pt1 | contig 10545 bp, 9 predicted proteins | sample M45metaG_FD_121801 | JGI IMG/M metagenome (GOLD analysis project Ga0157376, IMG submission 121801) | Miscanthus rhizosphere microbial communities from Kellogg Biological Station, Michigan, USA - M4-5 metaG | ecosystem: Host-associated > Plants > Roots > Rhizosphere > Soil | place: USA: Michigan... | reverse complement strand
TTTCCGCGCGTCTTCACCACGAACGTCACCACCGTTTTCAGCAGCGCCTGGTAGAACAATGAAGTCGTCGGGATCTGTTGTTGAGGCAACAGAACCAATGGCTGAATCGACCCGCCTACGCTCGAATCAACCTGATCCGCCAGCACACCCGCAATCGTGTACGGCTTGATCATTCCGGTATCTTTGCCGCCAAGGTTGATCTGTTTCCCCAAAGGATCTTTTCCTGCGAAATACTTCTTAGCCAGTGTTTCGTTGACAACAGCGACAAAGGGTGTTGTCAGCGCATCCGAATCGCTGATCATGCGTCCCCGGACGATCGGCGTTCCCATCGCATGCGCGTAATCGCCACTCGCCGCCGAGACCCGAGCCCCCGGCTGGTTGGAACGATCTGTGGGCTGGCCAAGAATATCGAAACTTGAATGCAGATCCATTCCCGACAGCGGCGGTGATGTCGCCATCGCCGCAGCCTCTACCCCCGGCAGTTGCCTGATCCGCTCCAGAACCGGTTCGTACGTGATCGTTGCAACCGAGACCGGTGCATTCTGGGTGTCCTCGGAGACCGACATCCCTGAGAACCCGGCCGCGTCCGCCGGCATGGCCATGAACGTCGTGATGTGCTCCGTTTCAAATCCTAGCCGCGATTGCTCCAGATTCCAGAGCGTCCGAAACAGCAGACCCGTTCCAACCAGAAGCAGTGTTGATAGCGCCACTTCTCCAGCCACTAGCCACCCGCTCAGTTGGCCTCCCGTCGACTTCGATCCCACGCCGCGTGAAGCCGCCTGCAGCGCAATCTGCGGATTTGCTCTCGCCACCAGAAGCGCCGGCAACAGCGACGAGAGCACGGTAGTCAACGCGGCAATCCCAGCCAGTACGAGCAGCACCATCCAGTGGATCCCAATCGACTCCGCTAGCGGAATCGTCCCGTCCGGCAGCTTGCGAATGCCCATCATCGCCAGTTCGGCAAGCCCCACTCCCACGCCGCACCCAAGCACGCTCAGCAGCAATCCCTCCAAAAGCATCTGGCCGACCAACCGTGAACGGCCCGCCCCCAATGCCGCGCGCACCGCAAACTCCTGCTGGCGACCGAGAGCCCGCGCAATCAGCAGATTCGAGACGTTAGCGCACGCAATCAGCAGCACCAACCCCAGTGCGGCAAATAGCGCAATTAGCACTGGTCGCACCGGCCCCGTCAACACCTCCTGATAAGGATCGACGCGAAACGTCACCGGCTCATGCTCATGGGGAATGTGCGATGCAATCGCGCTTACCTCCTGCTGCAACTGACGCCCAGTCACGCCCTGCTTCATCACGCCAGCTACATTGAAGAAGTGGTATCCGCGATCCTTCAGCATCGTGGCAGTCGGCTGAACCGGCAACCACACACCCTTCTGCAAATCCGGTCCCATGTTGTCGGGAAACCTGAAAGTAGCCGGCATCACGCCCACAACCATGTCCGGCTTTCCCCCGATCTTCACCACCTGTCCAACGACGTTCGGGTCAGAGTGAAACGTCTCCCGCCACAATCCCTCTGAGAGCAGCACAACCGGAGGTCCACCCGACTGACCCTCTGCATCCGAGAACGTTCTGCCCAGCATTGCCCGCGCGCCGAGCATGGTGAACATATTCGGCGTAACTCGCGGAGCCACCACGCTGGTAGACGTGTCTTTCGTCTCCAGCACGCTCACATCCTCGGCATATCCCGCCACGCTCTCCATCAACTTCGATTGCGCCTGTACATCCTTGTAGTTCAGCCATGAAGTCGATCCAAAGCTCGGCTTGTCTCCGCCAGGCCCAATGAAAACCAGGCGGTCGGAATGCGAATAGGGCAGCGGCCGCAGCAACACGCTATCGATCACCGTAAAGATGGCCGTGTTCGCGCCCACCCCTAGCGCCAGCGTCAAAATCGCCAGCAGCGCCATGCCCGGCGTTTTCCGCAATTGCCGGATCCCATAGCGCAGGTCGTACAGCAGATTCTGCATTCCAATCCTCCGAAATCCTCGATTCAAGGTCACGTTTTATGACAAATTCCAAGCAGGTGAGGTTCCAAACAGGTATATCAATGATTTCTTGCAGTTCCGCTTCTCAGAATGCCAGAGCGTCTTACGGCATCGTCCGCAACCACTTGTAGAACGTTCAATAATGAACACCATTCATCCCCAGATCATGCTGCGTCAGGCACTTGCTTCCGCTCAACTGGCATGCGTTGCGGAAACCTTTATCTCTTACTTGCCTGCCACCCCTTTCGACCTCTTACCATGCTCTCGGGAGAACCTTAACCTCATGCGACTGCATCCAGCTCTGCTCACCCTCGTCATCCTCTTTCCCCTTGCCGCCACTTCACAGCAGGTGGAGTTCCGCAATCCCCCTCAGCTAAGCAAACCCAACGGCTACACCCACGTTGTCGTCGTGAACGGCGGCAAGCTCATCTTCATCTCCGGCCAGGTCGGCATGGATAAGGAAGGCAAGATCAGCGGTGACTTCTCCGAGCAGGCCCGCCAGGCATTCTCCAACCTTCAAACAGTCCTCACCGCGGCAGGAGCCAAGCCCGCGAACCTCGTCAAGCTCAACTACTACGTAGTCGGCCTCACCCACGACAAACTGCTCGCCATACGCGAAGCGCGCGACAAGATCATCGACAAGGATCATCCGCCCGCAAGCACTCTCGCCGGCGTACAGGCGCTCTTCCGCGAGGATGTGCAGCTTGAGATCGAAGCCGAAGCAATTCTCCCCTAGGCCATCGCTCGAATTTGAATCAAGCAAAATCACAGCTATATAGATGTCCGGCGTTTACCATGCTCTCGGGAGAATTTGAACGTCATGCGCACGCATCCAGATCTTCTGGCCCTGGTCTTCCTTCTTCCCTTCAGTGTCTACTCACAACAGTCCGAGCAGGCTCCCACCCCGCGGCCCACTGATGAGCAGATCAAAGCCGCCGCAGCCATGCCCTTCCACAATCCTTCACTCCCCATCGACAAACGGGTAGACGACCTCATCGGGCGGCTCACGCTCGAAGAAAAAGCTTTGCAGCTCATCGATCGTGCCCCTGCAATCCCCCGCCTCGACATTCCCGCCTATAACTGGTGGAACGAGGGCCTCCACGGTGTCGCGCGCTCCGGCTTCGCCACCCTCTTTCCGCAAGCCATCGGCAACGCCGCCACCTGGGATGCGCCTCTCATCCACTCCATCGGCGAAGTTGTCTCCACAGAGGCCCGCGCCAAGTACAACGACGCCATCGCCCACAACAACCACGACCGCTACTTCGGCCTCACCATCTGGTCGCCAAACATCAACATCTTCCGCGATCCGCGCTGGGGACGCGGCCAGGAAACCTATGGCGAAGACCCCATCCTGACAGCCCGCCTCGGCACCGCCTTCGTCGACGGCATCCAGGGCACCGAATCGGGCGCAGACCCGAAGTACCTGCGCGCAATCGCGACTCCAAAGCACTACGCGGTCCACAGCGGTCCCGAGTCCACGCGCCACAAAGCTGACGTCGATCCCACCCCGCACGACCTCTGGGACACCTACCTTCCCGCCTTCCGCGCCACCATCGTTGACGCGCACGCCGATTCCATCATGTGCGCCTACAACCGTGTCGACAACGTTCCCGCCTGCGCCAACAAGATCCTCCTCGGCGACATTCTCCGGGGTGATTGGCACTTCAAGGGCTTCGTCACCTCCGACTGCGGCGCCATCGGTGACTTTTACGAACCTTACGGACACCATTATTCAGCGGACGCTCCCGCAGGGTCTGCCGCCGGCATCCTTGCCGGAACCGACACCGACTGCGGCACCGAATACCGCGCTCTCACTGACGCCGTTCACAAAGGTCTTCTCACCGAAGCCCAGCTCGACGTTTCACTGAAGCGACTCTTCACCGCGCGCATGAAACTCGGTATGTTCGATCCGCCTGAGCAGGTTCCGTTCTCGAAAATCCAGATGTCCGTTGTGAACTCCCCCGAGCACGCTGCTCTCGCCCTGCGCGCTGCTCGCGAGTCCGTGGTTCTGCTCAAGAACGAAAATCATTTCCTCCCGCTCGATCCTTCAAAACATCAGACCATCGCCGTCATCGGCCCGCTCGCTGGCTCGCGCGTCGCGCTCGAAGGCAATTACAACGCCATCCCGCTTCACCCGATCCTGCCCATCGACGGCATCGAGTCGGAGTTCGGACACGACCACGTCCTCTACGCCCAAGGCTCAACCTACATCGCCAACGGCGAACTTCCCGTTCCAAGAACCATGCTCCGAGCCGCCGCCGACTCCACCGTCGATGGCCTTGAGGGACAGTACTTCTCAAAGCCCGGCTTTGATAGCCCTCCCAAGATGGTCCGCATCGACAAGGAGATCGATTTCGACTGGGCCTTCGCCAATCCCGTGGAACCCGCCGACACCTCCAGCCAGGCCTTCGCTGTTCGCTGGGTCGGCGCTCTCCATGCTCCCGCCGCCGAAACCCTCAACTTCCAGTTCCGTCTCCCCATCTGCTACCCATGCCAGGACAAGCTGAAGTTCGCCGTCTATCTGGACGGCAAAAGACTTGAGCCCACCGCTCCTCCAACACCCACTGCCACCAAGCTGCCACCCTCCGGCCGTAACTATGGAGCCATCCAGCACTTCACGATCCCGTTTTCTGACACGCGTCCGAACGAGCTTCGTATCGAATACATCCAATTCGCTCGTATCACCGGCGCAGGCATTTCGCTTGAGTGGACCCCCTCCGCAGATCTGCTCCAGCGCCAGGCCGTCGAGGTCGCGGGCAAAGCCGACGCAGTCATCGCCTTCGTCGGACTCACGCCGCGCCTTGAAGGCGAAGAAATGAAGGTTGACGCCAAAGGTTTCTCCGGCGGCGATCGCACCGACATCAATCTCCCTGATGTTCAGCAGCAACTCCTCGAGGCCGTCGCCAAAACCGGCAAGCCCATCGCCGTGGTCCTTTTGAATGGCAGCGCCCTCGCCGTCAACTGGGCACAGCAGAATGCCCGCGCCCTCCTCGAAGCCTGGTACCCCGGCCAGTCCGGCGGACAGGCCATAGCAGAAACTCTCAGCGGCAAAAACAATCCTGCAGGCCGCCTGCCCGTCACTTTCTATACCGGCGTCGATCAGCTGCCCGCCTTCGACGATTACTCCATGGCCAATCGCACTTACCGCTACTTCAAAGGCAAGCCGCTGTATGCCTTCGGCGACGGCCTCAGCTACACCACCTTCGCCTACTCCGGCCTCAAACTCTCGACCAAAACCCTCAAAGCCGGAGACGCACTCACCGTCGAAGCCGACGTGAAAAACACGGGATCAATCGCCGGAGACGAAGTTTCAGAGCTCTACCTCATTCCTCCGCAATCCCCGCTCTCGCCCAAACAAACCCTCTCTGGCTTCCACCGCCTTCACCTCAACCCCGGAGAGACCAAGCACATCAGCTTCCGGCTTGATCAAAGAACATTGTCCGGAGTCGATCAGGCGGGACAGCGCGCCGTAACCGCAGGCGAATACAGGCTTTCGCTCGGCAGCTCCCAACCCGATGGCGACCTCGGTTCCGCCACCGTCTCCGCCCCGTTTACCATCACCGGCACCCAGCAACTCCCCCGCTGAATCGCGATTCCCGGACGCCTTCCGCTGCGTCCGGGACGGACCCCACCCAATCTCTACCTCTCGTTCCCTATTCCCTTCTTGCCCCGTTCCTTTGTTCCCCAATCCCTCTCGATTCTGCGATATTTGTTGCAACAACTATACCGCTCCTGCATCCAACACTTCTGAAAGGAGCCACCCTATGGCAACTACCACCGCAAATCCCGCAGCTGTCACCACTTGGAAACTCGATCCCGCTCACTCCCATGCAGAGTTCAAGGTCAAGCACATGATGATCTCTAACGTGAAAGGCAGCTTCAGCGGTCTCTCCGGAACCCTCACCGAACATGCCACCGACGCGACCCTCTCCACCATCGAAGCCTCAATCGACGTGAATTCCATTTCTACCGGCGACGCCCAGCGCGATGCCCACCTCAAGAGCGCCGACTTCTTCGATGCTACCCAGTTCCAGACCATGACTTTTCGTTCCACCAAGGTCCAACCCAACGGTGATGGCGGCTACAACATTACTGGCGACCTGACGCTACACGGCCAGACCCGCCAGCAGATCTTCGTTGTTGAAGGCCCGACCGCGCCCGGGAAAGATCCTTGGGGCAACACTCGCATCGGTCTCTCTGCAACCACCAGGATCAACCGCAAGGACTACGGCCTTAGCTGGAATGCAGCCCTCGAAACCGGCGGCATCCTCGTTGGCGACGATGTAAACATCACCATCGAAGCTCAGTTCATCAAGGCGTAGGGTTCGTGAACAGCGCACGATGAGCAGTTGACCGCCAAGACCAACGGCACGGACCCCGTGCCGTTTTCGTTTCCCGGATTCTCTGCTCCGACCCCTGTCACCTCATCTCGAAGCCTCTGATGCGAGGGCCGCTGATACGCCTGCTCACTGTGCACAAAATTACTTGTTGCAACGAATATCTTCTTCGCGCATCTATTACCTGTACGCTAAGAACCACCCAGTCGGAGGTCCACATGTCGCTTCGTGCCGTCAAAGACATTCTCGAAACCAAATCCACCATCGAGGGAGCAGGAGTTAAGCTCCAGCGTGCCTTCGGTTTCGGCAAAACCAAGGAATTCGATCCGTTCCTGCTCTTCGACGACTTCAGGAACGAGAATCCCAGCGACTACATCGCCGGGTTCCCATGGCACCCGCATCGCGGCATTGAGACCATCACCTATGTCCTCGCCGGCGAAGTTTCCCATGGCGACAGCCTCGGCAACAAGGGCCGGATGACTGCAGGCGATGTCCAGTGGATGACCGCGGGCAGCGGCATTCTGCATCAGGAGATGCCCAAAGGCGACGAGAACGGCCGCATGCACGGCTTCCAACTCTGGGCCAACCTCCCTGCTTCACTCAAGATGACTGACCCCCGCTACCAGGACATCCCGTCTGCCGCTATACCCGAAGTCACCGAAGACGACGGAACAAAGGCCCGCATTATCGTCGGCGAATTCTGGGGCAAGCGCGGTCCGGTTGAAGGAGTAGCAGCTGATCCCAACTATGTTGATATTTCGGTGCCGCCCAACAAGCTGCGCCGCATCAAGGTCGACGTCACCCGCAACGCCTTCGCCTATGTATTCGCAGGCAGCGGCTCCTTCCGCCATGCCTCCGATCCACAAGCCGTACTAACCGAATCGGCAGTCGATCCCAACGCCCCGGCAAAATACGACGCAAAGAACCACTCGCTCGTCCTCTTCGACCGTGGCGACGAGATCGCAGTGCAGTCCGGACCAGAAGGAATCCGTTTCCTGCTCGTCTCCGGCAAGCCGCTCGAAGAGCCCGTCGCGTGGTATGGCCCGATCGTAATGAACACCCAGGCCGAACTGCAAACCGCCATGCGGGAGCTCCAGTCCGGCAAATTTATCAAACACCAATAACCTGCCATCGTGGGTTTCCCAGGTCTCGATTTAGAGACCTGGGGTTCGACGTTCCTGATCACAATGTGGGTGCCCCCGGTCCCTCGCATTTGGGACCGGGGATCTCCCCTCACTTCGCCGCCAGCGCCCTCTCCACAATCTCCCGTGCCTCCTGCGACTTCATCCAGGCCCCGGCAACCTGCTTCGTCGCAACATTCAACCGATTCCACATATTCGTAGTCGTGATGCACAGCAACAAGGCCGCTAGCGCCTTCTCGTCGAAATGCCGCGCCGCCTCATCCCACACCGTATCCGGGACCGGATCCTCCCGGTCGCTCAATCGTGTCACCGCCTCTGTTAACGCCAGCGCTACCCGTTCCGCGTCCGTGAAGTACGGTGCATCCCGCCACGCCGCCACAGCAAACGCGCGCTCGTCGATCCCGCCGCTTCTCTTCAACCCGTGCCAATCCATATCGACGCACACGCTGCATCCATTGATTTGGCTCGCGCGCAGATGAACGATCTCACGCACCTCTTTCGACAATCCACAGCACTCCGCCAGCTTGCCTACAGCCTGCAGCGCTTCCATCGCTCCGGGGACAATCATGGCTGGATGATTCATTCTTGGTTGCATTACGTTCTCCTTCTCACAATCTTTGGTTTTCGTCGTTCACCACCATGACGAAAGTCTCCCGCCAAATGTGACAGGGATTGAAAGCCGCAACCTAAAATTCCTATCGAAGTTAATGCGGCGTGCTGGTCGGCAATGACACAAACGCAACAGCTACCATAGCTCCGGCAATCAGCACAGGAACCAACCAGGCAATCGCCCGCACTCTCGTTGCCGGTCCACTCGCCACCAACTTTCGTCTCGCCGGGCGCAGCGCCCACGAACCCATCGTGAGCGCAGCAAAAACCAACGGCGCAACCCACTCCGCAGTCGCCCTTACCGTCAGCAACAATGAAGCTGCCGCTCCCATGTAGTTGATGACCGCACCCGCATAGGCCCACTCCTTTATCCGCGGAAATCGAGGAACGAGCAGCAGGATTGCGCAGAGAACCTTCGGAGGCCCCAGGATGTACAAGAGATAGAGCGGATACCCGAGCCTGGTTAGAGACACCCGCACAAACTCAATGCGCAGAAGATCCCATATCCCACCGGCAACCATCTCAAACGCAACAGCAATTGTGAACACCCAGTACGCGATGGTCCGCGCCCATTCCATGCGCGTCTTCGGTATACTTTCGCCCTCCGACCGGGCGGTCAGAATCCCTGCAACAATTGCGACCACCAACAACAATCCAACCAGCATCGAGAAAATTACCTCCCGCTCGTCACACGAATGCCGTCTCGTTCGTCAATGAGTTGACGACTTCCAGCGAAGGAATGTGACTGATGACTGATTCGCAATTTCTGGCAGATCGATTCGAACAAAACCGCGATCACCTGCGCGCTGTCGCTTACCGCATGCTCGGATCGGCGAGTGAAGCCGATGATGCGGTACAGGAGGCATGGCTGCGCCTCAACCGCACGGAAGCCGATGCTATCGACAACCTGGGCGGCTGGCTCACCACCGTGGTCGCCCGCGTCTGTCTCGACATGCTCCGTGCCCGGACCTCACGACGCGAAGACGAGCTTGACGAACAACTCCCCTCGATCCCGGCCCATCACCACGCCAGCCCCAGTCCGGAACAAGATGCGCTCCTGGCCGACTCCGTCGGTCTCGCCCTCATGGTCGTTCTCGATCGACTCGCGCCCGCCGAGCGCCTCGCCTTCGTCCTCCATGACATGTTCGATCTTTCCTTCGACGAGATCGGCTCCATTATTGGCAGATCCGCTGTCGCCACGCGCCAGCTCGCAAGCCGCGCTCGCAAACGGGTTCGAAGCGGAGCTGCTCCATCCCCTGCCATCTCAAGACAAAGAAGAGTGGTCGATGCGTTTCTGGCAGCGCTGCGGGCAGGCGACTTCAATGCTCTCGTCTCCGTACTCGATCCCAATCTCGTTGTCCGCGCCGATGCAGCCTCCGCCACGCCCGCGCTGCCAACCGAAGTTCGCGGCGCAGAGTTCTGGGCCCGCCAAGCCATCAAGACAGCCCAGGGAGCAAGAGCCGCACGCGCCGTCCTCATCAACGGCGCTGTTGGCCTGGTGATCGCTCCCCGTGGACATCTCTTCCGCGCTCTTCGCTTCACATTTGCAAATGAAAAAATTGCTGAGATCCATGTGATTGGTGACCGCGCGGTACTTTCGGCATTCGATCTCGCTCTCCTTCAGGATTGACTCTACTTCCGGTTCGCGATTGCTTCCCAACCCGGGGAGCATTGCGCCGGTTATCTTGTGTCCGATTCAACATCGCGGTAAGATGCTGCCCTGAGTCGGATGTTCGTTGCCGCCTTCGAAGTTGTTCTGCATCACTTCCCCGGTGCCCAGCCTGGGTTGGATCTCTGCAGTTCAGGGAGTCAACGTACTTGCCATCCTCGCTCTCATCGCTCTTCGAAGCGGCCGAACGCGGCGATCGCGCCGTCTCCGACGACCTCTTCGCTGCTCTCTATAACGAATTGCATCGGCTGGCGCGGTGCCAGCTTGCGCATCAGATGCCGATGAGCATTGGCGCAACAACGCTCCTTCACCAGGCTTACATCGAGATTGCGGGCCGTAGCAGCGCAGAGTTCCCTGATCGTGCCCGCTTCATGGCTTATGCCGCCCGCGTGATGCGCGGCCTCATCATCGATCACGCTCGCAGCCAGAGCGCACAAAAACGCGGCGGCCAATTCCACATTACGTCCTCCGTCACTGCAATCGAGCAGCCTGCAGACTCCCTCGAACTCGAGCAACTTGGCGCGGCCCTCGATCAGTTGGCTGAAGTCGATCCATCTCTGGCAGAGGTCGTCGACATGAAGTTTTTCTGCGGCTTCACCTTCGCCGAGATTGCCGCGATGAAGAATCTCTCTGAGCGAACTGTGCAACGTCAGTGGGAGAAAGCGCGTATCTATCTCCACCGCAAACTCCGCCGGGATCTCGAAGGATGACCACATCGTGTCCGCAATAAGCCAGGATCGATGGCAGGAGATCAGTCCCTATCTGGACGAAGTATTGTCTCTACCCGACGG